>Ga0315284_10008168_pt1 | contig 14931 bp, 6 predicted proteins | sample YL17G09_16_MG_FD_203696 | JGI IMG/M metagenome (GOLD analysis project Ga0315284, IMG submission 203696) | Sediment microbial communities from Yellowstone Lake, YNP, Wyoming, USA - YL17G09_16 | ecosystem: Environmental > Aquatic > Freshwater > Lake > Sediment | place: USA: Wyoming | collected... | reverse complement strand
TGGTGTCGCCCAGTGCCGACCGGCCGTAATCCCAGGTGTGGTTATTCGCCAGCGAGGCGATATCGAACCGCCCTGCGGTTAACACCGCCGCCGCCAGCTCCGGATCGGCGCGGAAGGAATAGACTTTCGGCACCTTCAAGCCGCCGCGGCTCACCGTGCACTCCAGGTTGCAGAAGCGCAGGTCGGCCCGCCGCAGCTCCGGTGCAATGCCTTCCCAGGCCCAGGCGGCACCGTGCGCCGCGATGCGCTGCGGTACCGTGCGCGCGATCATCACATCGCCGACGGCGGCCAGCAGCACCGACGGCTCCCCGGCCCACCCGCGCAGCGCGAGCAGGCCGAAGAGCAGCAGGGAGAGATATCTCATCAGCATCCGCTCTCACCCCGGCTCATCTCATAGGCCGGCACCGGCGTGTTCGGTCCCGGTCCGAGCAGGAAGCTGCGCACCCAACCGGGCAGCGGCGCCGGGTTGCCTTTCCGAATGCGCTGCTGCCAGGCTTCATCAGTCATGCGGTCGGCAGCGGGGTGTTTGAATTCGTAATAGGTAAAGACAGCGCCGCGCGTCAGCCGCAGCTTCCCCTGGATGGGCACCACCACCCAGATCTCCGCCGCATTGCCCACCGCTTCTTCCAGCACTTCATCCACCGAGGTATGCACGTCGGCCACCAGCGCCATGCTGCGGTCGGTCTTGTTCTCGATCTCCCACCAGCTCGTTGCGCGGTTGTCCGTGCCCATGCTGGTGATGGACAGCATGAGCATCTCCAGCTTGGCGCCGTATTTCTCCAGCGCGCGCAGCTCATCCGTATTAAGCGGCTCGTTGCGCAGCTCCTTCCGCGAGGCGGTTGCCAGGAAATCAACGAGCGCAACGAATTCGTCGAATCCCGACGCCAGCTCATCCTTGCCGGTGGTCAGCTTGCGCTGCTGCAGACCCAGCTTGTTCAGTTTAAGCAGCCAGGACAACCGCTCATAGACGCCCACCTCCGGCTCGACGTAGCCGAGCACCGGCGGCGGCTTCTCGCCGCCTTCGCCGCACTCTGAGACACTCTGCTTGGCGTAGAGGAGGGTGTCGTGGCGCAATTCGGTCCAACTGCCCAGCGCGGTGATCAGCGACTTGTCCTGCCAGGCCAGGCTGCGCATGAAGGCCGGATAGCCGGCAGGCCGCGGCATCAGCAGCGGCTGCAGGCAATACATCCAGCCGAAGTAGAGGTTCTGCTGCCAGTCCGCGGGCGTCAGCCTGCCGAATTCCTGCTGCAGCTTCCGGCGCTGACTCAGGTAGTTGGCGAAACGGGGCTGTTTATACACCTGGTCGAGCAACTGCGCGGCGCGCGGGCTACCGAGCACGGCGAAGACGTCCAAACCAAGCGGGAATGTCCGCGCCATTTGCAGGGTGCCCACCTTTGGAAAGGTCAGCTCCTGCAGCATGCGCGAGTCGGGGATGAAGCGCTGCCCCATCACGCGGAACTGCTGGCCCTGGGCGCCGTCATCCGCGGTGTAATTGACGATCCCCGGCTGGGTCAGCTCCTTTTTTACCAGCGCGTGAAACTGCTCCAACTTGGCATCATCGTCGAAGCGGTCGATGCCCCCGGCACCGAACGCGCGGCCCATCAGGCTGTCGTAATCGTAATAGGACAGGTCGTCCGCCTTGCCGACGTAGAAGACGGTGGGATCGTACAGTTGCTGCCAGAGCTCGCGCGCCTTCGCGTTTGCCATCAACTGCTGTGTGATGATGAGCGCCTGCAGCGTGCCCGGCCTGTCAAGCTTTTTGCTCTGCGTCTCCAACCGCATGGGCACCAGCCCATACCACATCATCGCGCGGAAATACTGCTGAAAGGCGGGCGTGCGCGTGTAATGCCCACGGGGGATGAACTGCGTGAAATCGATGCGGGCGCCGGTGATGGCGATGTCCCGCCCTTTATGCGCAGCGATGCGCTCGAGCTCGGTAGCCACCGCCGTGCGAACCTCCTCTACCGGCAACGCGGGCTCTTCGCCGAGTAGCTTGAGAGGTACGGCAAAGAGGACGGCATTGCGGCTGAGCGCAGCGCGAATCGCCGCCGGGTGGTCTTCTTTCAACGCCGCCAGGTTGGCGGTCAGCATCAGCCGGCTGAACTCCTTCGCTGCGGGGAAGAGGCGCTCCTTCTCCAGGTAGCGCAGCGTGTAGTCGTAAAAGATGTGGTAGGTGTGCAGCACGGAGTCGGTGGTCACAAAGGAGCCGATCTTTTTATACGCGTTGTTCTCGTAGACGTAGAAGAGCTGCTCCTCCGCGGTGGGGCGCACCAGGAAGCCGTTGGTCGCCAGCGCCTTCCGCTGCTCAGCGGTCAGCTTCGGCAGGATCTTGCGGTTGGCGACGTTGCTCAAGTCCGGCTTCACGGTGTACCAGGGCACCTTAGCCTGCACCGGCTTCGGCGTGAACGGCACATTAGTGAACTGCTGGGCGAATCCAGCGATTGCCAGTAAGGAGACACACGGCAGAATCGATAGGCGTTGCATACGCGTCCTCCATTCCTAAAGCAAACCAGTCTATCAAAACGTTATGACAACAAGATGATCGCCTGATGACAAACCGATTAAATTGCATTTACATCCTCAGCGCTGTGGCAGTTGCACGACATGCCATGCTCCGTCCCACCAGCCTCCCAGCCGCGCGGGATCGATCAGCGCCACCCCTTCCAGCGCCGGTGGCGCGGCGGGGAGAGGCTCGAGTCGATAACCGTCTTCCTGCGGCAGCAGGCGCCAGGCGCTGGGGGTGCCGGCCGCGTTGCGCCCCCAGCAGAGCACTGTTGCGCGGAACGCTGCCACCCGTTCGAGGCCGGGAACGGTCTCCGTGCGCCACTCGCCTTCGTAGCCGAAGCCGATGGGCCGGTAGACGCTCAAGCCGTGGCCGCCATCGCGCGTCACCTCCACTGACACCATGCGAAATTGCCCGTCCCCGCGCAGGTTGGCGTGCGCCGCATCGACATACGGCCTGGTCAACCGCGAACCGAGCCAGCGTGGCTCCGCCGTGTGATCGTGCCAGGCGAAAACGAACATGCAGTTATGCGGGAAGTCGGCCATCGGCGTCGCCTTATACGCGGCGATGGCAAAGCGCTGCTCCCCGGGAAGCTGCGTCCAACAGAGCTGCCAGGGGCGATAGGTGTCCTTCACCGCCGCCACCCGCGTCAGCCTGCACGCCGTGCGCCAGTCCGCCCACCAGACCGCCCCCTGATTTTTTGCCGGATCATTCGACGTGCCGGTGAGCAGCAGGGCGCGCGGGGAATGGTCGGGTGCGGGGTGCAACTCGCGGATGGGCGCGCCAGCCGTCCCGAGGGCGACCCAGCGCTGCCGGCCGGCGTCAAAGCGCTGCAGCGTCTTTCCACCCGCACCCAGCAGCGCCGGCGCACCCCGCCACTGCCCGACGGCCAGCGTGGTGAGATTCGGCGTCGGGAGGGTGCCCAGGTCAACGATCCCTCCGGCGGTGACGCGGCCCAGGTGAAGCTGCCCTTCGGCCAGCGCGGCAAGGCGGGTCTCCGCGCCGTCGGTCCAGCAGGCGGCGCGCGGAGCGAATGCCCGGGCAGTAATCGTGATGAAACACAGCAATGCCATCCATGCCAGGCGCATAGGGTCCTCCCTGCCGGCAATTATAGCATGCCCGCCCGCCGAAGACGACCGCACGGTCGGGTAGAGCGCCGTCTGATAATGCAACCGGTTGCGTTAATGGACGCCACTCCGCTCTGCTGCGTAGCTTACTACGAACGGGCTGTAAAATCTTATACCTAACTCACCTTACGGCCGTCACTTCGCGCGCCATCTTCTGTCAGTGTGAAGCCTTACCACCGGTACAGCAGGCATTCCCTCTCCGTGGTGATGGCCACCGCGCGGCCATCCGGGGAGGGCCACCAGGAGGTTGGGCGGAGAGGGTCGATGCGCATCCAGGCGCAGAGGCGATTGGGGTTGGCGTAGAGGGCGATGAAGTGGTTTTGTTGTTCGGAGACGGCGTTCCGCAGCAGTCCGGTGAGGCTGCCGGGTTTAGTGGCGAAGAGGGCGAGGATGTGGCGGCCGTCTTCGGTGACGTCGCCGCCCTGGTTTTCCCGCGGCACGTCGATCTCCCAGAAGCTGCCGGTCTTCAGCTCGACGGCGCGCGAGATGTTGCCCTTGCAGAGCAGCGCATACCGGCCGCTGATGGTGACGGTATCGCAGGTAAAGCCCTTCATCAGGGTGTGTTTGCCGGAAAGGCGGTAAATGCTGCCGTCTTCAGTGACAGCCACACTACCGGCGCCCACCCCCCGGTATTTGATATCGGGCACCGTGACCGGGTCAGCAAACCGTAGTGCTTTCCCATCGATCACCACCCTGGCCAGGGTATCTCTATACAGCACGGTGTTGCCATCCGGAGAGAAATGTGGAACTCGCGGGCCGGAATAGTGCGCGATAACATCATTTCCTTCGATGGCGAAAGCATGATTGATGGTGGGTTTCGCGCGTGTGATGAGATCGAAGACGACAAAACAGCGCCCGCCGTCCGTGACGCCGGCCAGCAGGTGCTGTACCTGCGCTTTCCGCCCCTTCGGCAACAGCGACGGCAGGGAGAGAGCGGCTTCCCCCTGCGATGTGCCGTCCCGCCAGGTCCGGACACGCAGGGTGGCATCCTCCGCGGCGGCGGCGACGAAGAAATGGCCATCGGGCGAGACGGCGGCATGGAATTCACCCTCCGGAGTCCAGGAGATGGCCGACTTCTTCGGATCGGCGTAGGGGATGGTGATGTCGGAGACCTGCCAGCGCGCTTTGCCCGTCTCCCAGTCGCGCAGGATGAAGACGAAGGCGTCCTCGCGCACGCAAAAGCCGGTCAGACACGGGGTGATGCCGCAGCCGAGCAGCAAATCCCCACCTTTGTCCATGTAGAGCGGGAAGCGACCGGCGCGGCGATATGCGGCGGGGCGCCGACCCAACCCCCAACCGATGAGGGCAACGAGGACGCCCGCGATCAGCAAGATCACCACCAGGCGTGTGTAGCGCCAGGCGCGCGATTTGGTATCGGCAGGTTGTGCAGCCTGATCAGGCATGGCTCTCCATTCCCGGCAATCCTTGCTCTTGCTCTAATGATATATCCTGCAAGATAAGGTCGTATAAACTCAGATCATAGCGCCCGTTACGGTGGTTGAGTAGGCAAAAGAGCCTTTCCGCCTCTTCGCACAGCTTTCATGCCCATCAGAAACTTTCCAATTTTAGCCCCGTTTTCGGGACACAGACCCCGTCTGCACCGGTGGCGTCGGCGATTTCACCCACCGGTTAACGGCATTTTGCCCCCCGGCGACGTACGGGATCGCCGGTGCCGAGTCCCGGCATCGCGAGGGCGTCGTAGCCAGCCGTCTGCGGGGTCAGGCCGCGACGGCGGGTTCGACGATGGTCACTCCGAGTTCGCGGGCTAACCGCGCTAATTTCCGGCGCTTGCGCTCCTGCGACTGGTGTTGCAGCACCTGCTGCCCATGCTCCACGAAGTCGGGGCCGTAGGTCAGCAGGGAATAGTAGAGTTCCGCGATCTTGCGCGCGGTGGCGGTGAGCGCTTTCGCGCCGCCGATCCGCGCTTTCTGATAGCGGAAGAACTCACCCAGCGGCGTCTGGCTTTTCGCGGCGGCCAGCGCCGCCACGTAAAACGGATGCGCCGCGTGGGGTTTCCCGCGGCGGGTGTGTCGCTTGAGCACCTTCCCGCCGCTGATGCGATGATCGGGGGCCAAGCCCAACCAGGCGGTAAAGCGTTTGACCGACTCCCAGGGCGTGAGATCCGTCCCGATTTCGGCGATGATGGCCAATACGAGCAGCACCGACAGGCCACAAATCCGCGTGGCATCTACGCCACAGAGCTTGGTGAGCAGGGCATGCCAGTCATACCGGGTGGGCTCATGCTTACTGGGACGCTTCCAGAGCGCCGAGGCGGGGCGGACACTCGCCTTGCCACGCGCCGGCTCGGCCGGGACAGGCGGGGGCAGGGAGGCGGCCACCGTGTGCAGGAAAGCGTCCACCTCGGCGTCACACGCGTCCAACTGTTGCTGGTAGAAGTCATACCCGGCGAGCAGTTGGCGCAACACGAAGAGTTCTTCCTCCCGGTAATCGCCGGTGAGCGCCTTGACCAGGTCGTCGAAGGAGCAGTGGATATGCGGGTCGCGATACAGGGCCAACTGCGCCGGGTTGTGCTCCCCCGCGACGATGGCGCGGATAATCCGCAGACCGGTGAGGCCGGAGATATCGGTGACCGCTTTGTGCAGTTGCACATTCATCAATTCGAGAGTATTCTGAATCCGCTGCAGACAACTCGCCTGCAGCCCGATGAGCTTCTCCCGGTGGCGCCAGAGCGTGCGTAACCGCTGAAACAGGGCCGGGGGCAGGAAGGACGCGGGCAATAAGCCATAAGCGTGCATCTGTTGCAGCCAGAGACTGTCATCCAGGTCACTGTATTTCGTGCGCTTGGCCTGGCGGGCATACTCGGGATGCACAAGAATCACGTGCAAGCCCGCCGCCTCCAGGATGCGCAACGGCTGCACCCAGTAGTTGCCGGTGGATTCCATCGCCACGGTGGTGATGCCCACACTGCACAACCAGGCGGCCATCTCCTGCAAGTCCGGCGTCGTGCAGCCAAACGTGCGGCACGGCTCGGCGCTCAAGTGCGCCGGAATCGCCACCGCGTGCATCCGCGAGCCGACGTCAATTCCGGCGGCCCGCGGATTGGTCACGGGCATGGCTTCCGTAACGGTCGGAAGCCGAAATCTGTTCTTACGTGCCATGGGGAACCTCCTCGGGAAGCTCTCTGGGGACCTGGCCCACGCAGAACTGAAATAACGCTATCGCATCGTCGGGAGTAGTCGCCATAGGCGACCCTCAACCATCGTGGGGATGGCTTCTGCGTGGAACCGCGCTGCATGACGGGCTCGAAGGCACCACTTCTTGTATCGGTCATGCTTGCCAGGTCTCCAGAGGCACCATCATTATACGCACATGGACGGGAGGCCGCCAAGTTTCGAGACGTGGGGCGACTTCGCAGAAGTCTCCTTGGCTGTATCGAAACCACCGCACTGACAGGAAAACCTGGTAGGAACGGTCGTTATCGGTGAGGTGGTTTCGATACGGCTTGATGACTGTGGAAAGATGCGAAAAAGCTCTCTTGCCTACTCAACCACCATACCAGAGTCTATATCGACAACTACTCACTACTTACCACTCACTCATCCATCCACCTATCCAACGTAGAGGAGCATCCCGCACTATGAGCGACTGGCCCTGGCCGCACAACACCCGCGCCGCCGTCAGCCTGACCTACGACGACGGGAACGAGAACAACCTGGACCAGGCCATCCCCGATCTGGAGGCGCGCGGGCTGCGCGGCACCTTTTACCTGCAGACGGGCCGCGGGGACGTGCGGGCGCGGGCGGCGGACTGGCGGCGGGCGTTTCTGAACGGGCACGAGATCGGCAACCACACCGTGCGCCACCCCTGCCTGGCGGCGCCGTATGCCCCGAACTACCCGGCGTGGCTGCCGCCGGAGCTGCGGCTGGAGGGATTCGCGCCGGAGGACATCGCGCGCGAGGTGGCGGAGGCCGCGCGCTGGCTGGACGAGCACATCGGGCCCGATCCGGGCCGCACCTTCGCCCACCCCTGTTGCTCGACCGGCATCGGCGATCCGCCGGACGAAGCGCCCTATGATGCCGCTATCCGCAAATACCACTCCGCCGCCCGTGTTGCAGGCTCGGCGCCCAACGACCCCCGCACCGTGAACTTGCTGCGCATTCAAAGCTACCCGTGCGTCGAGCCGACTTTAGAGCAGATGATCGGCTATTGCGAAGCCGCGCTGCGCACCGGCGGCTGGACCGTGCTGATGTTCCACGGCATCGGCGGCCCGTCGCACACCACCGAGCGCCACATCCACGCGGCGCTGCTGGACTACCTGACGGCGAATCCATATTGGGTCGCGCCGGTGCGGGAGGTGGTGAGGGATATCCTGCAAGGGAGTGGATAACAGGCATCAGGCGAAATAGACGGCATCACTCATATTTGGTCTGGTAACCATTCATGGGGAGACCTTCTTGCTCTTACTCTTGCTCTTGCTCTAACATCGTTTTAGAGCAAGAGCAAGAGCAAGAAAGTCTCCCTGTAAACGGTTATCGAATCCGGGAATCCGGTGGAATCCCCACAGGAGCACACGCCATGCCATCCTATGCGATCTGGACGCCGCGGCCGGTGTTCCTCACCAGCACGTTCACCGACATGCAGGCGGAGCGCGATTACTTGCGCGACCACGTGTTCCCCGAGCTGGCGGAACGGCTGAAGGCGCGGTTCCGACACCTGGAGCCCATCGACCTGCGCTGGGGGGTGGAAACCGTCTCCGTGGATGAGGCGCAGGCCAAGGAGCTGCTCGTCCTCAAAGTGTGCCTGGCGGAGATCGAGCGCAGCCGCCCGTTCCTGATCGCGCTGATCGGCGACCGCTACGGCTGGGTTCCCCCCGCGGACCGCATGAGCGCCGCGGCACAGGAGGCGGGCTTTCACGGCGACCTCTCCGGCAAAAGCGTCACCGCGCTGGAGATCGAGTTCGGGGTGCTGGAGAGCCCTGACCCGCGGAGGCGCAGCCGCTTCTACTTCCGCGAGCCGCTGCCCTATGAGCGCATGGAGCCAGCCATCGCCGCGGCCTACAGCGACGCCTGTGCAGGCGATCCCGAGGCGCACGATCGCCTGCAGGCGCTGAAGGCGCGCATCACGGAAAAGCTGCGCGACTGGGGCATGCCCGAGCGCGCCCGCACCTACCGGGCGGAGTGGGATGACGCGGGGCAGCAGGTGACCGGCCTGGAGGCCTGGGGCCGGCAGGTGCTGGACGACCTGTGGCAGGACCTGGAGGAGGAGACCCGCGCCGGCGCCCGGCGCGCGCCGGATTCCTGGCAGCGTCGGGAAAGCCTGGTGCTGGAGGGATTCGTCGAGACGCAATGCCGGGACTTCGTAGGCCGCGAGGAGATGGTCGCAACCTGCCTCGCCTTCGCCGCCTCGCCAAAGCAGGAAGGCGCGAAACAGGGCCTGTGCCTCGTGGGGCCGTCCGGCTCCGGCAAGAGCTCGCTCTTCGCCAAATTGGTCCGCGAGCTCGATAAAAGGAGCGACGTGCTGCTGCTCTCGCACGCGGCGGGGGTGAGCGGGCGGTCGGTGCAGGTCGATGCGGTGCTCCGCCGCTGGATCTTCGAGCTGGCCGAGCGCCTGGGCATGCCGGACCCCACGGACGAGCGCACGCCGCGCGAAGAGCTGGAGGGAGAATTCAGCCGGCTGCTCTCGCGGGCGGCCGCGGACCGGCGGGTCGTCTGCCTGCTCGACGCGCTCAACCAGTTCGAGCGCACGCCCTCCGGCCAGTACGTCACCTGGTTCCCGCGCCTGCTGCACCCCAACGTCCGCCTCATCGCCGCCGCCATCCCCGGCACCGAGTCCGCGACACTGACCGAGCGCCCGTGGGTGGAGACGCTGGCGTTGCCGCCGCTCAGCGAGCCGGAAGCGCGGGACATCGTGCGCGCCGTCTGCCGCCGCTATCATAAAATCCCCAGCGATGAAGTGGTGAGTGTGCTCATCTCCAAGAAGCTGCCGGACGGGTCCCCCGCGGCCGGCAGCCCGCTCTGGCTGGAGCTGGCGGTGGAGGAGCTGCTGCTGCTGGACGCCGACGACTTCGCCCGCGCGCACCGGGAGTTCACCGGGACGCCGGAGGGGCGGCTGCACGCGCTGCTGCTGGACACGGCACGGAAGCTGCCGCCGGACGTGGAGACGCTGTACGACAACATGCTGGAGCGCACCGAGGAGCTTCATGGGCAGGCGTGGGCGCGCGGGTTCGCCAACCTTATCGCCTTGGGCCGCAACGGCTGGCGCGAGCCGGACCTGGAAACGCTGCTGCCGCCGCTGGTCGAGGAGACGGCGTGGAACCCGCTGCGCTTCGCCGCGCTCCGCCGGAGCTTCCGCGCCCACCTGGTGCAGCGGGGCGCGCAAGGCCAGTGGGACTTCTTCCACGCGCAAACCCGCATGGCCGTGCTGCGGCGGAACCTGGCCGATACTGAGACTGTTCAACAGCTTCACTCCGCCATCGCCGATCACCTGGAATCGCTGGACCGCGGCGATCCGGTGCACGAAACGGAGCTGATGCACCACCTCATCGGCGCGGACGACCGCCCGCGCGCCGCGCGCTACTACGCCGGCGAGCTGACCGCCGGCGAGCTGGCCGGGGCCAGCCGCTGCCTGGCTGACTATATCGCCGGCTTCGGCGACGTCGAGCCGAACCCGGGACTGGCATGGGTGATCTCGCTTCTGGCGCTCCAGGAGATAGAACCCGAGCAAATCGGGATGTTGTGTCAAAGGTATATTTTCGACCTTCCAGGCATATTGGAAAACGTGACCAGGCTGTCAACACGGTTCGTCCTTTTGACGGCAACCGGATCGGTGTTGGAACGGCTGGCGGCGTCCGACCCCGGCAACGCCGGATGGCAGCAGGACCTGGCGGCGGCTCATGGCTATGTGGGAATGGTGCTGCAGGACCAGGGGGATCTCTCCGGGGCGCTTCGGGCCTACCTTGCATTTCGAGACGGCATGGAGCGGCTGGCGGCGTCCGACCCCGGCAACGCCGAGTGGCAGCGGGACCTGTCGGTGAGCCATGGGAGGATCGGCGACGTGTGGGTGGCGCAGGGCGACCTGCCAGACGCGCTGGCGGCGTATCGTTCGTGTCATGCCGGACTGGAGCGGCTGGCGGCGTCCGATCCCGGCAACGCGGGGTGGCAGCAGGACCTGTCGGTGAGCCACGAGAGGATCGGCGACGTGCGGGTGGCGCAGGGCGAGCTGCCGGGCGCACTGGCGGCGTACCGGGCGTCGCTGGCGATACGGGAGCGGCTGGCGGCGTCCGACCCCAGCAACGCGGGATGGCAATGGGACTTGTCGGTGAGCCATAACAAGATCGGCGACGTGCGGGTGACGCAGGGCGACCTGCCGGGCGCGCTGGCGGCGTATCGGGCGTGTCATGCCGGACTGGAGCGGCTCGCGGCGTCCGACCCCGGCAACGCCGGGTGGCAGCGGGACTTGTCGGTGAGCCACGAGAGGATCGGCAACGTGCGGGTGGCGCAGGGCGAGCTGCCGGGCGCGCTGGCGGCGTACCGGGCGTCCCTGGCGATCGCGGAGCGGCTGGCGGTGTCCGACCCCGGCAACGCGGGATGGCAATGGGACTTATCGGTGAGCCATAACAATATCGGCAATGTGCAGAGAGCGCAAGGCAACCTGCCGGGCGCACTGACGGCGTATCAGGCGTCCCTTGCGATACGGGAGCGGCTGGCGGCGTTCGACCCCGGCAACGCCGGGTGGCAGCGGGACCTGGCGGCGGCTCATGGCTATGTGGGCATGGTGCTGCAGGACCAGGGGGATTTCTCCGGGGCGCTTCGGGTCTATCTAGCATATCGAGACGGCATTGAGCGGCTGGTGGCGTCCGACCCCGGCAACGCGGGGTGGCAGCGGGACCTGTCGGTGAGCCACGACAATATCGGCAACGTGCGGGTGGCGCAGGGCGAGCTGCCGGGCGCGCTGGCGGCGTATCAGGCATCCCTGGCGATACGGGAACGACTGGCGGCATCCGACCCCAGCAACGCGGGGTGGCAACGGGACTTGTGGGTGTCGTTCGTGAGGATGGCAGAAGTTGCCGAGCAGGCGGGCACGGGCGACGCCACGCCGTGGTGGCGGAAGGCCTGCGAGACCCTTGCCGGCATGAAGGCGCGCGGGGTGTTCATCTCACCGCAGGATGAGCAACGTTTGCAACAGTTGCGCAGCAAAGTTGACGGAAAGGTTTGAAGCTGGGGCTGGATAGGGCATGGCGCAACGCGTTTCGCGGCATCCGGAGCGTGCCGCGCTGGATTCGGCTCAGCCTGGCGTATTATCCGTCCAGGCGCCGCGGATGAGCCGACCCGCGGGGGCGAGGGATCATGCGCGTCACTGACCCGCCTGGTGGCGCCGGTGCGGGAGGTGGTGAGAGATATCCTGCAACGGCGTGAGGCCACGGTCACCTTGATTAAAACGCCAATCTTATCCGTTTTTTACACCGCTCTCTTGTAAAATGGAGGCGAGAAAGAGAAAGAGTAAGAGCAAGAGAAAGAACATATTCTCGTGCAATCGCATGCCCGATATAGCGTATATATCAGTAACGGCAGGCCTTTTCGCTGCCCACCCGGGGTACAGTCACGCATTTTCCGTCGAGATGCGAGAGCACGCAGGTGATCTGTCACGGAGTGAAGATTCGACTGCGTCACAGGTCTACGTGGGGAAAATACGAAACAGTCCCCCTCAAATTCCGGGAACATTTGGGGGGCTTGCCCTGTCTAATCAGGTAACTGCCCGGTATCACACTCAAGATGAAGCACTATTCCGTTGGGCTGATCCACGAAGGAGGAACGTCCATGGTGAGAATTGCGTTACTCTTACTGTTTGCTTGCCTGCTGACCGCCGCACTGGCGCAGGAACCGCCGAAACCCCCGCCGCTGGAGCAGGACGTCACGCAGGGCGCCCTGCGGGTGACGCAGAAGGACGGCGGCGTTGTCGAGTGCCCGCTGAAGCACACCGACGTGCAGGCGTCCGTCTCCGGGTTCATCGCCCGCGTGAAGGTCACGCAGACCTTCGTCAACCCGTCGAACGAGCCGATCGAGGCGGTCTACGTCTTTCCCCTCTCGCACACCGGCGCGGTGGACGACATGACCATGGTGATCGGCGATCGGCGGATCGTGGGTGTCATCAAGCGCCGGGCGGAGGCGCGCGCCATGTACGAGGCGGCGCTGCGGCAGGGCTACACCGCCAGCCTGCTCGAGCAGGAACGGCCCAACATCTTCACCCAGTCGGTGGGCAACATCAAGCCGCGGCAGGAGGTGAAGATCGAGATCAGCTACCTGGACGTGCTCGACTACGACATGGGGGTGTATGAGTTCCACTTCCCCATGGTGGTGGGCCCGCGTTACAACGCAAGCGCGCCCTTCGCCGGCACGCCGGCGCCCGCGGCGGACGGCCTGGGGACGAACGGCGCCATGCCCGCGGAAGGGGTGAACCCCCCGGTGCTCAAACCCGGTTTCCGCAACGGCCACGACATCAGCCTGTCGCTGACCATGGAGGCCGGGGTGCCGGTGCGGGACTTGCAGGTTGTCAACCACAAGGCGACGGTGAAACGCGCCGGCGCCACCGCCGCCGCCGTGGAGCTGGATCCCGCCGATTCGGTGCCGAATAAGGATTTCGTGCTGCGCTACGCGGTGGCGGGCGAAAAGCCGGGGATGGCGCTGCTGCCTTATTCGGAGAGCGGCAACGGCGGCTACTTCATGCTGATGATCCAGCCCGCCCTCGACAAGGAGATGGCGAAGGCGCCGCCGCGCGAGCTGGTCTTCCTGGTGGACGTGTCCGGCTCGATGAGCGGCAACCCCACCGCGCAGGTGAAGCGCACCATGCAGGAGTTCTTCACGCGCAGCAAGCCGGACGATACGCTGCAGGTGATCACCTTCGCCAACCAGGCAAGTAAGCTCTTCGAGAAACCAGTGCCGGCCACGCCGGAGAACGTGAATCGCGCGCTGAATTACTCGCAAGGCTTCGCGGGGGGCGGCGGCACGGAGATGCTGAAGGGCATCCGGATGGTGCTGGACGAGCCGCCGGACGCGGAGCGCGCGCGCATCGTGGTGCTGCTCACCGACGGATTCATCGGCAACGAGGCGCAGATCATCGAGGCGGTGGGCAAGCACGCCGGCGACCGCCTGCGCTTCTGGGCGCTGGGCATCGGCAATTCCGTCAACCGCTTCCTCATCGACGGCGTCGCCAAACAGGGAGGCGGCATGGGCAAGGTGATCAATCTGGGCAGCGACCCGTCGGAGCTGGTGGGGGAGATCGTTACGCGCATTCACAGCGCCCAGCTCGCCAAAATCTCCATCGACTGGAACGGGCTCGATGTGTGCGACACCTTCCCGCGGCGCATCCCCGAGCTGTGGGCCGGGCGGCCCGTGGTGGTGTATGGGCGCTACTACGTCGGCGGCCAGGCGACGATCACCGTCTCCGGCACCGCGGAGGGGCAGCCGGTCTCCATGCCGCTGCCCATCGTGCTGCCGATGGAGGCGAAACCCGAGCACGCGGTGCTGAACAAAATCTGGGCGCGCCGCAAGATCGAGGACCTGTCCGAGCAGATGTATTACGGCGACGACCCGGCGATCATCGAGGAGATCACCAACCTCGCGCTGGAGTACCGGCTGATGAGCCAGTATACCAGCTTCGTGGCCATCGACGAGAGCGAGAAGATCGACACCCCGGCGAAGATGCCGCGCCGCGTGGGCGTGCCGGTGCCGCTGCCGGAAGGGGTGAGCTTCGAGGGGATCTTTGGAACGGTCGGCGAGGCGAAAGATAGAATTCTGGGAACAAACCTCAGATTGCAATATGGGGGTGCGATCTTCAATGGCACTGCGCCCGCAGGCCCGCCGGGCGCGTATGGCCCGCCGGGAGCACCGCCGCCGTCGATGACACCCATGTATTTATCTCCGTCGCCGGGCCCCGTGCTTTCGGAAAAGTCAGCGTTCAGTTATAACAGGTGGTTCAACGGGGCGGAGGACAGAGGCGACAAGGGCGACGCCGGGGGAAATCTAATACTGGCATTAAGAGACCCCGACGCGGACGACTTCACGTTCAACGGCGAGCTTGCCGCCGGCATGCGCGTGAACGCCGGGCAGCGGCAGAAGAGCGCGCAGGCGGCGTATGCCCTCGCGCAGCAGTCGATGGAGAAGAAGGACTGGCCGGGCGCCATCGCGCAGGCGCGATACAACTACCTGCTGTGCGCTTCGTTTGGGAGCAGTTCCCAGGCACTGGGCATTTTGCAGGAAGCACGGCAGGCGCAGCAGGAGACATATGTCGCGGCGCTGCCCGCGCTGGAGACGAAGCTGAAGCTGGTGCTGCGCGACCAATCTA
>Ga0315284_10008167_pt1 | contig 14933 bp, 22 predicted proteins | sample YL17G09_16_MG_FD_203696 | JGI IMG/M metagenome (GOLD analysis project Ga0315284, IMG submission 203696) | Sediment microbial communities from Yellowstone Lake, YNP, Wyoming, USA - YL17G09_16 | ecosystem: Environmental > Aquatic > Freshwater > Lake > Sediment | place: USA: Wyoming | collected... | reverse complement strand
TTATATACTTATAATTAAAAAAGTTTTATTTTATTTAAAATAAAGATGTTCCTTTTATTTTATCAATTTCTTTAAAAATACTGGCTTCATTATCATTTTTTCTTTCTTTAACATATCTAGTTCCTTCGAGTAAATTATACATATTTAAATTAGCATAATTTGTTCTTGGTTTTTCAAGATTTATAGTCTTAATTTCATGGAACTTTTCAATTATTGACGACGGAAAAAATAATGTATTCAAAACTACTAATTTTAATTGTCGTTCAACCCTTGTATCAATATCAAATGGTGGATTTTGTTTAGTTACAATTTTAATAGCTTCTAAAACTTTATCAGTGTTAGCATATACTTCTGTAGTTCCTACATTATTTCCTATTTTATGTTGTAGGTATTCATAAATTTTTTCAAATTTAGAATTAGTTATACGTACTTCAACTCCTTTATCATTTAACCATGTATAAATAGATGGAATATTATCACCATCATCACCACAAAAGATTTTACGAAGAGCTATCATTTCACCATCTACAACTTCTATTTTTGTTTTTTCCGCTGATATAATTTTTTTAAAATCTTCTTTATCAACATTTATAGAACCCTTCATATTAAAAATATCTACTACTTCTGTTTCATTTATCCAAGTTTGAAAATATTGTGGAACATAAAGTTTACGAGAAGCATTTTTTCCTTGCATAAAAGGATTAAAAACAGTGGAAAATACTATTTTATTATTGAACGGAAGAGTTTTAACTCTAACAAGTTGACGTAAATCTTCATCTCCCGATACTATAATAACATGTTGTGATTGATTATCAATTAATTCATGCGTCCAAAGCGAAACTGTATCATCGCCCTCTGCAGTAGGAATTTTAGTCACAATCATTCCATTATTTTCTAATATTTCAGAAAATTCAGTAAGTGCTGCATAAACATTATCCCAATTAATAAAAGTGGATTTAGTTCTTTGTGCTTTATATCCTTCATTTTCTTCAATTTTTATATCTCTACGCCAAGATTTATCATCAAGAGCAAATATTACACGAGCAGGATTAATTAATCTAATAATATATGCAACATCTGTTGCCATTTTTCTGATTAATTGATCTATCTCAAATTGAGAATCATAAGAATACTGTTTAGAACCATATCCCGAAGTTATATATAGAGATCTCCATGCAATATTGTTAAGATCAAAAATTAAATTTGTCATATAATTAGTTTATTTATAATATCTGTTGCTTTACCTGTTTGTTTTATACCTTCCATGAATAATGGAGTTTGTACAAAATGTTTACTTGATATCCATGTTCTTAAATCTAAATCATCTATAGCAACCCATGAATGTGGTTTTATTTTATCTACATGATCTAATATCTCTTTTGCTCTTACTTCTTCTAATAATTGAGTTGTTTTATATGGGTAAGTTGCAGTTACATCTATTGGTTTCTTTATAACTTTTTGCCATTCAAATATTTCTTGTAAACTTTTTAATGAATAGTGTTCTTTCCAATCAGAAGATATTATTATATCTGCATCAGTTTGTTGTAATATTTGATTTAATACATTAACAGCCTTTACATTAAAGCGATGTACATACCCCCATTCTGTAAGTTTAGGGTGTATTTCACTCCCTAGTGATAAAACACCATCAATATCAAGATAAAGAAATTTCAATTTAAATAATTTAATATATTCTCTGTTTATTATTAATCATATTATATAATTTAACATATAAACTTGGTGTTTCTAAATTTTCTACATATTTGTCTATAAGTTTTTCTATATCTTCATTTTTCATTTCGTAAAAAATATAAATTTCTAATGGATTTTTACGATCAATTCCTTCACTTTCTTTTAAAAATCTAAACCTATATCCGTGTGATGTAAGTTTAACAATTTTTTTCCTAAATAATTCTTCTTGTTCAAAATCGGGATTAGTTGTTTTCATAATTTTTATTTTTTAACGTAAAAATATGTTATGTTATCGAGTTCAGTTATATCTATAATTTTTAAATCATGATTATTTAATAATTTTATAACTTTTTTTCTACTTAAATAATAATTAGGTTTATCGTGTAATTTATTAATTAACCAATCTGTAATTTTTAATCTTTTTAATATATTGTCTTTATAAATTTTATTATCTCTAAAACACCCAATAAAATTAGAATTAGGAGAAAGAACATTTATAATATTTTTAAAAAATTTATCTATATCTGATATTTTATTCAATTCTTTACATTGAATTAAGGTTTTAATTTTTTTAATTTCATTAAAATCATAGTAATAATGATGTATAGAAGATAATACTAGAGTATTAAGATCTTTTTCTAAATTTAAAGTACTTAAATAATATAAAAAATTATAGTTATTTTCATTTATTAAAGTCTTAAAAATATTTTCATTCTGTTCTACTTGTTGTATTTTATCTTTTACTTTATTTGTATTTTCCATTTGTAAATATAATCAAAAAACATTTTAGAAAAAACCGTTACAATATAAAAAATTGTTAAAATGTATTTTTTATTTTTTTATAATTTAAATAATCACATTTTTCAACAAATCTATCATTCACCCAACTATCACTAAAAATACCAAACTCATTATGATGTTGTTCTAAATATACTATTTCTAACCATCTACGTTCATTGGTATAAAAATTTCCTGACATAGGAAATAATGCAAATCTTTTTACAATTCTCTTTGTCCCATGTTTAGGATAAACTTTTTCATAGAAATTTTAACTTTATTTACATATTTTTTAAAAATACATTAACTATTAATAATTAATTGTAGTTTATACACGCAGCTTAGCAGCGTGATCAACGGATCTATCACTAAAGTTCTTTGCGCCTGATGTTCAGCTACTGCTATTATTATTAAGGGTATTTTATCTATTTTGTTAGGTGCATTAGACTTAATATACTCTATAAAATCTTCACCAAGAGTGTTAAGTGCATTATCTATTATTGATGCATATTGTCCAACAATAAATTTATAATTTTCATATGGTTTATCTGGTTTACTTAAACATAGTTTATATAAATCTTCAAAATCAAAATTAATGTTAAAGTTCTTTTCATTAAGTTCTTTAATTTCTTGAAGATAAAAACTTTGAAGTTTATTCATAATTCGCCTCATATCAGGAAAATAATTACAAACAAACTTATGAAGAATTTCAGGTGTATAATTTATTTTTGTCGCATTTAAAATTAAAGTTATTCGTTTCTTATATTCTTCAATAAGATATTCTTCTTCTTCTTTATTTATTGCGTCAAAAGATATACAATTAAATCTTGAAGTTACTCCTACGGGTATTTTATTAATAAAATTTGTAGACGCTATAAATCTTGCCATGTTAGCGTATTTCTCAATAGGAACTTTCACTGCATCAAAAAATGCTGTGCTGGCTCCATCAAATTCATCTAATATAACACACTTAATTTTTTCTTTCCCTTCTTCTAATGACATAGTTGAACAAAATCTAGAGACTTTATTTCTAATTATATCTATGTTAGCTTCTTCTCGTGCATTTATATATAAATTTGTGTGATGTTTAGCTAAAATAAACAACGTTGAAGTTTTACCTGTTCCTGACGCACCAAATAATAATAAATTTTGAACTAATCCTCGAGATAATTCTTTTTTTATTCTATCTGGTACTATTAATGTTGAAAGATCATGAGGACGAAACTTTTCACTAAACAATTGTGTTACTACACTACTCATAGTTATAAATTTAAGTCTTATACGGACTTTTAATACATTAGTTTTAAAATAATAAGTTAATTTAACACTGTACTTCAACAGTATTTCCATTATCTAATTCAACTGTAGCAAGACAATTTTCATCCATTTTTATAAGTTTCCCTTCAAATGTTTCATTTTTAATGTTTTGCCACAATACTCTTTCACCTATATTAGATAGATAATCAAGATAATAAATTTTCTTTTTCATTTTTTCTTTTTTCATCATATTAAGTATTTTTCAAATTTAGTAATAGCTTTTTCTATTATTTTATCATGTGCAAAAACTCCCCAATCATATTCATTCTTTTTATATAATAATATATTATAAATTTTTTCCCATTTTACAATTTCTATTTCTTTATCTTTATAATTTTCTACTATAGGTAAATCTCTTGAAGAAAAATCAAAAATGAAAATATAATGATGTGATATATTTTGTCTAATTTCTTTTGGACTTGTTTTTGTATAAAATGGTTGAATATCATTAATATCATCTTTTTCTGCATTATTAAATATTAATCTATCATTATAATCAGGTATATAAAAACTGGTTTCTTGATATACTTCTCTGTATATGCTTTCAACTCCATTTTCGTCCCAATCAAAATAACCACAAGGCAAACACCATTTTTCTGGAAGATCTGGCATATTTTTAGATCTCTTTTCTATAAGAACATATATATCACTGTCATGTTTTGCAAATATAACACCCGTTGTACCCGATGAACGAGATTCCCATATTTCTTTACCATCTATTATGTGTAAAGTGTTTTCTCTATTTTTGAATATAGGTATCATTTAAGATTTTCCACTAAAGTTTTACCCATATTCATCCACGTATTAGTCTCATCTGCCATAACAAAAAGTATTCCCATAATACTTAAAATTAATATAACAGTAAATAATATCCATATTAATAATAAAAAACCATTTACAAAATATTTCATTTTTTAGTTTTTAAAGATTATTAATAATACTTAAAATTTCTTCATATGCAGTAAGTTTTCCTTTAATAAAATTTTTAAGAAGTTTTTCATCATCAGCAAGATTTTCTAATTCTTTTCTCATTTCATTATTATATGAAATAACTGTATCAATTAAAGATCCCACTATTTCATCATTTTTTGAATCTTTAAAAGTTTTTTCAAAATCAATTTTAACTGCAATTGCATCAGCAACATCTTGTGGTTTAAAATTACTAGATGGATCAAGTTCACCTGTTAAAGCATTCTGAAGAATACTTATTATAATTTCACGTGCTCTATTATTTTCCATCTTATTCAAGTATTAATCCTATTCCGGATATGTTTTTAATTGTAAGTTTTATTTTATTTGTTCTGAATGTTTTTCGTAAATATGAAATGTATACATCCATACTTCTTCCAACAAAATAATCTGTTTTTCTCCAAATTTTTTCAAGAATAACATCTTTTTTTACTACTTCACCATAATTACTTGCAAGTATTTCAAGAATACCGCCTTCTTTAGTTGAGAATTTTTTAATTTCTTTGTATTCAAATTTAAGAGGTTCAATACTTGTTCCATCTGGAGCTGCTAATTTTGGTGGAACTTTAACTCTATGATAAAGTATTCTACGAGAAGGATCATATCTACAATTAGCAAATTCTATTATATCATGTAATTTTGTTGTAAGTTTTTTAAGAGTAACAAAAGTTTTAATATAATTATTAATATTATATATTATTTGATAACAAAATGCATAATATGAGGGATCTCCTTCAAACTTCATAGGTTCATTCATATAAATATCGGCACCTACATTAAAAGTTTGTTCATTTATATCTATACCTATAATAGGAATATATGGATTGTTTTTCTTTATAAAATCAACTGCCTTTTTAAAATAAAAAGTGTCGTTAGAAAGAACATAAGCATCAACATTATTTTTTTCAATAATATCAAAAAGAACATTTTCAACCTTAGCATTAACAATTTGATAATCTTGTTCTTTACCGATTTTATAAAATATATTATAAAGTTCGATATTTTCTGTGTTTATTACAATTTTCATATGTACTTTTGTTAATATAAGGCAAATATAATAAAAAAAATTGATATAAAAAATTTTAATTAAATTTTAATTGTTAAATTTTTGTTAAATTTAACAAATTATTAAAATCCTAAATGTTTTCTTCTAACGTATTCAAGATCATAAGTTGTTGTTGATAAAGGCATTGTTATATTATTAAAAGGAAAAAAATATGGCCAAGTCATTCTCCATCTTGGTCCCCATTTTTTTTCCATATATTCAAAATTAATCATATTGATAGTATTAAGTTTTTCTATAAGTTCAGGCTCTTCTCTTTTTGTTTGTTGTCCTGTTTCATAATAATTAGTACCACCTCCGTGTAAATAAGATTTTCCAACATCTGGAATATGTTTAATTGGATTATGTTTAAGTCTCATTATATAATCAGCATCTTCACAATATGCAGGATAAAAATTTTCATCAAATAATCCATATTTTTGAATAACCCAATCTTTTATTAAAAATAAATCATAACCACCATCATTAAAATCTCCACCACTTCCATGAACCATTCCTACTTCAGGATCGGAAGCTTTATTTATCATTTCTTCTAAAAATCCTGGTGTAAATGAAATATCATGTCCCATAATAATCCAATATGGTGCATTCATATAACATTTAATAATAAGATTCCAAGCACCTGAACATCCTACATTTGCAGGCATATGACAAATTGTTATTTTTTTAATAAAAGGTTGTGATATTTTAGCAATATTATCTAATTCTTCAATAAGTTCACCTCTACCATTATTATCAAATACAACAAAATTATCTGTTGGATAATCTATACTATCTATTAAATTTTTAATCCAATGTGCACCGTTAACTATTGCGGTACCTATTACGGGTATTGACATAAATATTAATTTTTAAAATTATAATTTAAAAGTTTGCGATGGGTAGATCTATTTTGTATATTCGCAAACTTTTAAATTATCTGATTCTTTTTTTCAATAAATGTCTTGTGAGATTCATATAAACATTACAAGATTCAGTCATATTATAAACATGAAGTTCATTTTTATCTTTATTTATACCTTTTATTTTTACTAGATCTCTGGTGTGTGTTTCATAAACTCCATCTACAACTAAATCTTGTATTGCAATTAAACATTCATTTGATTCTTTCATAATTATAAATTTTTAAATTATTTTTAATGCTTCTTGTAATCCTATTTCTAACGCTTCTTCATACGTATTAAATAAATCATTTGATATAAAATCACTTTCATCAGATAAGTTTGACAACACATCAACTGTGTAATTATCAACATTAACACTCCATAATATTTTATTTTTAGTAAGTATTATATCAAAATTAAATAATACTTCTACAATACAATTATGTTTTTCTCTTAACCATTTTTGTAATAGTGATTGTGTACAGCAAGAACATGCTTTCCCATATCCTTTATTCCAATTCTCATAACCACAAACATCTCGCTCACCAGATTTATCATAAAAATAAGTAGTTATAACATCAAAACCTTTTTCTTTAGCAAGTTGTGCAGTTTCTAAACTAATAAGTTCATCTACCATAGTATTTCAATTTTAATTTGCAGCTTAAGATAGATTCGAACTATCAATCTTTACAGATTCCTGCTCTCTCATAGGGCTCTCATCCTAAGGAGTAAAGCTGTATATGTTAAGTTAAAGAACTTTCTTTTATAATTATGTTATAAATATAACAATAATTTTTGATACAAAAAAACTTTTTACTATATATTTTAACAAAATTTTAATTTATTTTCAATCTATTAAAAAATAATGCAGGATTAAGTATTTCTTCATAATTAGGAGCTTTATTAATCAACAATATTTTAATTCCTTTTTTGACACCATATTTATCTAAAAAATCTTTAAGATAAAGTACAGAATAATAATAAACATTATTTATTTTATTGTTTTTATCTAATAACTCTAATTTATTTTCTGGTATAGGAATATTTTTAAGTGGAGCACTTTCGTATAGATAATATACAATATATTCACAAACCCCTTCTTCTATAAATTCTGCTCCGAATTGATATTCAGATACAGGATAAATTCTAAACGTTGCATATTCAGGTGAAATATCAATATTTTTATTTCTTAATTGAATTATTGATTTATTAAAATATGCATGTGTTAATTCATGAAATATTACTGCTTTAACAGTTCTATCAGTATAATTTAAACTTCTTTGTTTAAATTTAGATAAGTCTTTAAATTCATATGCAACATATTTTTCTTCATTTGTTATAGTTACATCATTAGGAAGATTAAATTCACCTAAATTTTCATAATTACTTATTTCTCCTAAATTTTCTGTCCATATATAAACATCATATAGAGTATCAATTCTATATTCATATTCTTTTATTAATAATTCTTCATTATTTTTAACATATAAATTTATTCCATATGTTGATGGGTTTCCCTTTTTATTATAATAAGGATCTTTTTGAGGAAAAAATAAAATAAAAAATAAAAACAGTATGTGAATATAATTATTCATTAATTTCATTTAGGCAAATATAATACTTTTTCTTGAATTAAAAAAATAATTTTAACAAAAATTTATACCTATTATATATACGTGTGCGCTCGCGCGCGAGAGTATCTTATATACTTTAGTAATTACATTTCCTGGAGAGCTTAAGACTTAAGTTATATGGTGTCATTTATAAAAGTTTTAAAATTTATGTTAATTTTTTGTTAAAATTATTTTTTGAAAAAAACTGTCGAAATATTTTTTTATATTAAAAATATTTGTTATATTTGTTTCCAAATTTGAATATATACAGCAAATTGCATTAGTAAAAATGAACTAAACAATGGAAAAAGAATTGTTATTTAAAAAAGTAACCGGTGAAGTTATTGAAAACGTAGAAAAATATGTTAAAGATTGGACTATAGAAAATCCACATGGACAAATTATTATAGGAGTAGATTCACAAGTTCATGGTCGTAGGTTAAAATATTCTATTGTTATTGTTATGCATTATATTGATAGAATGAAAGTTGGACATGGATGTCATTTAATTTTATGTGATATATGGGAAAAAAGAAATAATAAATCACAAGCAGAAGAAATGCCAGCGAAATTATGGCGCGAAGCTGAATATGCCTTATTAACAGCACAATTAGTAAATGGAAAAGATGAATTTTTTAAATCAAGAATTGAAGTACATTTAGATTTTAATTCTGAAGAAAATAAAAAATCTAATATGATGTATGCTGCAGGTATAGGTTTACTAAATGGATATGGTTTTAAAGCATTAGGAAAGCCTTTTGCAAAAATCTCATCAAACTGCGCAGACCATTTTTGTAGATAATAAAAAGGAGAAGAAACTCTCCTTTTTTATTTATGAATAAATAAAATAAAGTATAATGAAGAAATTTATTATCATTTTATTTTTATTACTTTTAATTACATCTTGTAATAAACCACTTAATAATTATATTTCAAGAAATATTTATGAAAGAACATATACAGGTGATGATCTTGTTTATGTTAATACAGATGTTTTTTATTTTTCATTTTATTATAGTATTGATTCTATACCACTAGAAGATTGGATAACAAATACTATGATAACTGATACAATCAATATAGAACAAAAAATGATAATCAAATCTATAGATGAAAAAACTAGTTATCAATTTGTACTTTCAAAATATGTTTATCCTTCTATTTTATACTATACTTTTTTAATTAGATATTCAGGTTATGAAAAAGATATTTATAAACCTCAAGTAAAATAGATTCCTGTATATTTTTTTATTTAAGTTTTTTTAATTATATTTGCATATGAAAATATTAGTTTTTAATAAACAACGATTCAATAAATTCATGGAGTATAATAGTATCACAGACGAAAATGTTGAGTCTAAAGATATGATGGTTGTTTCTATTAATAGTATTGATAGTGTATATTCTTATTTTAAAAAACAACATTCAAATGTTATAATTATGCATTTTGGAGATTATACAGAAGAAGATATTAAAAATAAAAAATCTTCAACATATGTATTTAATGAATATAAAGCAAAAAAATTATATGAATTCATTAAAAGAAATAAAGATAAAAGTATAGCAATTTTGCACTGCGCTGGTGGAATAAGTAGGAGTTATTCTATAGGATTATTCATTTATGATTTTTTTAATGATAAAAAAAATAATATTATAAAACATTCCTCTCTATGTTCTTTAAATTATCATATATTTAAATTGCTTAAAGAACAATATTATTTAGATCATCATATTTTTTATCTATGATAAGAATAAAATTATAACCTTTATTTAAAACGGCGATTTTCTTTGCTTCTATTTCATCTTTGTCTTTTTTTGCAAGATATGAATTTTTAATTTCTACTATAAGATTTAAAGAAGGAATAAAAAAATCTGAGTGATAAATTTTATTTTTTCCATTAAATTCATATTTAATAGAAAACCCACGTTGAATATCTAAATATTTATCGTAATATTTTTCTAGAAAATCTAGTTCATAGGATGATTGATATATTAAATTTGTGTTTAAATAATTGTGAAATTGAAAACGTGTTTTAAATCCTTTATTTAAAATATCTAAATTTTGTGAAGGGTGCTCAACCCCAAATCGTTCTAAACAAATATGTTTTATATTATTTTTTATATCTTTTCTTTGCCAACTATATTCAACACCATAATTTTCTAGATTACTTTGTTTTATTTTATCTTGGATTTCTTTAGATTGTAATGGATACTTTTTTCCAAATCGTTTAATATTAGTTTGTTCTATTTGTTCTCTATTCTGATACATTTCATCTCCATATCTTTCTTTTTTTGTTTGTTTACATTTTAATTTAATACTCTCTAATTGATATACGTTTTCAACTCCATATTTTTTAAATATTTCTTCTTTTGATCTTAATCCCGAATAAATATTAGCACACATTTTTGAACAAGTATTTTTGTAACCCCAATCAGATCTTATCAATTTTGTTTCTTTATTACAAATTTTACATATTCCTTCTCCTTTTTCTTTTATCCATTTATCAAAATATTCTTTAGGAGATAATTTATGTATTTTAATATTGTGTATACTTAATACTGTTTTATCTTTACATATTTTTCCACATTCTTCACAAATAAATAATCCTTCTTGATTTTTTCTAAATTCTTTCATGATTTCTACCCTTTATTTTAAAATATATAGATTATATAATGGGACAGCATTTCAATCTACCCAAATGTTGATTAATGCTCAAACATTAATCTAACCATTATATTTTATATATTTAAAAATTTAACAAGATTTTAATAATTTTATTAAAATTTATATTTATTTTTTTATTATTTTTAACAAAAAATAATTAATTTATGATTTTAAATAATGAACAATCAATTTTTCTACATAAATTTATAGGATATGGTCCTTTAAATAAAGCCCAAATAGTTATATTTGGAAATGAATTTGGCGCAGGTGCAGGCTTAGGAAATACTGAATTAACCATTAAACGTTTTATAGAAGAACATAAAACTAAACAAATATTATCTATAAATGAAGGTTTCACTATAATTGATAGAAATTCTCCTCCAGTCACAAGTACGTTTTTACAATTTATATCAAGATTATTATTAGCTCTAAAATATAAAGATGAACGTTTCCTTGATACATTAACCAATGAAGGGTGGACCTATTTGAATAATTATATAATGAACTCATTATATCGCGATAATTCAGCGGTAATAAATATGAAACCATTCCCACAACCTACAGAGAATCATTGGTGTTATGAAAATGTTAATGAAAATAATTATATGAACATGTATAATTTTAAGGTTAAATATCATGCACCTAATAAATTTCGTGACTTTAGATTAAAGGTTTTAAAAGAAGCATTTGATATGGCACACAATGCATTGATTTTAGGTGCTGGTGATAAATTTAATAAAAAGTCGTTTTTTGAATCAATGTATCCAAGTATTAAATTCTCTCAAATTATATTAAATGATATTGTAGAAATTTATTTCTCTAAATCTCCAAAAATAATACTTTCAAACTATTATGATAATAGAAGTGGGATAAAACTATTAGGTTTAAGAGAAATTTATAGATTTATAATAAAAAATAATTTATATTAATTATCGTATTTGTTTTATATAAACATTTAATCCTACAATACAATATTTTCTTATAAGTGTTTCTGTTGGAACATTTTTTTTATGTCTAATAGTAGGAACATAAACTGTATAGTTATGTTCTACATATTTTGGCCCTACATTTTTTATTCCCTCTCTAGTAAGACAACAAGCAAAACTCCCATATATTTTATTAAATTTTATATATGGTGGTAATATATCTAAAAATTCATAAGATATATCTACATTACCATTAGCATCAATTGTCCCTTCATTATTTATTATTATATTACTATTAGTGATAAAATAATTATTCTTAAGATCATTCAGCCATTTTTCAATAAGATGTTTTACTCCTATATTCATATCATATATAGGATCTGAATCTTCAGTGAACTTCTCATTTATATATTCTTTAACTAATTTCAATTATATTTTTATTTTATTTATTCAACATTATTTTCAAAGAATATATAAAATAAATTATATAAAATGCAATTTTCAAGTTTTTCACGATTAGAAGAAGATTTAACCATTACATTATATAATGATATTCCTGTTGAAAATGTTTTAGCAGTTAAATATTATAATGATGATTCTAATGGTACGTTTACAAAAAAAGAATTTCGTTGGTCATTTAATAATGCATATTGGTCTTCTTGGGAAACGTTAACTCAAAGTGCAATTTCTAATATCGATACACAGGGTAATTATTATTTATTTTTACAAATTAGATATATTTTATTTGCTGCAGATTCTGGAACTGTTGCATCATTTATATTAAATTATACTAAAGGTGCTGTTACTGCTGTAACTCCAAGAATTCTTACTCATGACATTCAAAGTCAAGATGCTTCTGCTGTTCTTATTCATGATATTCTTCAAACATATGAAGTTACGCATCTTATTGATGCAAGTACGTTAAATGGATATCCGGGAAGTTATTATCTTAATCGTGCACATCATATAGGAAAACAACCAATTAGTTCTATTACAAATTTACAATCTATACTAGATTCTAAAGCTAATAAATCAGGAGACATAATATCTGGAGACCTTATTGTTGATGGTTCGTTTATAGCATTAGGAGATACTCAAACAAACGGAAGTTGGAGATTTAGAATTGTAGATGCTAGCTTATATGTAGAAAGATTAGTAGATGGAAACTGGGAAATAAAAAGTACTTTTAATTAAAAAATTAAATTTAAAATAAAAAAGTACATATAAAAAAATAATGAAGAGCCTTTAGGCTCTTTTTTTATTGAATATATAAAATAAAACTAAATAATGACTACATATTATATAGATGAATCTGGAGTAGATGCTCCGTTAAGAAATGGTTCTGTGGGACAAGAATGGGCTACATTATCTTATGCTTGTACCAGAGTAACAACATCTAGTGATACTATACACATAAACTCGGGTGATTATGTTGATGATTCAATATGTAATTTATCTGTGGGGGTTAATATAACCGGAGATAGTGGTGATATACCAAATATCACAACAAATTATGTTGCTGGTAGTTCTAATTATGCTTATATAAGATTATATTCTAGTTCATTAACAAATGGTAATCAAATTATATCATATATACATATAAATGGTAATAATTTAACTTCTGATAGATGTATTTGGATTGGTTATAGATATAATGTTAGTATACATCATTGCACTATTGAAAATTTTGCTGCTCTTGGTGTTCATTTTAGAAATGAAATAGGTTGGTTAACTCCTCCAGTTGTATATGCAACGGGAAACAGATTTTATAATAATATTGTTAATAATTGTGCTAGTAGATCAGAAACAGATTCTGCATTATTAAGATGTGACGGACAAGAAGATCTTGAAATATATAATAACACATTTAATCAAACTCAGCGATCTGCTGGAGAAAACGGAAATATACTTAACATAAGTAATACTAGAGATTCAAAGGTTTATGATAATGATTTTACTAAAAATGATAGAGATGGAAGTAATTGGAATTTCTTTTCAGAAATTTTTGAAATAAAAGGTGGTTTAGAAATTTATAATAATACTTATCATGGGGCAGCTACATTAGATTTTGGAGGTTGGATAAATACAGTAATAAAAGGTGCATATGCTTTTGGAACAAGTATTCACGATAACACATTTGAATCTAACTCACTGTTAAGTGTAGGATCTCACATTCAATATGCTATAAATTTAGAAGCCGGATTAGAAAGTGTTTATATTTATAATAATTATATAAAAAATTATGAAGTTGCTATTCAATTATTAACTAAAAGTAACATAGGAAATCAGTTACATGAAGATATCTATGTTTATAATAATAGAATTGAACATATTGCTGTATCTAATGATCAATATACTCCAATTGGTATTAAAGTAGAAAGTATTTCCTCAGATACTTATACAAACGCTACAAACAATTTAAATATATGTAATAATACATTAACAGGCGGATCAAATTATAATTTTAGAGGAATAGCATGTTCTGTTAATGGATCATGGACAAATATTCGTATAGTTAATAATGTAATATCTTCTTTTGATAGTTATGCTATTTCTTTTTCTAGACAAACATATCCAGTAACTGAAGCTGCAAGTATAGATGAAATGCATGTTCATAATAATATATTTTATAATAACGGTAATAATACAATTTATATAGATCCAAATGTAAGTGTAACTAATTATACTAGTACTCCTAATTATACTACAGATCCAGGTTTACTTGGTATATCAGATTTTCATTTATCTGTTAGTTCGAGTGCTATTGGTGCTGGTTCGGCAACATATCTATTAAGTGCAGAAGATTATGATAATGTAACTTGGAATAGTCCACCTTCTATTGGTGCGTATGAATATGTTACAGATGTAACTACATCAATTCCTACAGTTACAACAACTACTATTACAGATATAAGTATTAATACTGCAACTAGTGGTGGAAATGTAACTCATGATGGGAGTACAGCAGTTACAATTAAAGGTATTGTTTGGTCAACAAATCCAAATCCTATAATAACTGATTCATCT
>Ga0315284_10008166_pt1 | contig 14934 bp, 13 predicted proteins | sample YL17G09_16_MG_FD_203696 | JGI IMG/M metagenome (GOLD analysis project Ga0315284, IMG submission 203696) | Sediment microbial communities from Yellowstone Lake, YNP, Wyoming, USA - YL17G09_16 | ecosystem: Environmental > Aquatic > Freshwater > Lake > Sediment | place: USA: Wyoming | collected... | reverse complement strand
TGCAAAGCTGGGGGGAGCGTGCTGGACATCGGGTGCGGCAAAGGAGCGTTCACCGCACGAATAAAAAAAACCCTTCCATCCTGCTCAGTGACTGGCGTAGATATTTCCCCGACAGCGATCAGGTACGCAAAAAAAACGTATGGCCCGCAGGGAATTAAGTTCGATACTCCTGATATCCAGGAACGGTATTCCACTCTGGATTGCCGGAATGATCTTATCATCATATCCCAGATTGCATGGTATATTCTCCAGAAAATCCGGGAAATATTGGATTATCTTGTTGAGCAGGCCCTTGCGCCGGATGGGTATCTTCTCATCGGTCAAGCGTTCTATAAACCTGAAGAGCAGACCTATGGCAAGGAGATTTTTTCTACAATAAAGGATCTGGTCGGGTTTATTAAAATCCCCCGGTTGAACTTATTGGATCCAACAGGCTGACCCTTATGACGCCATTCTTCTTTTCCAGAATAAAAAACAAAAATCCTGATGAAGTCTTTAATTTGCCGGTATTGAATCAGTGCCGTGATGTGATGTCATGAAAAAAATCCATTTAGAAAAAAAACAAATCGGAGATGGCGAACCATGTTTTATCATTGCTGAGGCAGGGGTCAATCATAATGGAGACACAAACCTTGCAAAGCAGCTTATTGATGTAGCTGTGGAATCCGGGGCGGATGCTGTCAAATTCCAGACATTTCATGCGGATAATGTCGTCACCTGCACTGCTGAAAAGGTCGATTATCAAAAAAATACTACTCCATCACACGAATCTCAATATGATATGATTAAAAAGTTAGAGCTCTCTGATGACGTTTTTCTGGAACTTTCGGATTACGCAAGAAATAGGGAAATAATCTTTTTATCAACTCCCTTTGATTTGGAAAGCGTAGATCTCCTTAATCAGATTGATTTACCTGCGTTTAAAATCCCATCCGGTGAAATTACAAACTTTCCTCTGCTAAAAAAAATAGCAGAAAAAAAGAAAGTGATCATTTTGTCCACAGGGATGGCAACACTGGGAGAGGTCGATGATGCATTTCATTATCTAAAAAAATGTGGATCAGATGAAATTATCCTTCTTCATTGCACTACCAGTTATCCTGCATCCATTAATTCCGTCAACCTGCGTGCGATGGAAACATTGCGCTGTGCATTTCATGTACCGGTTGGTTACTCAGATCATACAGAGGGGAATATGATTTCAATTGCAGCCGTAGCCATGGGTGCATGTGTCTTAGAAAAACATTTCACTTTGGATAGAAGACTCCCTGGTCCGGATCATAAAGCCTCTCTTGAGCCACATGAATTACTAGCGATGGTAAAGGCAATACGGGATGTGGAAATTGCTCTGGGAGATGGGATTAAAAGGCCAAATGAAGAGGAGACGGCTATTAAAAAAGTTGCCCGGAGAAGCATCGTTGCTCAATGTGATATAAAAGCATTAGACATATTGAAAGCAAGTGATCTTGCAATAAAAAGACCTGGCACCGGGATTGAACCGAAATACTACGAATCAATTGTACATAAGAAAGCCCGAATTCAAATTTTCAAAGATCAGGTAATCAACTGGGATATGATTGAATGAAGCGTAAGATACTTTATATTACCGGAACACGTGCCGATTACGGTTTAATGGTTTCCGTCCTTAAAAGTATTAAAAAACATCCAGATCTTGATCTTTCGCTTATTGTAACGGGTATGCACCTTATGGAAAATTATGGTATGACTGTTGATGAAATTAAAGGGGATGACTTTCATTTTATTACTATTCCTGCGGTGTATGATTCATCAGATGCCTCGGTAATACATTTTATGGCATCATTTCTGAACAAACTTGGAGACGTGCTCATAAAAAATCGCCCGGATATCATCCTTATCGCAGGGGATCGCGCGGAGGCACTTGCAGCGGCGATCACCGCTTCATATATGTCTATACCTCTGGCCCATATCAGTGGCGGTGATATCAGCTCAACAGTTGATGAACATATCCGACATGCAATTACCAAACTTGCCCATATCCATTTCCCATATACTGAAAAAAGTGCAGAGCGAATCATGAGGATGGGTGAAGATCCATGGCGTGTGCATATCATCGGGGCACCGGGGCTTGACGATATTATTAAAAAAACATCCTTCGATAAAAATTCTATCGCGGAAAAATACCATCTCGATCTTTCAAAACCGGTTGCACTTCTCCTTCAGCATTCAGTCACACATGAAATTGAAGATGCTCCACAGCAGATCGAGATGGCACTTCAGGTTCTCGTGGATATGAAAATCCAAACAATTGTGATATATCCGAATGCAGATCTTGGTGGAAGTGCAATGATTGAGAAAATTAAGGAATTTGAACATTTTCATCAGATCCATGCATATAAATCAATACCAAGATGCGATTTTTTAAATCTATTGAAGGTTGCATCTGTGATGATTGGAAACTCGAGCAGTGGTATTATTGAAGCTGCCTCGTTCAAACTCCCGGTAATTAATATTGGCACTAGGCAAAACGGTAGGGAACGAGGTCTAAATGTTGTTGATACCAAATATGATAAAGAAAGTATCAGGACTATTCTCGAATTTATCCTTAATAATCCAACTTTTATGGACTCATTAACAGGGATCGTTAATCCCTATGGGGATGGAAATACGGGTGAAAAAATTGCCGAAATATTATCTAAAGTAATAATCGATAAAAAATTATTGCAGAAACAATTAAACTACAAGATTTAGAGGAAATCAGGGGCAAATGAACAATGAAGCCAATATTTAAACATTTTAAGGAATTCATTGAGCATCCCGAACCTGTTGATTTCCATATCCATACAACATTTACAGATGGATCATCAACTATTGAAGAATATGTAAATCGGGCTATTCAGTTGGAGATTCAAGAAATCGCATTTACTGAACATGTCCGAAGAACATCCACTTGGTATTTATCTTTTGTCGAGAACGTAGAGTCGGTGCGTGAATCATATAAAAACAAAATCCACATTTATCATGGAATCGAAACAAAAGTTGTAGATTTTAATGGGGAAGTTGATGCGACTGATGAGATGCTCGACACTGCAGAAATTATTCTTGGATCGGTTCACCGATTCCCCGATTACTTCATCAATAATTTGCGTAATAATGATAATCCTGACCCGAAGGATTTGGCAGAGATTGAATTCAAGTTATCAACAGGCCTCCTCAAAAATCCCATGGTTGATATCCTTGCGCATCCAGGGGGTATGTTTATCAAAAAGTGTCATAAAAAATTTCCAAGAAATTACTTGAAGGATTTAATTGACCTTGCCAATAATTACAACAAAGTGATCGAGATAAACAGCTCCTACTTGAAAAATGTTGCATTTGATAAAGATCTGTTTTCTCAACTGAATCCTTACGTTTCCCTTGGCTCCGATGCACACGATGAGGAAGAATTAGGGACTATTGTTAAATTTATTAAAAACACATGTTAAGAGTGGTGAAATTGTGGTTAATGTTCTCATAACCGGCACTGGTGGTGGCGTGGGGCAAAGTGTTTTTAAATCACTCAAGCTCTCAAGTATTCCAACAAGGATTGTTACTACAGATATGCACCCCTTGGGCGTGGGCATTTATCGAGGAGATAAGGGATATCTTGTACCTGAAGCAACTAATCCGGCATTTGTCGATACAATAATAAAAATTTGCAATGATGAGGACATTGAAATTATTTTTATTGGATCAGATCCAGAACTCCCCGTTTTTGCAGCAAATAAACTTAGAATTGAGCAAGAGACTGATGCAAAAGTTGTCATAAGTCCCCCAGAAAAAATTCGTATTGGTAATGATAAATGGGAAACTTACCTTTTTTTAAAAAATAACGGGTTACCTTTTCCGGAGTCTGCACTTCCAGATAACAGAGATGCCTTAATTGAAAAAACCGGATTTCCCGTGATAATAAAACCACGAGGAGGATCCGCATCAAAAGATGTCTATATCGCAAAAAACCGCGAAGAATTGGATGTTTTTATAAAAAGGGTGAAGGATCCGATAATCCAGGAATATTTAATGCCGGAAGATGAGGAATATACTTCTGGTGCTGTGATGTTTGACGGCGACCTTTTAGGGATTTTCACAATGAAACGTGAAATCAAAGGTGGTAATACTTACCGGGGCATCATCGATTCTCATGATGAGGTCAGAGCTGCCGTAGAAAAGGTGACCAGAAAATTCAATCAGTTTGGGCCTTCAAATTTTCAGATGCGGTTAACTGACCGGGGGCCGGTAACATTTGAAATAAACCCTCGATTTTCAGGCACTACTGCTATGCGGGCATTCTATAAATTCAATGAACCTGAGACCGTAATCAACTATGTTTTATTTCACAAAAAAGAACCAATGAATCATTCTAATGGTATTGTAATGCGTTACACGAATGAAATCTATCTGCCATTTAGTGAATATGAAAAAGTAAAAAAAAGTGGCACTATTGATCATTCAAAATCGATACTACCCAATTATTTTTAGGTGCCGGATGCCTGAGGATCTCGTTGAAAAAAGTCTGCAAAAGATAAAAGGTGAAAATGTTTTAATTACCGGGGCCACAGGTTTTATCGGAAAACATCTTGTTGATTGTTTAAAAAAAGTATGTCGAGTCTATATTGTATCTCGAAATAAAAGTACGGTTCATCAAGATGTAATTATCGCCGATATCAAAGATCAAAAAACAATTGAGAAAGAGATTAAAAAAATAGATATTAATACGATATTTCATCTTGCAGGACACATATCCAAGTCTGCATCTATTAATCAAATAGATGATTTTTATTCCATTAATGCTGATGGAACAAAAAACATGTTAGAGATTTGTAGAAAACACGATATTGATCGATTTATCTATAGTTCTTCAATGTCCGTTTTTGGCAAACCCTTATATCTGCCCATTGATGAGAATCATCCCCAATTTCCGCCTCTTCATTACGGAAAATCGAAATTATTAGGTGAACTATATTGCAAAGAATTTCATAAATATTATAAAATTAATACGACAATTTTACGCTATTCTTCCGTCTATGGGCCAGGTCAGCAACATAATGAGATAATCCCGATTTTTATTACAAATGCTTTAAGTGATAAACCCTTGCTACTTTATAATAACGGGAATGATTCCGGGGATTTTATTTTTGTCAAAGACGTGGTATCTGCCAATATTCTTGCCGCAACAAATAGAAAAGCGATCAATCAGGATTTTAATATCGGATCCGGCACGGAAACTACAGTCGAAGATCTTGCGAAACTAATTTTAAAATGGGTAGGAAATGGAAAAATGCAATATGTTTCAAATGAACAGGAATCTTCGCATAAATTTGTTTTTAATATTACTAAAGCAAAGAATACCTTGGGTTATTTGCCCAGACATTCATTAAATCAAGGTCTGGAAGAGCAAATAAAAAATTTGAACACAAAAAATGATCCGCCAGTTCAGAATCGGGGTTCCATTTCAAATTAATCATTACTGATGAAAAATCGAGGATGCATCATGACTCGAAATACCCTCCTCAAGAAAATGTACGGGGATCAGAAAGAACTGAAATATTCACTATAGGATAAGGTGTTATGAACATGACAAGAGTTAAGGTAAACACAAATGCCAATAACCGTGAAATAGAATTAAGAAATTCATTCTATACCCTGTTTGAAAATTGTCCGATCCCACCGAATGAACGATTAAATAACCTGAGTCTTTTTATAAATCGCCAAACCTTGTCGAGTATTCTTTACATGGATTTTTTATATAAGCAGATTGTTGGCGTTCATGGCATAATTTGTGAGTTTGGGGTCAGGTGGGGTAGGAACCTAGCACTCTTTGAATCCCTCCGTGGGATATATGAACCTTATAATTACAACAGGAAAATTGTTGGATTTGATACCTTTTCGGGGTTCCCAACAATCAATACTAAAGATGGTGGACATGACATTGTATCAAAAGGCTCATTTTCTGTTACAGAGGGATATGAAGAATACTTAGGACACATACTCAATTATCATGAACATGAAAGTCCGATTTCCCACATAAAAAAATATGAGCTTGTAAAAGGAGATGCATCGAAAACAATACCAAAATATCTTTCGAAAAATCCTGAAACGATCATTGCTTTTGCATATTTTGACATGGATTTATATGAACCGACAATAAATGGTCTTCAAGCCATTGAAAACCATTTAACGAAAGGTAGTGTGATAGGTTTTGATGAATTAAACGATCATCAATTCCCCGGAGAGACTCTTGCTTTAATGGAGTGGTGTGACCTTAAAAAATACCGGATTATGCGTACTCCATTTAATCCGAATAGTGCATATATTATTATCGAATAAGAATAGCATAATCTAGAACTATCCCCTTTTAATGATCTACCAAGATCAAGAAGTTATCAGTCCTGTTAATCCTGCTATATATTCGGAATGAAATGGGAAATTGATACCTTCATACAGCAGATTAGAAACCATAGATTACTATTCACTATCGGAATCCATGGGTTTTTAAAAACAGGGCTACAATTTTCAGTTTTTGAATTTCCAATATGCCCAACCACTATCTCCATATATTTAGTTAACTCATATCATATGAAAAAGGCATAAATTTTCATAACTTGTATGCCGTGTACTATCGGCACAAATTGATTACTTGTATCTCATAGGAGCAACACATGTGGAAAATACCATTGTTTAAAATTTACTCGGATGAGGACGACATTGCTCAAGTATCAGAAGTGATACGTTCTGGAATGAACTGGGCAACCGGGCCGAAAGTCGCTGAATTCGAGTCAATGATTGCAGATTATACAGGTATGAAATTTGCAGTCACGTTGAATTCCGGAACATCAGCGATACATGCAGATCTTATTGCCCATGGAATTAAGCCCGGCGATGAGGTTATCGTCCCCTCTTTCACATTCATATCGACAGCTAATTCACCACTTTTTATCGGTGCAAAACCAGTTTTTGCAGATATTGAACCGGATACCTATGGGTTGGATCCTGAAGATATCAGGAAGAAGATTACCAAGAAGACCAAAGTTATCATGCCGATCCATATGGGCGGGTGCTCCTGCAAGATCAAGGAGATCCGGGAGATTGCTGATGACAACAATCTTATCCTTATCGAGGATGCCGCAGAATCAATGGGTGCAAAGATTGACAATAAGATGGTAGGAACCTTTGGCGATTCCTCTATGTACAGTTTCTGCGGCCCCAAGGTCATAACAACGGGCGAGGGTGGCGTTATTGTTACAGAATCAAAGGAAATCTTTGAAAAGATCAAGCTCCTCCGCTCCCATGGTCGTGCTGACACCAAGGACTATTTCAATACAAACGAATACCTAGACTATGTAACTCTCGGCTATAACTTCCGGATGTCAAATATCACTGCAGCACTGGGGATAGCTCAGCTCAAAAAGATTGACTTTGTCATTAAAAAACGCCGTGAACATGCGAAATACCTGTCGGAAAAGATCAACAAGCTCGCACCGGAAGTAAAAACCCCCAATCCTCCAAAAGGGTACTATCACCTCTATCAGATGTACACGATTGAGGCGCCAAAGCGCGACCAGCTGATGAATTATCTTGGCGAGAAAGGTATTATGGCAAAGGTTTATTTCCCGCCAGTTCATCAGTCTCACTTCTACAAAAACGTCCTCAAGTTCAAACCCAAGCTTCCGGCAACAGAGCAGATTGCAGGAAAGGTACTCACGCTTCCGATGTACCCACAGCTCACGAAAGATGAGATGGATTATATGGCAGAATCCATCGCAGCATTTTATCAGGAGAACTCCTGATGAAAAAACAGCGGATTCTCATTACCGGTGGTTCCGGCTTTGTCGGCAGCCACATGGTAAAAAAATTTTCAGAAAATAACAACGAAGTTACTATTTTTGATATAATGGAGCCACGGTACGAACTCAGCAAATCAACAACGTTTATCAAAGGAGATATTTTCAATATCGATTCGCTGAAACCGATTGTGGAGAAAAATGATGTGATCGTGCATTTAATCGGCCTTGCTGATTCAGGTGTCGCACAGAAAAATCCGCAGAAAAGTTTTCTTCTGAATGTTGTATCACTCCAGAACATTCTTGAAGCCGCGAGGGTGGCGGGAAATAAAAAAATTGTTTTCCCGTCATCTGCAGCAGTATACGGAATAACCGAAGATCTACCTATCAAGGAGAACTTCCAACCTCAACCCACCAATATATACAGTTGGCACAAGGTTCTGTGCGAGAAAATGATCCAGTCGTACCAGAAGAATTACGGCATTAACTATGTGATTCTGCGATTTTTTAATGTGTACGGGAAAGGAAACGAAGGGGTTATTGGCATTTTCATTGACAAGGCGAAAAAAGGCGAAGTGATCGAGAGTTACGGACCTTTTCAGTACCGCGATTTTATCTATGCCGGTGATGTTGCTGAAGCAATCTACCGTGCAGTAGCTTACGAAAAATCGGTCAACAGAATTATCAACATTGGATCCGGAAAAGGGATTCAGATCCGAGAAATTCTCAATATGGTCTGTGAAATGTTCCCAAATGCAAAATGGGAAGAGAAACCGGCTAACTTCACCATGTATGACTCCATTGCAGATATAACACTTGCAAAAATTCTCCTGGATTTTGAACCTCACACATCCCGGGACTTCATAAAAACGGTCATCATAAATGAAATGATCTGAAACGAAAAGGAAACAATCTGAGTCCGTAAGTATGTAATAATACAGAAAAATGACATAGATTATTCGGGGAACGTCATAAAAATGTGTGAAGACTGTAAAGTGGTTTTTTTCAGCGGGACCAGATTTACCGAAAGAGATTATCAGCGTTTTGGTATCGCGATACTGCAACAAAACGGGTTCAAGGTAGAAATCTGGGATGGATCTGCAATAATCTACCCGAAAGCACAGGGAAAAGTATCTCTCGTGGGTGAAAACGCATCAATAATTGATAAGACATTTTTTAGAATCAAGGATCTCGAAAATTCAATTGCTGCATGTAGCAAAAACTCAATAATCATCTGTCTTTTCAGTCTGAATACCAAGACATTGCCGATTTTCCGGCTTTTATCGAAAAATAATATTACGTGGGGTGTAAATAATACAAATTCACTACCAGTACCGAAAATGTACTATTCAGCCAGTACAAAATACCGGCATTATTTATCAAGGCTTTTAAAAGACAATCTCCTGACATCGACACAAGCATTCGCAAATAAAATAATCCTGAAACATTATTATCTGTTCGGGGTAAGACCAGCTGCCTATGTCCTTATGGGTGGAACAAGGTCTACCGATTTTATAAACACCCCCATAGACAGAAGCACCCAGCGAATTAAAATGCATTCGATGGATTATGACACCTATCTTGAAGAGAAAAATAATCCCGAAGAAAAGGATGAAAGATTGTGTGTCTTTATAGATACATATTCCACAACGGATCCCGACCGGTTCTACCATGGCGAAGGAAGCACATACTATCCCACGGAAGCGTATTACCGAAATATTAACTGGTTCTTCGAGCATCTTGAAAACCGGTTCGGGTACAGGATTATAATTTTAAGCCATCCGAAAATGCGACCTGCAGAGGATCAAAAAATATTCGGGAACCGCGAACGTATTTACGGGAAAACTGCACACTATGTGAAAAATGCTGCCTGCGTGTTGACTCATGAAAGCACCGCGATCAGTTTTGCCATACTTTTTAAAAAACCGATACTTTTTTTAACATCTCATGAGATCAATCAGATGCCGAATGGAAGGAACATCAATACTTTCGCAGAACTTCTGGGAAAAAAACCCATCAATATCGATAATCCATTTCCGTCCGAACTGGAGAACCTTCAGGAAGTTGACATTTCTCTTTACAACGGATATGTGTCTTCGTATATTACCCAGATCCCTAACGATATTCCTTCATGGCAGGTATTTTCGGATTATTTTTCCAAGGGTAAAAACATGCCAAAACACCTGATCTGACCACGTTTCAGACGGGCGATGTTTGAAATATCTAAAAATGAAATTATTTTGTGGAACCTGTAATATGCCAAGAGAGAATCCCTTCAGAATAATCTATGAAGTATGCAACGATCGTGAGACACTGACAGACCCGAAAAAATACCCTCCTTTTCCCAGATATATCGACATCGAACTGACAAATATCTGTAACTTCAAATGCCTGATGTGCCCCACAGGAACCGGCACCCAGCAAAGAAAAAAGGGATATATGTCCCGGGAGACCTTTTTATCACTCATTGAAGTGATAAAAGACCATCAGACTCCAATGCGGTTTATCGGCTGGGGAGAACCGCTGTTACATCCGAATCTCCTGGAATTTCTTGATATCGCTAAGAAGAATGGACTTATTACCCACCTGAATACTAACGGACTTCTTCTTACTGAAGAGATTATGAGAAAATTCGTAGAGATACCCCTTACTAGTTTAAAATTTTCATTTCAGGGTGTAGATAGAAAGAGTTATTCAGAGATGCGGAATCTGGATTTTTTCCCTGAACTCATTGAAAGAATCAAAAGGATGAACAACATCCGGGGATTGTCCCCGTATCCCTATATTCACGTTTCTTCCACCATTACGTATGAATCACCGGAACAGATCGAACATTTTAGGGATACACTGAGGAACACGGTGGATTTAATCACGATTGGAAGAACGAAACTCGATCACATCCAGCTTGACAAGGTAAGATTAGATGATAAGGAAAAAGAACGTCTAGTATCCCTTCTGAAATGTGAAAGTGTTACAAAAAAATATTCACCATGTTCCGAAGTATTCAATGTACTGGCGATCAACTGGGATGGAACGATAAGTGCCTGCTGTGCTGATTTCGATAAAAAAATGGTTGTCGGAGATCTCAGCACGGGATCTGTGCTGGAAGCATGGAACTCTGAAAAAATGAATACTTACCGAGCTCTGCTCAGCGAGATGAAACATGATAAATTCGAGGTATGCCGTACCTGTTATGACTACATGGGCCTCAAGAAAGGATCTGATCCATCCAAACCCTCAATCGACAAATAGATAATTATGAATAAAAACAAAAATACCATGAAGGCGTTCAATACGCCATCTTTTTCTGACGGGGTCTGGAGATTAACAAATAAAACAGAATAGGGATAAAAAAATGAATTCGCAAAAAAAAATTACCCTGTATTTTGGTGATATCGTTCACAACTATCTTAGTGCCGGCTCGTATATGTTCCCCCTGAATATTGGATTCCTTGCAGCATACGCCAGAAAAGAATATGGGGATCTTCTGCACATTGAACTGTTTAAATATCCTCAACAACTGATCGAAGCAATTCAGAATCATCCCCCGGATATCCTGTCACTCAGCAATTACACGTGGAATTCTCATATTAATGGTGAGGTTGCAAGGTTTGCAAAATCAGTCAAACCTGATACATTCGTTGTTTTTGGAGGACCGGACATCAATCTCACCACTGAGGGATATCGCAATTTTTTCTCAACGCATCAGTGTGCTGATTTTTATGTCCTGTGCGAAGGAGAGAGGGGGTTTTCAAATGTTATTAAAAGGTATATCGTTGTAAGGGGGAATCTTTCCAAAGCAAAAGAAGCACCTGTTGATGGGACCGTCATACAGACAGAGAGGCATATCATTGAGGGGAAAATTCTCGACCGGATCGAAGATATCAATACAATTCCATCACCGTATCTGACCGGAATCCTTGACAAATTTTTTGATTACAAGCTTATCCCGATCATTGAGACTAACAGGGGATGCCCGTTTTCCTGTATATTCTGTGCCCAGGGGAACATGTCACGGCACCAAGTAAAAAATTTTGGATTAAACCGTGTGATGGAAGAACTTGAGTATATTGCCGACCATGTTCATCATACAAGTATTCTCTGTTTTGCGGACGCTAATTTCGGGATTCACCCGCACGATATTGAAATTGGCAAAAAAATCAAATCCCTTGAAGAAACGAAAGGGTATCCTCGTGCGTGCACGATCAACTGGGTAAAAACACGAAATGCGATAAAAGTAGCCGAAGAGATGGGGCAGTCAGTCTACCTTGTTTCCTCCCTCCAGTCTCTGGATCCAGAAGTCCTCAAGATTATTAAACGCCATAATATCGATCCGAAACTGTTCAGGGAAATTGTTGATCACGTCAATGAAAAGGGCGGAGTCTCCGGAACAGAAATAATCCTTGGTCTCCCCGGGGAAACTAAACAGAGCCATGCATATTATCTACGCCATATCTTTGAATGGGGCGTCAGTTATATCATATGTTACAATTGTCTTCTGATCAACGGCAGCGAACTCGCCCTTCCGGAATTCCGGGAAAAATACCAGATTAAAACCAAGTTCAGGCTTCTTGACAGTGCCTATGGGAAGTATGGCCCGATTTCCTCCTATGAATATGAAGAGGGTGTTCGATCTACTTCAACAATGAGTGAAGACGAGATCCTCTTTTTCCGCCCGGTTCACTGGCTGATCCAGTTTTTCTGGAACTACCGGTTTTACTATCCAATTTTAAAACTGTGTTTCAACAGGGGAATCAATCCCTATGACTTCATTGTAACCTTTTTAGATCAGGTTGATGAGAACGCCCCGGACTCCGTCAAAAATATTGTCAGCGATTTTAAGGCTGAAGCAAAAACCGAGTGGTTCGATTCTCCTGAACAACTGCGGGATTATTATGAGACACATTTCAATATCCTGGCGGATGGAACTGTCGGAAAAATGAACTCAAAATATGTCTGGAGAGCGGTCCTGGAATGCAAACCTGAATTTGATGCCTACGTGGAAAGGATCGCGGCTTCCCTTCTTCCTGAATGCCCGGAACTCTGTCATGATCTTGTCAGATATTCCGCAAATGCACTGATTAAATTTGAAAAAATGTCCCCCTTCGAAGAAGACATAATCATCAGTTTTGGATACGACATCCGGCATTGGATAAACGATGGTTATCAGGATATGCCGGATCGAGAAGAGGTGTCATATCGGTTCAGTCTTACCGCTGACAAAAAACATACCCTTGATATCCTCCTTGAGCAGTACAAACATAAAAACATCAACGTCACACTCCGCAAGATGAGTGAACATATCAAGTTCCCTGATCTTTATTACGATATCGAAGAATTATGAGGGTATCAGGGAAAATCTCCCTTCCGGGATCTAGATAACTCGGAATTAATAAAAAGAATTCTCTCTGAAGATACACATTTTTATCAGATTCCTCACACCCGGCACACCCATGAGGCACCATGCACCGAGGATTACCGGGAGGGTCATCCAGTGTCGGAGCCAAGATTCGATTGTCCGGGGATATACGAGGGCCCATGAATCGAGAGCAAGCGCGCCGATCACCATCGGAGAGAACTGCATCATTTTTTCTGACCGTGCAAAACCCGCAAATATACAATCCCATATGTACCGGTGAAGGGCAATATTCAGACTGTCTGAAAAATCAGACCGCATCTCTCCGAGTTCGCTGATGAGCTCGATATAAATCCTGAGGGTATCCATGTAGCCGGCAGGAGACTGGAACAAGAGGCGGTGTGATTCTGAGTGTTCTCCCTGGTGGTAATTTACATACACGCTTTTTATGAACGCAATGGAATAGAGTCTCGATATCTGCAGCCACATCCAATAATCCGAGGAATATGGATATTCCAGCGGATAATTCCCGACTCTGGAGTAAACCTCTTTGCGAACCATCACTGATGGGCAGGGGATAAACGAGCGTTCCTGCAACAGGAGCTGGAAACCTTCCGGAGGGGGTATAATTGTGTCCTTATCTGAGTACGAGACCGATCTCTTTTGTTTGGCGTGAATGATCGTTAATGAGGTAAATGTAAGCGCAACATCAGGATGCTGGATAAAAAACCGTATGCAGGTATCAGTAAAATCATGGGTGATGGTATCATCGGAGTGAAGGATATGAATAAACTCCCCACGGGAGAGTTCAATGCAGCGGTTGAAATTTCCAAAAAGACCCAGATTTCGGCTGTTCTTTACATATCGCAACCTCTTGTCATGGAACGAGGCCACCACCGCATCGGTTTCATCGGTTGAATAGTTATCAACAACGAGTACCTCAATATTGGTGTAGGTTTGTTTCAGTGCACTCTCAATTGCTTTCTCAACCATGCCAGAACGATTAAAGGTAGGGATGCAGATTGAGACAAGAGGTAAAGCATCCATCAATATAGGTATCGCCAAATCACATTAAATACCTTCAGTAAATTTTACCAAATAAAAAACAACCGCCTCCAAGAAATGTTTATCATAAAAAAACAGAAATTAATCTATGGATTGTAAAATGGAAACAACACAAAACAGAATTATTTCATTTGCAAAAAACAAACTGTATTCTCTTTATATAGCCACTTCAATGCCTGTTTCTTATACCCTGTCTCCAGAGTTGAAGCAAGCGTATAATGCTACACTATCTCTTGTTGAAAAACCCCGCGTTGATACCATCGGTCGCACACTTCATATGATATGTGCAAAAAAAGCTGTTGATAATTATAAGATCCAGAAAAATGAGAACATTCCGAAGATTTACCGACCCGGGAAAATGTGGGGTAAAATCCTCGATAGTGTAAAAACATACAATGCTTGGAATGAGCAGCATGATGATACCATCATGTACGATGCCTTATTCCAGTTTTATCGATCCGATCTCATCCTTGGCCATTCATGTGATGAGTATATCTGGGATATTAAAAACGGATCGTTGGACCTTAAAAAACAGGTATTCATGATTACAAAGCGATATATGGGCTCTGTAGAAATCCTATTCTAAAACAAAAATTACCGACGACCGAAAGATCTAAGGTACAGCGTCTCCTTACCTTGTTATGCACACAAAATGTAAGGAGACGATATAATGTCAGCAAACCGGTATATCAGGTTTGTTGAACTATCATCCGG
>Ga0315284_10008164_pt1 | contig 14936 bp, 24 predicted proteins | sample YL17G09_16_MG_FD_203696 | JGI IMG/M metagenome (GOLD analysis project Ga0315284, IMG submission 203696) | Sediment microbial communities from Yellowstone Lake, YNP, Wyoming, USA - YL17G09_16 | ecosystem: Environmental > Aquatic > Freshwater > Lake > Sediment | place: USA: Wyoming | collected... | reverse complement strand
ATCCGTTTATCCATAATCTCTGGAGTTGTGTAAAGAAACACAATGCACACTCAAAAAACGGGGATATTACTGCATTCTCAAGCACGGTGCGGGGAGAACTGCGGCATTTCCGGATAAAACAGGTGCCCACCGTCTTTGAGAACGGAAGTGAAGGCTATACTTACATTATAGAGGATACTACGACCCAGAAAAAGTACCAGGAGATGCTGGAGATCAGTGAGGCAAAATACCGGGGGTTGGTCCAGTCATCCGGGGAGGCCATTATTGGTATGACAACTGACGGCGGACTGGTCAGCTGGAACCCGGCGGCCGAGCTGCTCTTCGGCTACACTGAAGAAGAGATACTTAAAAAGCCGGTCCACCTCCTCGTGCCTCCGGATCTTCAGGGGGTTTTAGAAGTATTTCTCACACGGATCAGGCAGGGACAGTGTATCCGGAGGTATGACATGAACATGGTCCGCAAGGACGGCACAACGATGAATACCCTGATGACCATCTGTCCAATCCGGGGAGAAAATGATCTTATAGTCGGTGCCTCATCCATTGTAAGGGATATTACCAGCGAGAAGTGCGAGCAGCATCTGCGTGAATATGAAGACCGGTACCGCACCCTTGTCGAAGACCTCAATGTAGGCATCTACCGGAGCACTGCTGAACCGGGGGGCAGATTTGTCTGGGGGAACACAGCACTTCTCGATATCCTCGGGTATAACTCCCTGCAGGATCTCGGTGAAGTTAACGTCGTGGACATCTTCTCAAAGCCAAACGGAAGGCTGGAGCTAATCGATGAGCTGCAGAGAAGCGGGTTTGTAAAAAACCGGATTCTGCACCTGAAACGAAGAGACAACACGCCAATCACGGTGAGCGTGACAGCACTCGCGGAATTCGACCAGCTGAAGAACCTTGTCTTTATCAATGGAATTGTACAGGATATCACCACATTTCAGGAACCCCTGCCGGAATTGGGCGGTCAACAGGAAATGCAGAAATAAGATCTCAGTAAACCCCTTGAAGCACCGGGAATTCACCCCAGCTTATCTCGATGACAATCACGATTTATGCCACATTGCTTATCGCTGCGAAATCTTCAAGATACAATTCCTCCGGCCTGCTCTTGAGGATCTCCTCTGGCAACGTGGCGATCACCCTCATGACCCACCCGGGATCGAGCATGCCACCGGAACCTCTCAGGCAGTTGCGGACAGTCTTGCGCCGGTGTGAAAAAAGCGCCCGGACCACATCGGCATACCGGTGCCGGTCATTGATGGGAAAGATGGGCTGCTCCCGGGGAACTATCTTCACAACGGTTGAATGGACCTGGGGTTTTGGCGAGAAACAGTTGGGGGGTAATGTAAAGCACTTTTGCACAATGGCACAGGTCTGCACCATAATCGAGAGCCGCCCGCAATCCTTGGTCCCTGCAGGTGCCACCATCCGTTCCGCAAACTCGCTCTGGAACATCAGCACCGCTTCTTCAAATCCGATCTTCAGGAGCCGGAAGGTAATCTTTGACGAAGCGGAATACGGGAGATTTGATACAACCATCTCAAACGGAGGAAGATCGCACCGGGTCGCATCCCCGTGCTGAATCGTGAGTTGCCCCTGCGCAATCTCTTCAGAGAAAATAGTATGGAGTTCCTCGCAGAGATGCCCGTCCAGTTCGACTGCATGCACGATCGCACCCCGCTGGAGCAGGGCACGGGTGAGAGCACCGTGACCCGGCCCAATCTCTAAAACACGCTTACCCTTCACTTCTGCAACGTCCGCAATGCGCTGGACAGCCTGCGGGTCGATAAGGAAATGCTGGTCGTGGTGCGCTTTCATCTTGACGTGAATACGTGATACTTGACGTCAGGGTCCTGAAGTTCTTCTAAGATCCGCAACTGGATCATCCTCTCCGGGTGCGGGATCGATTTAATCCGGGCCGATATGTCCGCTAAGCTCGCAAACGGCTTTTTATTGCGCTCTTCTAAGATCTCCCACATCAGCTTCTTGCCAATGCCCGGGAGAAGGTGGAGCATGTGGAGTTTTGGGGTTATCGAGATTGCCTTGTTGAAGAAGGCAACGAAGTCCTGTTCACGGTTTTTTATCACCTTCTCAATAATAAAGGGGAGTTCCCCACGGGCAGTATGGGTCAGATCATTGTACCCGATCCGGCGCTTCACCCGCTCAATCTTGTCCCGCTCACCGTCCCCGATATAGACCTGTTCATAGAGTTCTATGGGTGTAGTCAGCTTGGGGACAAGCTCAAGGAGCTTGAACTGTTCGAGCCCCATTGCCTGAACAAGGGGTTCTCTCTTAAAAGGAGGGCGTGGATCCTCAGGGTGTCCTTTGAGGAGAACATCCAGTACGATCGCATTGATCTCTTTTTTTTCCGCCTTCATGTGCCACACCTCAGAAGTGTGCCATCACCTGTTCGATAATTTTATCGAGTTCTTCGGGAGAGAGCGTGTACCGCTCTTTTGCAAAGATCGCCCGCACTTCGTCACGGGTTTTTGGCATAATGTTTGCAATCCTGTAGGCGATCTCAGGCTTCATCTTTTCCATTTTTAAAAGTTCGGCCACTAATGCATTTGCTTTTTCAGGAGCAGTCTTTGCTAGTTTATTGGCATGCTCGATACTGCGCCGGAACTCATAAGACATCTCCTTTTCTGCTGCAATACGTTCCGATTCCACTCCTGACAGGACTCCGCGCATCACAGGGAGCGTTACCCTCTCTTCGCTAATGATACCCTTCACTTTCATGCCAATCACCTGACAGAGAATTTACTTTTGTGCTTTTAGATGTTGTGGTCGCGCAATGACGACTTTATCTGCATTGCCGTCACGGATGGTGAGCATCCACGCCCGCCCGCGCTGGCCGAGAACGGTCCCGGTTAACCCGTGGAAGCGGCGGTGGGGCATCCCTTTCTGGATGCTGGGGTTACAGACAATGTGCACCCTGTCGCCGATCTCATATTTCTGGATGACGCAGGTCACCGGCGGAAGCCCGCGCTTTCTTAAATCCTTCTTGAATTTATACCGTGTTTTCTTTCTTGGTCCATTGTGATGTGCCATTATCTAATCTCCCTCCTTTGCTCCTTCTACCTGCACGACATCGAGGCTGAATACGTGCGCCGATCTATTCAGGATCTCGGCTAGACTCGGACGGGTTCTTCCCCCGTCCCCGGATATGAGTTCTTTGATGTAGAGACCTGCTTCGGTGAGAATTTCGACAACAAATCTGCCGTCTTCTTCCCCTGCATACTCAATATCGAGGACGATTCGCTCACGGATCTTGTCTGCTCTCCGGTGAGCGACCCTTTGGGGTGTGCGCTGGTGTATTGTGACACCCTGCAGGGTTTTTAAGGCTTTTTGGAACTCATCCGCTGATAATCCACCGTCAACCCCGACCAGGATCCTGTATTTTTTATGCGCTTTGTTTGATTTAAGGGTTTCCACTTCCGCCCGATCACTCCAGCGTTTGATCGAAACGCTGACCCGTCCTTCTGCAGTCCGGTTGATCTCCTTTTCCAGTCCGGCAAGATCAAGAGAACGTTTCTTAGGTTCAACTACTTCAAGAATGAACGGTCTGCCCGTGCCAATCATCCGTGCGTCAATATCTTCCCTTCCTGCACCATGGAGAACCGCGTTTTGTGCATTGAACGCGGAGATGACCGGCCTGCCGATAAGTTCCTCCACAGAGTCCAGATATTGTGCACCGGTAAAATTGCACTTTTCGCAGCCGGCACCCCTGCAGGTACGACAATCCCAGTGCGTCTGCGGGATACCCCGCTCAAACTTCTGGTATCTCCCGTAGAAATAGACAGAATTGATCTGCACTTCGGTTGAGCCTGAGGATGGATCGAGAATGACGACAATGTCGGGTCGCTTGAAATCCACCATCTTTCCTGTGCGTAGAGCTACCGCTTTGCCGACTTCACGGTTCACCTCCGACTTGAACGGTTCCGGATCGGCAAGCGAGAGATCACTCCAGACCATCTCCTCGTTCTCGGCAATGAGCGGCGGGACCCGGCAGCCAATCAGGAATGTTGAAAAATCGATTCCCTGGACCGCTGCTACAACACGATCCGCCCATGCCGGAACATCTTTGAAAAAATTGCCGCAGACCCAGCAGGTGCCGGTAAATTTTGTATAGGGCTGGTTCTCAACAATGGCCAGTGCAATCGTGAGGCTCCGCCCTCGTTCATCGTTGGAGAGCCCATGTGAGCGCTTACCAAAGAACCGCCCGAGACAGTGGTCGCAACATTCTCCGTAGGTGAGTATTAATTTTACCTGTTCACTGATTTCCATCCACACCTCCTCCGGTCCAGTTCATTGTGCACTACCGTTATCGTATGATCGGCATGCAGGCACGCCGGCCCGACAGAATACCGGGGGCACATTTCGACCAGCGATTCCTCGTCACCCGTGAAATTCAGGTGATCGGAAAGAAGGAACGCATCCGGGATCGTCTCTGCAGTTCTCACATCACTTCCCGTCTCGTCCAGCACAGCAAATGTATGTTCTGTCATGAGCCGCAAAAGCCCGCCTTTGCGCACAGATACTCCCGGTGCTGCTTCACGAAACTCACTGCCTGTCGGTATGTCCAGCGCTTTTTTGATTAAAGCTCCGGCACTCCGTTCATCAGGAGAGAGTGAACGTACTGCATTGCCGGAAAACCTGACTGTTTTTGGTGCTGCCGGTTCACCGCAGAGTACCAGGTAACACTCCACGTCCCGGCGCAGATCGTGCGACAGGAAGAGTGATGTGTTCACGCACCGGCAGAGAACATCCATGCGTCCACCGCTGCCCGGTAGATCATTGAGGGAAAATCCCCCGTCGGTCCGGGCAAGGTGCCCGACGATGGCAAACGCGGTCATCTCACTGCATTCCCGAGAAGCGTTTCATCAGGCGCTGCATGTTGAATTTTCCTCCGCCGCCGCCCCGCAACCCTTTCAGGGTGCGCTGCATCATTTTGTAGTACTTGATGAGTTCCCGCACTTCATCCGGTGTAGAACCGGCACCACGGGCAATCCGCTGCAAGCGGGAACTGTTGATCAGTGACGGGTCATCGAGTTCTCCTGCCGTCATCGAGTCCATGATGATCCGGTACCGCACCATTTTCGTGCTCGTCACATCATACACCCCATCGGGAAGTTCCATCTTGCCTAACGGGAGCATTCCCATGATCTGCTTGAGAGGTCCCATCTTGTTGAGCGCCTCGAGCTGTTTGTACATGTCTCGGAGGGTGAACTTCCCTTTCATCATCGCGTTGACGTCAACATCATCAGCTTTGATGGCTTCCCCGGCCCGTTCGAGGAGAGCCTTGAGATCGCCCATCCCCAGCAGGCGAGAGATGAAACCATCCGGATCAAAACGCTCAAGATCCTCGATCGTCTCCCCGCTGCCGATAAAAACAATACCGCTTTTCGTTTCGGCAACTGCTGACAGGGCACCGCCACCTTTTGCGGTACCGTCCATCTTGGTGATGATGACCCCATCAATATCGATCGCTTCATGGAACCGTCGTGCCTGTTCGCTTGCCTGCTGTCCAAGCGCAGCGTCGACCACGAGCCAGCGGTGGGTCGCCCGGGCGATAACATTAATCTCGATGATCTCCCTGATGAGGTCTGCTTCGAGTGCATGCCTCCCCTGCGTATCAACAATGACCAGTTCAAGACCTTTTAAGCTTTCGAGCCCTTCACGGGTGAGTTTTAGAGCGTCTTTTTCCTGGGGGTTGCCAAAGCAGGGCACATTGATCTTTGCACAGAGTGTTGAGATCTGGTCATACGCGCCCGGTCGGAATGTGTCGGCACAGAGAACACCGACTTTCATCCCTTTCTTCTGGAAATAGCGGGCGAGTTTTGCTGTCGTTGTGGTTTTACCGCTGCCCTGCAACCCCGCCATGAGGATGGTCTGGGGTTCAAGTTTTACATCCGTAGACGCCCAGACGAGCCGGACAAGCTCCTGGTAGACGATCCGCAGTACATGCTCCCGGACGTTGGTCCCCCTGGGCAGTTGTTCGTCAAGAGAACGGGTGCGAATCGCTTTGCTGAGTTCCATGACGAGCTTCACATTTACATCAGAGGATATCAGTGCCCGCTGAAGATCCTTGACCAGCTCGTCAACCGCTGCACGATCGATCACCGTTTTTCCGGCAAGTTTCTTTAATGCGTCCTTCAGCGAGGTTGAAAGGGTGTCAAGCATCAGGCATCACTTCCCATGAGTTCTTCGACAACCTGCACGGGATCAAAGGTCATGATATCATCATACCCCTGGCCGGTGCCAAGGAACATGAGCGGTTTTCCAATGGTGTGTGCGATTGAAATAGCCGCGCCACCACGGGAATCCATATCCGCTTTGGTGAGAATTACTGCATCTGCACCTACCGTCCTGTCAAACTCAGCAGCCCGCACTATTGCATCGTTGCCAGCCACCGCCTCATCTACATAGACCACAAGGTCGGGTTTCATCACGCGCCGGATCTTTTCAAGCTGGTTCATGAGGTTGGATTTGGTATGGAATCTTCCCGCGGTGTCGGCCAGCACTACGTCGATCTTGTGCGAGACTGCATACTGGACCGCATCAAAGATCACCGCGGAAGGATCAGCTCCTTCCTGGTGCTGGATAATTTTTATGCCGATACGTTCGGCATGCACGCCGATCTGCTCAATAGCACCGGCCCGGTAGGTGTCTCCAGCGCCGATTACAACCGTATATCCCTGTTTTTTTAAGTATGCCCCAATCTTTGCAACGGTCGTGGTCTTGCCCGTCCCGTTGACACCCGTGAAAAGGATCTTTACCGGGCGGTTGTGGGTCTGGATATAGGTTACCAGGTCAAAACCATTACCGAGAACATCGAGTAATGCACGCTTTAATGCTCCGACAACCAGCGCGTCGACAGATGCGCCGATCTTCCGGTGTTTTCCGACAAGGCTCGTCCGGACACGGGCGATGATCGCATCGCTGACTTTCAATGCCACATCACTCTCAAGCAGCGTCATTTCGAATTCCGAGAGTGCATCTGACAGGTCTTTTTCAGAGACGACCAGTTCCCGGTCGATGATGAGGATTTTAACCTTGTCAACAAATGTCGGAGCTGCCGGAGAGATTGTTTTTATTGAGGCTGTGGAGGGAGATGACCCCCCCTTATGAGTTTCCTGTACAGGAGACGCCTGAGTAACGATAACTCCCTGGATACTGCTTCCCAGCCGGTCTCTGGCCGCCTGAAGCTTTTCTCTGAGTCCTCCAAACATGCGAAAAAAAGCCCCGTTAATCCTGATCCTGTTCGGCTGCTGCTGATTGCTGGTACCCGCTCTCAAGTCTTTTATTTATCTCGTTCATCTGTGACCGCAGATGATTGAGCGTATCGGCAACCTTCTTTTGCGAGGCTTCCATCTCAATGAGGCGTTCTTTTAAATATTCGACTGCATCTTTGTTCGAACGCTCGACAACAACTTCGGCACCGATACTTAAGAGAATTTTATCGGGTTCGAGAACCTTTGCCCTGACACTTGCTCCCCCGCCAATCTGGAAGAGGACAATCCCCTCATCGGTAACAAGCATTGCTTCAAGTGCTTCAATAGCAGCGTGTGCCTCCATCCTTCCGTTCTCCAGCATTTCCAGCTGGCCGACAAAAATTTCGGCCTGCTGTCCGTATTCTTTTAAGTAATGCTGGAGTGTCATCAGTTCACGCTGGTCCATCTTTTGCATCGTTTCTGCCAAAATCCGCCTCTCCCTGTATTGATTTTTCGTTAATTCTGACTCCTGATATGTATGTCCTTCATGAGCATAAATACATCATTGCAGGCTCATGAAGGGAACAACGGTAGGGGCATGGGCTGGCATTTGTAGTGATTTTTACTCAATGACGTTAAACGCTGGAAATATTTTGAGGTTGGATTTTCCCTCCCTTTTCGCAGATGGTGTCTGCGTAATTGTCTCAACACTTTTTAAGACAATTGTCTACTCAGTGTATAGACAATTACTCCTTATCGCGTGGGATTTCCCGCCTGTCCTTCAGCAACGCCTAAGTCTCCAGTCCTACAGAGTATTATTCAGCCCAAGGGCCCGAGGGCGGGAGCTAAAAACCAATGGCAGATTTCATAGAGAATTCACAGACTAAAACTGCGGTTCGCGAACTTGCGAGCCCGATTGCAGATGTAACGGCGTTCAACCCGATCGCCAGTCGGTCAACACCGCCAACCGTTTGTATAGCCGGGACCGGACAGGAGAACACCACTTATTCAGGAATGAGGGGGAACATGATCCTCTTTCTTGCGGACCGCCAGGACCGGCTTTGTGAGCGGCTGAACAAGAAAATTACACGCCTCAATCAGCGGCTCACCATTCTCGAAGAACAGGGGCGGGTGCTATGACAGCACGCCGGTCAGCAACAGAGACCGAAATTCCCCTCCGCTTCATCCCGACGCTCATCGCCCGCCAGATTAAACTGCATGATGGAGTTGTACATCGTATCAGCGTGAAGAGAACCTGCGGGCATCACTACAACATCACGGTCCGGACAAAATCACTGAACCGGGAATTTAAGGCCCGGAATGACAGGGCCCGGCTATTCGCGGATGACGCGGTTAAGGATATGAACAGCAACGGAGACTCCGGAGGTGCACCATGACCCGGGGGCGGCTGGTAACAAAAGGACTGGATGAGGCGATCCAGACAGCCGGGGCGAGAGGTACGATTATGAAGTTTTCTCCCTACGGAGAGATCATTTGTAACTTTCTGATCCGGAGTCCCCTTCGGCTCACCTTCGTACGCATAAAGTACGCATCCCGTTTTCATGGCACCATTGCGGAGATCGAAGCAGAGTATCGTGATTTGATCGGCCGGCTCCGCTCTATTCCCGGCTCAAGCCTTGTTATCCGAGAACTCTGGATCTATTCCCGGTACGGAACATGGAGGTACTTTCGTGTCACGGAGACCGGCATCGAAGAGACCAGTATGGAGTATATGCCGGTGAAAAATGAGGGCGAGGAACCTCTGATGGCTGCAGGAGAAGTAATTGCGAGGGGAACAGGAATGTCCCCGGCACAGGGCTGATGCATCCTTGATGACCATCGATATCCTCATTTTTCAGGGGGTGGGTGGATCATCGATGTGAGATCAACCCAAATCTCCTCATTTCAGGCTCCAATTGCTCTCTCTGTACTGAAATCTGACATTAATTCAGGAAAATGCAACAGTATTGTTTTACGATTCGCCCAATTTTTCGTTATTTCGGGGCATCCGGGGCTGTATCGTGGCCGGAAATATCATCAAATAGCATCAATTGGAGGCAGGATCGCCTTCCGGATCGATATATAGTGCCTTGAAACGGGGAAAACTGAAATTTTGATCTCTTTCCGGTATCCTGGGATCTGACTCCCCTTGTTGACAGCTACACATTTACCATATCCGTAAGAACCAGTTCTCCGACGTGAATGTCATGAACCCGGCCACGGGCTGACCCTGTCCGGAGGGCAATATTGACATTAATTCAGGAAAACACAGCAGTATTGTTTTACGATTCGGCCAAATTTTCGTCATTTCGGGGCATCCAGGGTTGTATCGTGGCCTGAAATATCATCAAATAGCAGCAATTGGATGGCAAAACTCCACTCATATGACCGTATATGCAGGAAGGGAAAAAACGCAGGTTTTAATCAAAGCCAGGATCATTGTTTGGAACCTGAAAAACGATGACAGGAAATACCCCCTGATCTACCCTGTTCGGGCTCCGTTTCCCCGTTCCGGAAGGCTTTTTAGCACTAATTCGGGAAAAACCAGCACTATTGTTTTGGGAATCCCCGGTTCTTTGTCCATTCGGTTATCGGGGGTTATATTGCAGCTGGAAATAACCGCTAATAGCACCTGCTAATAGCACCTATTGGGAGGAGGATCTCAGTTCAGATGTCTTGGAGTACAGGGAAAGGTGGAAAAACCCCTGTTTTGAACATGTTCATTTTCCGGGGGAGGGTGTGAATGATACCAATGCAAGGATGAGTGAGATGATGAAAATAAGATCAATCCAGTTCCAGCAGGTCCCGTATCAGGGCAATGATCGCAAGCCGCTGCTGCTCTCAAATTGCACCGATCCCCGATCACCGCCAAGTGTCATTCCTCACTTCCGCGATTCCTCGTGTTTGAGGATATGCCGGATCTCCTTTTTCAGGGTCGGCAGTTCGTTTGTGGCATTGTCCCAAAGGATCGTCAGCTTGATCCCGAAATAGACGTGCGTGAGGACATCGCGGAATCCTGCGATATTTTTCCAGTCGGTATCCGGGTACAGCTCCCTGAGTTCGGGAGGGAGGTTCTTGATCGCTTCACCGATAACCTGAAAGTTCCGGATGACGGCATCCCTGCGTCTCCGGTCTGCGGAGAAATCTTCGAACGAGATTCCGCCCGTATCCTCTTCGATATTGTCAATCGCCTCAAGGATATCATCGAGGAACTGGAGCACAGTCCTACGCATAAACAACCTCTCCGAGGATATAGGGCTTGAGTCGTTTTTTGATCGCACCCTTCATAACAAGATCAACTTTGCGCCCGAAGAGGTCTTCGAGATAAAACTTACACTCCATATAATTGTTGAAGGTTTCTTCGTCTTTCCGGAACGTGACGAGCACGTCCACATCACTGTCCGGCCGCTCCTCTCCGCGTACGAATGAACCGAAGATACCGATCTTTGCAACGCCGAACCGTTTTTTGATTTCCGGTTCGTGTTCACGGAGCAGGGCGAGCGCGTCCATCTGTTTATTCCATTATATGAATGGTCTGACTTAAACGTGTGGGTGAACAACGATTCTGTTTTTTCGTGTTCACGTTCTTCGGGAGTAAAGGGAGGATCTATGTCAGCCACGCGTCAATTTTTTTCTGTGATCGATCCTCTGGTTCAGGAGATTTCTCTGGCAGGGCAGGCTCCTGCGCCTTCTTCTGCTCGAACGTGTCCATTGCTTCGAGCCGGTTCATGAAGATGAGGTAGGACATCTGCTCAATGGACTGGAGCGGGTTGGAGAGCCCGCCGCTCCAGAACTTGTCCCAGAGGGAGTCTATCTTTGATTTAAGTTCTGGGGCGAGGCGCATGGTGAAAGAGTCCTGATAGTGGTTGGTTGATGGGGAGATTAAGGGATATCGGTTTTTTGTGCCGGGTTACCTGCTGATGAATATTCAGAACAAAAAGGCTATTGAATACACAGAGTACAGATCTGAATAGTGCTATGGATTACAAGGTAACAGCCGAACCAAAGAACAGGACAAAAACTCCGGCTAAACTGATTCTTGCGGGTGCCACCCCCTATCATATCGGGGGTGTGAGCGAGTCCTCGCTGCCGGTCCGGGGCACGGACCGGAACGTTGAGCAGCTGCTCACCGATATCGTGACCCGGCTGGAACGGATCGAGGAGAAGATCGATGAGAATGTCTATCCCCCCGAATCGGCATTCAAACCGGAATTCGTCAAGCGGGTGAAGAAGGCCCAGGCCGATATTGCAAAAGGAAAAGGGAAGACGTACGAATCGATGGACGCTTTTATCAGGGCAATCTCTGAATGACATATACCATCGTCCCAAATTCTGATGTTGAAATAACTTTCAGGAAAATGGGAAAGAAGGATGCTGCCCGGTTTGAGCAGCTGATTAAAAAACTCCAGGAACTTGGTGAGAACCCGGGGATTGGAAAACCGCTCCGTCGTCGCAACCGTATTTTACCTGATATCATTGGGACTCTTTGAATTGTTCATTGCAAAAGCATCACTTCCCGGGTGGGTTGAAACCCGTAACCTCGATTACCTGAAAACCAAACTGCTGGGGCTCACCTTAAGCAGGCTTGGGCGCGAGCAGGAAGCTATTACCTGTTTTGAAAAAGTGCGGGAACTCTCCGGCATGCCCACGGTGCGGGATATCGTTCGGTGATCCTGCCGGTTGGCCGGTACACTACCCGGGCATCAGGGTAACACTGGCAGACCGTCAGACAATCTGACCTTATGCCAGGAAACAATCCCCCGACGGCAGCCCCCATGCGCCAAAGGTGTGCAGGGATCGGGAATAAACTGCCGGCGAGTTTATAGAGAAAGGATCATAATGAGATATCATTGGGGAGAATATCGGGTCTGAACGTCCCTGAAAGTACAGACCGTCCCCTCACTCCATATTGGTGAGGCGCCTCTGCAGTTCCCCCGCTCCCTCTTTTTTTACTTCCATCAGCGCAGAGATGACCGCGTCTGAGAAGACCAGAGCGAGCGTTTCAAACAGTGTACCCAGCGGGGCGAATGCAGACGAAACCGAGCGGTACTGCCCGGTCACCTGCCGCACCTCATACGAGGATTTGTCCCCCTGGTAATATCCGGTAAGGTCACCGAGATTCACTACGCAGTCCGCAATCCTGCTCATGCGCGAGTCTGTCGATGCCGTGATAAGGCAGACACTGCCCCCGAGCCCCCTGACCGTCTCGCAGATCGACGTCACTGATAACGTCTCGCCGGATCCCGAGAAGACCACCAGCGTATCACCGGGCTTCAGTGCCGGGGTGATGGTCTCCCCGACAACGTACACATCAACGCCAAGGTGAAGCAGCCGCAGGGCAAATGCCCGTGCAATGATTCCTGACCGCCCTGCCCCGGCCACATACACCCGTTTTGCCGTCAGCAGCCTCTCAAAGAATGCCGATGTCTCAACCTTCTGGAGCAAAACGGCCGTCTTCCGGATCGACTCTGCCATCTGCAGCATATATGCCGGAATATCAGGGATTTCATCGGTCATTTCAGTACTCAAATGTTACATACCGGCCGATATGAGCGTATCGATGAAGGGTTGAACCTGGATCCCAGCAGATGAAGGACAAGGTTTAATGTAGTGCATCGCCATCCTCAAAGATAATGATGCGGATTACCGCGGTAGCACGCGGGAGGGTACAGGGTGTCGGATACCGGTATTTCGTTACTGCCTGTGCACGAGAGGCTGGTGTGACCGGCTTTGTGAAGAACATGCCTGACGGATCAGTGCTGATAGTTGCAGAAGGTGGACGGGAAGCACTCGATGTTTTTTTAAAACTGGTCCGGGCATCTGGCGAACCGGTTATCCGGGTCGATGATATTTCTGTTAGTAAGGGCGTAGCAAGCGGGGAGTTTTCCGGGTTTTGGGAAAATGGGCAAGAGTGATCCAGCTGATACACCGGATAATTCCGCATTTACCGGAAAGATTTAAAAAAAGGTTTACGCACCCTTAACCGGGGTGACACCGTCGATTTTAATATATCGTCTCTTTAAGTTGTGTTTGCTGCCGATGACGGCAAATGTCCGCTCCTGCGCCTGCGTTGCATTAGGTGCTTCAATGACCTTTGTGTACGGCATCCAGTCTTCGCCCATCCTGAATGTACCTTTAACCTCAAACTTCTGATTTTCCATTCTACTCACTCCAGAAATCCAAATACGTCCTCTATCCTTCCAAGTTCAAACCCGCTTGTCGCATTGCCGGCAATGTAGCCGGTCTCATTTACTAAAAGACCCGTCCCGACAAGTCCGCTGCCCATGTTGATCGTGCCAGTACCGACCGGGATTTTTGCGACTTCTTCAAGACGCGCAATCTGGTGCGGGGTGGCCCGCGGGTGTACGATGATCCCCTTGTTGGTGGCAACGCCGGCCATGCCGACGGTTTTCACGCCACCCAGCGTCAGGTGGATCACCTCTACTTCCAAAAACTCGCCGATCTCGTGCGCAAGTTCCGAAGGCATATCCTCGTGGACTGCAGCAAACGTGTCGTTTGCCATGATCACGTTGCCCGCAGCGTTCATTGACTCTTTGAGCAGCAGAATTTTCCTGTGCTTTTCGAGGATGGCAATCTCTGCTTCCGTGGCAAGGCCGCTCATGACAATCCCCCGGCTGTTTCCGGCAACGAGCGAGCCGATAATTGCGCTTCCCTGTACAGTTGTTTCCACGAGCTCAACATTGAGTGCCTGGATAAGTGCCAGTTTGTAATCCTCCGGAGATTCCGGGGGGATTATCGCAATATTTCCCAGTACCCGGGAAAAAACCCCGATATTCGGATCGCCGGCAAGCGTGATCGTGCGTTCCATACTTCACGATTCCGGTGCAAGTTCAGCCTGGACCTGCCCGTCCTCCATCTTCATGGCGCGAATACGGATTTTTGACGGCGGTTTTGTGCTGCCACGGCTCCACACTTTCTCATTAATACCCTTGTCAAGCTTCACATCCTCGCTCTTCATGTGTTTTGCAAGGTACTTCCTGATGTCCTTAATGGCGCCATTGCTCCGCTTCCAGCGGGGCATCCTGCGTGCATCCCGGAGAGGGATAATATATACATGCTCCTGCATCTTTTCTGCCATTATCTTACACCTTCAGCGTACTCTTGCGCCAGTTGCGCCGTTTTGGGTGCGCAACCACGGAACGTTTTGTTCTTACCATTACCCACTGGGGCACGCGCCGGTTCTGGTCGCATGCCTTTGCCAGCCGAATCTTTCTGCCTTTGCTTAATTTGCTCATGTTCTCTCCTGACTACTGGTATTACTTTCTGCCGACGACCAGTGACTGGTCATGATGAGCCGGAAACAGGGATGATGCATCGATACCCCGGGAGGTAAACGCCTCCCGGATCTCGGCTTCGTAATCCCCGTTCCTGATCGTTCCGGTTTCACCGTAATTCACTACGAGAAAGCGGTCGACCAGCCGGTCAACTTCGGGCCTGACATACCCCAAGAGCGGTCGAACGTAGGAACACCCGGTACGGTTACCGAGGCTCTGCACTTCGGCTCTTGTCAGCATGGGCACACGGTCATTAAACCGGGTGCCATCTCCGACCACAGCGTATTCTGATGACAGGGTTTCAACGGCAATCTGGTGTACGGTATTGATCGCATCGTTTGGATACCCGCACGTTTTTACCAGTTCCACCATATCGTCCAGCAATCCTTTTTTAAACACTCGTTTTATCAAGGGAAACCCA
>Ga0315284_10008162_pt1 | contig 14939 bp, 13 predicted proteins | sample YL17G09_16_MG_FD_203696 | JGI IMG/M metagenome (GOLD analysis project Ga0315284, IMG submission 203696) | Sediment microbial communities from Yellowstone Lake, YNP, Wyoming, USA - YL17G09_16 | ecosystem: Environmental > Aquatic > Freshwater > Lake > Sediment | place: USA: Wyoming | collected... | reverse complement strand
TGTGCGTGCATACGTTCCGGCATGCGTGCGCGACGCACCTTCTCGAAAACGGGGCCGACATCCGTTACGTGCAAGAGCTGCTCGGGCACTCCGACCTTTCCACCACGCAAGTGTATACGCGGGTGACCATCGACTTTCTGAAGCAAGCTCACGGCAAATACCACCCACGCGAACGGGAGACCGATGATGCGCATTGATCCCGCAGTCTCTGAGTATCTCGACCGCCTGCGCACAGTCGCAGCGCATAGCACGTGGCTGTATGATCGGTTCCGGCTGCTGAGGTTTTTCCGCTGGCTGGCTGCCGGAGAACGCGACTGGCGTACGCTGACACGCCCCTACCTCGAAGCGTACCTTCTGACGATCAACGGCACTGCTGACACGCGATACAAGGCCTGTAACGCCCTGCGCGGCTTCTACGCCCACCACAAACACCCCTCGCCGCCGACCGATGGCATAGCGTTCCGCCCGTTGCCCCGCCACCTGCCGCACGTGCCCGCGCAAAGCGTCGTAGAACGCGCAATCTCCGCAATCAAAAGCCCGGTGCCCGAAGTAGCGCACCGAAACCGCCTCATGGTTGAGCTTGCGTATGGTTCTGGTCTTCGTCGCTGCGAGTTGTCCCGCTTGGACACCGGTGACGTGGATCTGACCAACCGTACCGCCTATGTGCGCGGCAAGGGCGGAGCAACGCGGATCGTGCCGATCACGGGCAGGGCGGTTGCGGCGACCATCGCTTATCTGGCGCACCGTCCGCACTCCTCCGGTCCGCTCTTCACCTCCACAACGGTACGGCGGCGGCTCTCGCTGGTGCGCATCAGCACGGAGTTCAAACGGTGCACCGGACACAACACGCACCTCTTCCGCCACGCCTGCGCAACCCACATGCTGCAGAATGGGTGCTCAATCCGCCTTATCGGTGAGCTTCTGGGGCACCGGTTCTTGACCACGACCCAGCGATATACGCATATTGATAGGGGAGCGTTGAGCAGAATCGTCAATGCGCACCATCCCAGAAGCGAACACTCGATACAACCGCAGGAGAACACATGCCGACAGCAACCGCACCGCAGTACGTTGTTGATGGCCGAGGTCACAGAAAAGCTGTGATCATGGACATCGACGAGTACGAGGAGATGGTAGAAGACCTGGAGAGTCTTGCTTTGATCGCCGACGCGAAGAAGCAACCGACTACTCCATGGGAGACCGTCAAGAAGAGACTGAAAGCCCATGGCCGTATATAGTCTGCTCACCAGCAAGCGGGCGGAGCGCGATCTGGACAAGATCCGCGACAAGTCCGCGCTGCGCCGGATCGTTGAAAAGATCGACGCGCTGCAGCACGATCCACGTCCGCCCGGAGTGCGCAAGCTCATGGGCAGCGATATGGATTACCGCATCCGCATCGGCGACTATCGCGTTGTGTACCAGATAAACGACCGTGCACGGACCGTGTTGATCTGCGGCGTTGGGGACAGAAAAGACATCTACCGCGGACTGTAGGGGCTGAAGAATGCTCACTGCACCATCCATGCCGCATATGCCCCAAACAGCCCTTCTGTGTTCCCAAAGCTGTGTTCCCAAAGACGCACATGGGAACATTGTCACCCTCACACCCGTAGGAATCACCCACAGTGCAGGGAAATCGCTCCAGTTCAATAGGGACGATCAGAACCGCATTACGTCAATCAGTGACGGCACCGGCAGGACAATCCAATACACCTATGAACCCCACGGAAACCTCCAGCGCGTGACCGATGCGAATGGCAACGTGACGCGGTTCAAGTATGCACCGGATCATTACCTGCTGGAGATCATTGACGCACGGGGAGTGCGGGCAACACGGACCGAGTACGATGACCAAGGGCGCATGGTGCGGCAGATCAATCCGCTCGGGGATACGCTGACACTCACGCATGATCTGGACAACCAGACCGAGACCACGCGGGACTTTGATGGCAATGAGACGCAATACACCTATGACTCGCATGGGAACGTACTAACGAAGACGCTCCCCAGTACAGACGGACGGCCGTCCGTCTCTTGGTCCTACACCTACAACGACCTTGACAATCTGCTCAGCACGCGCAACCCTGATGGCACGACGCGCGGCTCGACCTGGGACGCCAAGGGCAACGAGCTGACCACCACCGATGAGAACGGCCACACCACCACGCGCACGTACAATGGTCGCGGGCAGATGCTCACGGATCGGGATGCGCTCGGACGCACCACGACCTACGAGTACAGCGCGACTGGCGACCTGCTGCGCACGATCGGGCCGGACAACGTGGTGACAAGTGAGAAGACCTACGCGACCAACGGCAACGTACTCACAGAGAAGGGCGCTCTTGGAAATATCACCAGCTACGAGTACGACTCGCAAGGGCGCATGGTTGCACGCACGGATGCCTTGGGCCGCACCACGCGGTACGTAATCAATGACCGCGGACAGACGGTTGCGGATGTGGACGCTGATGGCGACTCTACGAAGTACGCATTTGATGCGAACGGCAACCAGCTCATGAGCGTCAATGCGCTCGGCGACACGACTCGCTCGACGTACAGCAGCATCAACAAGGTCACCAGTCAGACCGATGCACGCGGAAACGTCACGCGCATGGAGTATGACTTGTTTGGGCAGCTCAAGCGGACGGTCGCGCCTGACTCAACGTTCACAAGCAAGACCGTGGATGCGCAAGGCAACGTCGCCACGACCACGGACGAGGTGGGCCGCGTGACTCGGCTCGAGTACGATAACGAGAACCGCGTTGTCAAGACGACGTATAACGACGGGGCCTCGATACGCGTCGAGTACAACGCACTCGGTCGCCGTCTGGCAACAGTGGACGCGCGGGGCAACAGGACCGAGTACGAATATGACAACGTCGGAAACAACACGGTTGTGCGTGATGCTCTCGGAAATGTGACCACCTACGAATACGACAACGCCAACCGCCGCACTGCCATGGTCGATGCGCTCGGGCACCGAAGCGAGTACCTCTATGACGATTACGATAGGTTGACAAAGACGACATTCGCGGATGGCACGTATCGCACCACTGAGTACGATAACGCAGGGCACAAGACTGCCGAGATCGACCAGGCTGCCAAGCGCACCGAGTTCGTCTATGACTCAACCGGTAACTTGCGCAGTGTCAAGGATGCCATGGGCCATGTGACGAGCTACGCCTATGACTCGAACAACAACCGGATCTCGCAGACCGATGCCAATGGGCACGCCACCACGATGGCCTATGACAAGCTCAATCGGTTGGTTCTGCGCACGTACCCGAACGGGGACCACGAGCAGTTCGTGTTTGACGCGAATGGAAACATGGTCGTGAAGATCGATGGTGCCGGTGACTCGACGGTCTGCACGTACGATACGCGCAATCGTGAGAGTCTGCGCCGGTACACGAATAGCGGCCACACCGTCGAAACGCGGTACACCGATGATGGCAGGCCCGACAGCGTCATCGACAGTCGCGGCGTGACCACGTACGCTTGGGACGAACGTGGACGGCAAGCGCGGGTCACGAATCCCGACGGCACATTCATCGAGAGCCGGTATGACTCTCAAGGAAACCGCACGGTTGAGAAGACGCCGTTTGACTCGACGCTCCATGGGTACGATGTACTCAACCGCATGTCAACGGTGACGGCGGCGAGTGGAGACGTCACGCAATACTTCTTCGATGCGGTTGGAAACCGTGACTCGGTGGCCAATGCCAATGGTACGAGCGCGGGTTACCATTACGACAACCTGAATCGTCTCACGAACGTCACGAATCACGGCCCGAGCGGCGTGATATCGAGCTACACGTACGCACTCAACAACGCGGGAATCCGCACGGGAGTCACGGAGGCGGATGGGGCGGCGGTCGCGTATGGGTACGATGACCTTTGCCGGCTCACGGGCGAAACCCGCACTGGCGCGCATGTGTACGCGATCACGTACACCTATGACAATGTCGGAAACCGCCTGACGCAGGTACGCGATGGCGTGACCACGAGCTACACCTACAACAACCGTGATCAGTTGACACGGGAAGACAGCGCGGGCGTGGTGACCAGCTACACATACGATCATGTCGGGCGCATGGAGACGAAGACCAATCCGAGCGGCACCACCACCTACGGCTGGCAGGACAATGACCGCATGATGTCGGTGCAAGGGCCTGGCGTTTTCGTGACGTACTCCTATGACGCCGAAGGGCGCAGGATCGGCGAGACCACGGCGGCGGGTACCACCGGGTACTTGATAGATGCGCAGTTGCCGTATGGGCAGGTGATCGCGGAGACGGATGGGGCGGGTAGCGCGACGGCCACGTATGTGTATGGGCTGGAGAGAATCAGCCAGAGCCGTAACGGGAATGCGCATTTCTACCATGCGGACGGCCAAGGCAGCACCCGCGAGTTGACGGATGCACTCGGCAATGTGACGGATACTTGGCAGTATACCGCCTTCGGTAGTCTGCTGACCCGAACGGGGACCACGCAGAATGCGTACCAGTATGTTGGAGAGTCGTTTGATCCGAACTGCGGGTTCTACTACAACCGCGCGCGGTGGTACAACGCCGCGAATGGCCGTTTCGTGAGTGTGGATCCTGCCGCAGGAGACCCGCAATCGCCTGTTTCCTTTCACAAGTATTTGTACGCAAATGCGAGCTCTGTAAGCTTTCGCGATCCAACCGGTCGTTTCACACTTATTGAGTGTATGCAGGTGGTTAGTGTTGCAACTTCTTTGGCATCTATTGCCCATGGTGTCTACAGAATTTCTGAGGGAGATATAACCGCCGGTGCTGTGGAAGTGGGCCTCGGCTTCATGGGTGTTGGCATGTGGAAATCATCGATTGTCTTTATGCGATTTTTGACTGGGCCAATAAATCAGGCAATAAGAGTTAAGTATCTCTCTTTCCTGGGGCAAGAAATCCCTACGACTATTCAAAGTATGCAGGCTGCTGGAAAGTCCAGTGAAGAAATCGCAACGGTTGTTGTTATCATGCGCAATTCCATCAAGTATGAAACTCGTTTGATGATGGAAGCACAAGGTGGATTGTCAGGCAAGGCAATAGTTCTGTGGGCTAGTATTCGGAATCTGATCAAGTACAAGAACTCCCTTGGGCCATCGGTCGAATTCATGTTGAAAGAAGGCAAGACATATGAGGGAATCATCGAGTCGGCGATGCGCTCAAGCGAGAAGATAAACGCATTCTTGGGATTGGTTCCATAAATGGCATTAGAATTAAAAATCGGATTATGGGGAGCTCGGCAACAGAACTTCGTCCTTTCTCTGGATGATACACGGCAGTTCCTTCGACTCGAAAAGACAAGCTATAAGAAGGAAGAGAAGGATGGAGTGCTCAAAGAATTCTTGTTTGGCAAATCTCTCATTTTGTTTTCATTGAATCGAGAACATTTTATCGTAGTCAACAAGCGTTCCTATCCGCTGAATTCGGCGGCACTGCAATTGATTTGTAGGAACAACTTCCTGTATAATACGCTTGAAATTGTTGTCGATGGCCGAAAACTCTGCAGGTTTCATGATGTATCATTATTTATGCGGCTTGACAAGGTTGATCCTCTTTATGATGACGTCGATAAAGAAACGGATGATTTTATCCATTATCTGAAAGCATTGAAGGTGAACCGAAGGTAGGCCGCGCCGTTTGCGGCAAGTAAGCTCCTGGTGACGGTGGTAACTAATTAACTTATAGCCGCCCCGAACTTCGCATCACGCCTTGGGAGGAGCAGGGACGGAGCAACTTTAGTACATTAGCAGATTATGACTTGGGTGTCCGCTTCGCCACGCCCGCCAGTAGTCGTTGACCATATATGTATTGATGAAGCTCCGTCCCCGCTGCACACGTCGACCGGTAGCTCGGTCCCCAGCCGCAGGATGCTCCACTACATCCGCTCCGATTGACTCTCGGGAATACTGAGGCCGCACTGCTTGAGCTTGCGGTAGAGGTTGTTCTTGATCATGCCCAGAGTCTCGGCCGCCTGCGCAACGCTGTTGCCGGACTCCTCCAGTCGCCGCGCAATCAGCTCCCTTTCGAAGAAATCCCTGGCATCCGCAAGTGTCAATCCGCGCGTGCGAAACCAGATGTCGGCATGGCCGAATGCGGGCGACAGATCGACATCCTCGGCTTCAATGATGTCACCGGCACAGAAGAACGCGGCGTTCTTGACGATCTTGGCAAGCTCACGCACGTTCCCCGGGTAGTGATAGGACTTCATTTTGTCAATGGCAGCCGACGCAAAGGCCTTCGCAGGCAACCCGTTCTCCGACAGGAACTCCTGCAGATAGAATGGCGCCAGTACGTCGATGTCGTCGACACGCTCCCGCAATGGCGGGATTCGTACCACGAACGTTGAGATGCGGAAATAGAGGTCTTCGCGGAAGGCGCCCTGGTGAACCATTGCCTCAAGATCGCGGTGCGTCGCGAAGATGAGCCGCGTATCGATCTCCACCTCGCGCGTTCCTCCGACAGGCAGTACGCGCTTCTCCTGCAACACCCGAAGGATCTTGCTCTGCAGCGAGGCGTGGAGATCGCCGATCTCGTCGAGGAAGAGGGAGCTTCGGTGAGCTCGCTCAAAGCACCCTTGCTTGTCGCGATCTGCCCCGGTGAAGCTTCCGGCCTTGTGGCCGAAGAGCTCCGACTCGATGAGGTTGGGGTTGAGCGCGGTACAGTTGATTTTCAGGAATGGATTGATCGATCGGGGGGACATGAGGTGCAGGTTTTCAGCCACCAGCTCCTTGCCTGTGCCGTTCTCACCACAGATGAGCACGCTCTCACTGAGTGCCGAGAGTTTGCGCACCCGGTTGCGCAGCTCGACCATTGAGGGAACATTGCCCAGAATGCGGTGGCGGCTCTCCGCATCGGCGCGTACTGCATGGATGCCGGACGCATTTCGAACGGTCGTGAGCAGCCTGGGCAGAGACACCGGCTTCTCCAGAAAATCCAGCGCCCCGTTCTTCATGCACGCCAGAGTCTTCTGCAGATCGCTCTCACCGGAGATGATGAGGCATTGGGTGAGTGGCGATACCTCGTGCACTGCAGAAACCATTTCGTCGCCGGTGCGCTCTCCCTCGCCGAAAAAGATGTCGAGAATGGCGACTGCCGGGGGCGCGACCTTCACACGACTCATGAAGGCTGTGGGTGTGTGGAAGGTCTCGATCGCATACCCTTCCTTGCGCAGCGTCGTTGCCAGGCTCTCCAGCACCGAGGCGTCGTCGTCGACAATGTAGACGGATGTCATGCGATGGTCCTGGGCTGTGAAGGAGTCGTTCTACTGAGCCGGGACAGATCCGGCAAGCCGCAAGGAAAATACAACGCGATTGTCAGCGCTCCTGCACGAGAGATCGAGATCGAGATAGTCGGAGATCTTTCTGCAGAGAAAGAGTCCAAACCCACGCTTGTCGCCCTTGGTCGAGTAGCCGAGCTTGAACACGCGCGAGGGGTTCTCGATCGTGCGGTCGGGCGTGATGAACTCGACCAGGATGCTGTCGCCATCTTGACGCGCAACAACCGAAAATGCGGCAGAGTTCTCGTGGACACCGTTGTTGACAAGGTTGATGTAGGCCATCTTGAGCAGTCCGCGCTCGGAGAGCACGGGGAACGTGCCGTTCGAGATCTCCAGCGTCTGCCTCACCGCAATCCCCGCCCCGGCGAGTTCCAGCGGCATTGACTTGAGAAACTCCACCGCATCGAACCGCTCCTTCGGGCCGAACTCGATGTTGACGAGTTCCTTGAAGCAGCCAAGGATGTTCTCGATGTCCCTGGTTGCCGTGGCAATGCGTCCGAGCTCCTCCTGAGCGTGGATCGCGGGAGCCTGCACGAGCAGGCTCTCGGTGGCGAGCTTGAGTGGTGTGAGGGGATTCTTCAGTTCATGCATGAGCATGCGCGCTCCGTTCTTCCACTCCTTCTCCTTCTCGAAGTCCTGGAGCTTTCTCAGGTCGTCGAGCAAAACGTCAAGGTATCGACGCACCACCGACAGCACGTCTCCTCCGAGGCGATGGCTTTCGTCAAGCTTCATGCGCTGGTGCGCAATGTCGGAAAGGTGCTCGAAGATGTACAGGTAGGGCCGCGAGATCTGTCGCAGCAGGTAAATGCCCAGAGGCAACGCAAGGCCAATGCACACCACCATCGCGAGGCAGAAGCTGACAACGGCCTTGGTGTACATGCGGCCGGCCATCACCGGGATCAACTCGGGATGGGTCGCGTGCGTGAAGAGCATGTACGCCTGGTGCAGAGAGTGCACCGCCAGCAATGCCGTGATCGCACCTGAGCACAGGATGGCGCCGCAGAAGATCAGGAGGAACCGACGGGAGAGAGACATGCGTGCTACTCCGGCTTGAGTGCCTTGTCGGCACCGAGGATGTACCTGGACTTGCTTTGCGGAATATAGTAACTCCAGATGGCCGAAGTGCTCAAACCGGTCGATTGCTCGAAGCCGGAGTCGGGGAGGATTGATGCCGCGCAGTAGATGAGCACCCGGTCGCCCTCGGTGAGATGCAGGCTATCCAGCGAGGCGGAGAACGTGCCCATGTGCGTCTGGATCTGGTTGAGGGCCATCGCAGTATCGTTGATTGACCAGACCGAATCGCGGCACGCAAGCCGCCGGATGCTCTCGGTGCGATACACCCGGCTTTCGTTGACAATGGCAGAGCAATAGAGCCGCAGACTGAAGACGAACCCGCGCGACGCCAGCGTTCGGGCGTCGTCGGTGATGGGGTTGGTGAGACGGCAGGAGACTGTCAATTGGGCGTGGTTGTAGCTGACCTGTACCGGGGTGAAGTACACCAGTGAAGCAATGCCGAACCCGACTACGCGCATGACGAATTCGTGGAACACGGTGTGTTACCTGCGCTTGGGGCGATTAATGTAGTACTTGAATCCAAGGAATTTCACTTCCGTTCGGACTACTCGTTCGTTGCCGAAATCATCGGTTCTCTCGGTGAACTGTTGTGTCTCGGAATTGTAGCCGTAGGCCGGAGAACTTAGGGTGACCATTGTGACCGAGCCGCCGAACGTGTAACAGAGATTGGGCTTCAGCCAGAATTCAAGCTCACCGCCTGCCCCGACGCCACCAACGAGAGCGGTGACCATGTGGGTGGGTCTTTGAACCAGCATCGTGTAGAGCCCGGTGTTCCAGTAGCCGCTCAGGCTCATGAAGTTCAGGAAGACCGGTGTTCCACACGACATCTTTCCGTACAGGCCGAGTGTCGGCAGGAAGGTGTAGCCTGGCACACGCCCGCCCTCAACCCCCCCGAGAATACCCAAGCGCCACGACCTGAGTGTCTTGAACGTGTAGCCAAACTCGGCTGCTAGACGGGATTGCGACAGGGTCGCCTCAATGGTGATGCCTTCACCCCACTGCCGCTGCGCTCCCGATGCGAGGCCATCAGACTCTATCCGCTGAATCTGCGCCAGCTCAACTCGGGCTTCCAGAGAATCAATCTTTCTTCTGAGCGCCTCCAGTTCCGCGCGGGAAACGCTGGTGGCGCTACTGTCTGGTTGCGCCAGAACCAGACTGGCGATGCCGAGGACGAAGAAGAGTGCTTTGAGTGCTCGATCACGTGGATGTGTCATTGCTGACCTCTGTACTGTTGATAAGTGTGAAGTGAGAGCTACCAGTGCCATGAGAGGGTGAGAGTGCCCGGCACATTGCTGCGAACTGACCGTCCGATCGACACCGAGCCCTCGGCGGTCATGTGAGTCCCGAGATCGACGCCAATGGTGATTGGCATGGTATGGGCTACGCGCGTCCGGTCGTCTACTGCCGTGGATGATTGGTAGAAATCCACCGACGAGGCGTACCGGGCCAGGTAGACTCTTTCCCTCATCGGCGGCTCCTTGAAGAAGTGGACAAGAGCCCCATGGTAGCCGATCTTTCCGTACAGTCTGCTGGTGAATTGCACCCCGACAGACGGCGCAAGCACAACGTCAACGACCTCTACATTCACGGTGTTTGCAGAAAGGACCCATTCTGACCAGGTGTGTCGACCGAAGCGCAGCTTTCCGAGGAGTGCGGCCTGTGGGAACAAGCAGATCTCCTCCCGCTGTTGGTCGTCACGAGTTCCTATGTACGACGTGGGCAGAGAACTGGTGACTCCGACCCTCACCGCCAGATCCATGTGCCGCGCCAATAGCGATGTCTTGCTCGTGTCTCGTCGCACCAGCAGGAACTGCATGGTCGGCCACGGCAAGTTGCTGAACGCGATGCGGTCGTTCACACTGTACGAGACGCCAGGCAAGGAGACCCGAACAGCGCTATCCGCAAGTGACACCCCAATGCCAATGCCGACATTTCCCGTACCACAGCCGCCCTGCAGCGGTCTGTCGATATGGCGGACTCGATGGCGCTCTGCGGACACAGCAGTCACCTGCAGCAGCGCGATCACGCATGCAGTTGCTGGGAGTATTGTTCTAAGCAGATTCGGCCTCATGGGAATTCCTTTCGGTTGTTGCTTCCTGCTACTGAGCTCGGACGCTGTCAATGAATGTCGGTGGATTGATGATCGACGCGTTTCCCTTGCGGTACGCTGAGCTGAATGCGAGTTCAACCATCTTCTCCTTGGTCAAGTCTGGTCGGAGCTGCCACCCGAGAGCAAGGACCCCTGCCAGGTAGGGTACGCCTGTCCAGAGCCGACCGCTGCTTACCCAGCCCATTTCAGCGGCAGAACCCACGTATTTGTAGCGGGGGCCGGCGGTATCTGGACCGTTCACCACCGTCCGTCGAGACGCTGGTGCGTAGAGCCTGCCACTGCTGAGATAGGATGGTTCTCCGGGGTATCCGATACCGCACAGTTGCAGGCTGTCTGGGCTGAAGAGATCATGGTAGCACGCGTCGACTAAGGCAGAGCTCTGCGTACAATCGAGAACCAGAATTCCTTCCTGCTCAGCTCGGTTCCGGGCAGATAGCCACTCGCGTTCATCCCAACTGTTGTTCCACGGGCCTTGCGGGGTACGGGAGCAGGAGACCACTCGGATCTTGTTGCCTGCAGGAAGTGTCGTGTTCTTCTCGACGATCCACCGCAACGCGTCCGTCAGGTAGGTGTCACGGTAGTTCACCGACGAGACCACCACCATGTAGACGCTCACGCCAGGCGCAGTTCCTACCGACTCCCCGGCCAGAAGGCCGAGCGCGGCCGAACTCGGCGGCGTCCATCTGCTGTACTGGGCGTCGTACGGGTCGTCGCCCACAGCATGGTACTCGACAATCCTGTCTGCATACTCGGGATTGGTGGAGTTGCACCAGGGCTCAATAATGGCCACCGAGACCCCGGTGCCAGTTACCCCCTGCGCGTGAAGTGAGCGGATGCCCAGTCCCGGGTTCTTCCCCAGCTCCATCACGTATGCTGCGTACGCCGAATCCTCGGGAGGCCACACGGTCTCCTGATCGAATGTGAGCGTGGGAATCACGGTCGAATCGAGCTGGTCGGCGAAGTCCGAGAGGTTGCGGCCGCACACATTGTCGTACGGCTTGACTTCAGATAGTCCCTGGTACGGTTCGTATGCAGAGGGGTCCTTCCAATACGTGATAAGCAGATCGCACCCCTGAAAGACCATCAGCCCCGCAACGCACGCAACAATCGTCGCGACGGCCCTGCATCGGCGGGGTTTCCGGTCCGGCTGGTCTGACCTGACAATGGTTTGGCTGCCGTTGCCGTGCATGTACTCCTCCAGTGTTGGGGACTATTGGGCTCGTGACACTCTCTCCTGCGCAAAAGACCAACGCACAAAATATGCCAACGCACGAAGCGGCGTATTTGGCCGGAATTCGCCAGGCAACCATGGGAGCCGTTATCTGCCAGGATAATCCGGGTATTGCGGGGGATAATCGTAACGGCACGGGTGGATCCACCTGCGTGATCATGCCACACAACTTTCGGCTGGACAGGGATGGTGGAGCCCTGCAGTCCGGAAGAACAAAAGGGACGGAGCAACTTTAATATATTAGCAGATCATGACCCGGATGTCGGGTTTGCCACACCCATCGGCAACCCCCGGGCCTAATATATTAATGAAGCTCCGTCCCCTTTGCTCCGGGGTCTCGGACCGTCCTCAGTCACCGCACGTCGGCTGGATCCCCAGCGCCAGACCCAAACTATTTTCTTCGGCACCCGACCCCATCCGCGCACGCTGCGCAGTCCACCCCGGTCGAGCCGAACCCTCCTCGAAGAAACGGAGTTCACGCATGTCAACCACGCATACCTTTGCCGGATCCTGTCTCTGCGGGTCTCTCAAGTACGACTTCGCGAGTCCGGCGCTCTTTGCGGTCAACTGTCACTGCAAGGCGTGTCAGAAATCAACTGGCAGCGCGTTCACTCCGGTTGTCGGAGTTGACAAGAGTGCATTCAGAATCTCGGGAACCACTGCCAAGGCATTCGCCTCCACAGGCGATAGCGGCAAGCCCATTCGTCGCTACTTCTGTACCGAGTGTGGGACTGCCGTGTACGCGGAGTCAGATGCGTCGCCGCAGGTCGTGTTTCTGAAAATCGGTACTCTCGACTCGGAACTGCCAGTGTCGCCGAGTGTCAATGTCTATTGCAGAGACAAGGTGGGTTGGCTCGGGCGGATCAACGAGATTCCGTCGTTTGACCTGCTGCCCGAGCGGAAGAAGGCCGGGTGAGGACGTCCCGCGCAGACGCAACAAGTTCCCTCAGGTCATCCGGCACGCACGCATCCTGCCAGGCCCGCTCCGCGCTGACCGGAATCCCCGCCGCGTGTACCGCCTTGAGTGCATAGAACGCTGCCCGCAGAGAATGATCGGCCATGTGCGCAGTCGCTGCTGCGTGACCTGCTGCACGCGCTGCGGCTTTGGCCTGCGCGCTGTCGGTCTGCCGGGCCGCAGCATGCGCTGCGAGTGCGGCCTTCCGAGCTTGACCGACCGAGATCTCTCCACGCACCCACGCCCTCGCCGAATCGATTGCCGCCCGAGGGCACCCGTTTGAACTCACCGCGCAAGACAGCGGGAGCACATGCTCCGCGCAACTTGCTGCCCACGCGGCGAGGTGTCGGTGGCGCTCTGTGCTGAGTGAGCCACCTCTGTGCGCGGCTGTGAAACGCCCATCACGCATCAGACGCCTCGGTCCCCGGTCGGTGCAGCTCGAGCAGCAGGATGTCCGGAGGGGCACACACGCGCATGGGCAGTTCGACAGCACCGATTCCGCGCGATACGAAGACCATGCCCGAGTCGTGGAGGCGAAGTCCAGACGGGTACCGGCGGCACAGACGACCCGGCGGAAGCACGATCGGCCCCCACGGCGCAGCGATCTGGCCGCCGTGCGTGTGACCGGCCAGGAAGATGTCGAAGGGCATGTCAGCCAGATGTGCAAGACCCTCGGGACTGTGGCACAGCACCATGCTGAAGGCTTCGCCATTGAGCAGCTCAGCGGCGGCCATCGGATCGCAGGCGCCGGTCCTCGGGTCATCCAGGCCGATCACTGCCACGTCAGTCCAGGGATCCGGCAATGTTGCCACGTCGTTGACAAGCACGTGCGCACCTGCCGCGACAAGCGTCTTGACAATCGCGCCATCGTATGTCCACAAGTCATGGTTGCCCAACACCGCCAGTTTGGTCGGGCACTCCACCGATTTCACCAGAGCGGACAGAGCGGCCAATCGGTGCGGCTCTGCTTCAAGGAACACGTAGTCGCCTCCAAGCAGCAGCACATCGGGCCGTTCCCGTCGGATGAGGTCGAATGCGGTCTCCAGGAGCGGCAGTGGGGTAGTGGGCCCTACGTGGAGATCGGAGACGAATGCAACGCGGCACGGCTCTCCGATACCGGGTGGAAGCTCCATGCGGTGACGCGTGATCGTCACACCGGCCGGCGCAGCGCCCCACAGCCGCGCAGGCCAGTCGCCCCGGTACGCAGCGTGGAGCGCCGACTCCATCAGCCCACGCCAGGGTGCGTAGCGCCCTCCTCTGCCATTGCTTCGCAACTTCACGATGCTACCCCCCTCATATCAACTTGCACGGACGGCCCCCATCGCCGCACGCCTCCGGACCGTTGACGAAGAAGATACCTCATGCACGTCCACTGAGGCAGTGGCGCCCGATGAAGGCGGTGTCCTGTTTCGCGATGCTTGCGATTTCGTTCGGCGGTTTGGCGGGCGGCGCCCTCCGCATGTGAGCCAGATGTCTGAGGCACAATCCCGGCGGGCACTCCGCTCGCCCAATGCAATCGCCTTGGCTACGGCGCTCGCTCTGAGCGCAGTCGGAGGGTTGCAGCGACGTGTTTCCGGGTAGAAAACACTTTCTCGCAGAAATCCTTGAAGTCAGATGAGAAACCCAGTAGATTGAGGGAGAAGTCCCCACCCTCTACTGGAGCCATCACCATGTCAATGCATCACGCCATGAATCGCTGGCTTCTCCTGTCAGCAATGGTTCTGCCCCTCGCATCCAGGAATGGTCGCGCAGCGGAATTGATTGGTCTGCTTGGTTCGGCCGGGTCTGCCCGCGTCGAGCTCCGCCACGTGCCTGCAACCGAACAACTCGCGGCTTTGCGACTGGGGTTGCGGGTCAAGCCCGGGATTGACTTGAGCGCCGTGGCAGCGTCCTCTCCCGACAACGGTGCCTGGTCACAGATTCGCCCGGAACTGACGCGTTCGGAAAACGTCGTGACCATCGCATCGGTCTCGCCGGCCATCATGAGAAGTATGGATACCTCCCATGTTCTCATCATGACCGTTGATCTGTCATTCGGTGATACCGCATTGAGACCGGTCATGATCTCCGATTTTGTCGATAGCGTGTGGGTGGACAATGCATTGACTCCCGATGGCGCGAATGCCGGGGCGATTCCGCTTTCGCAAATCTCCCTGGCTGCCCGATCCGCGACGGTCGCGGGAGCCACCGGGAACGTGGCCTTTCGGACAATAGGACGGGCGTACGTCTTCCGTTTCAACCTGAAGGAACCGGTCAAAGTGCGGGCT
>Ga0315284_10008159_pt1 | contig 14942 bp, 45 predicted proteins | sample YL17G09_16_MG_FD_203696 | JGI IMG/M metagenome (GOLD analysis project Ga0315284, IMG submission 203696) | Sediment microbial communities from Yellowstone Lake, YNP, Wyoming, USA - YL17G09_16 | ecosystem: Environmental > Aquatic > Freshwater > Lake > Sediment | place: USA: Wyoming | collected... | reverse complement strand
GGAGAATGATTTGTTGTGGGGTTGTCTGCTCGGTGGTGCGGCAATAGTGCTTACTGTTCTTTCTCTTGTGTATTGGGATGAAATATTTTTGATTAATAGGTACGTGGTGTGTTTGCTTATAGTGGTATCAACATTGTTGAGTATTCGGCGATTCATCATCGTATATGATCGTAAAAATTGTAAGGTAAAAAACAATAGGTGAATCATAATCATGATGAACGACCTACGGGTGAAGAATGATTGATAAAAAATTAGCGATGTTGACTATCGATAGACTCTATAGTTTGAACGCATTTATCAGTGCGCGATACATTGGTCAAAAACATCAACCTACTCCTGATGAAATCATAACATTGAATCTTGAGATAGGACGTATCATTAAAGATTTACGCGAAATAATAAAGGAGTGATATAGGTGGTGTGGTGAATTTTATGTGGTATGAATATCGGGATCTTGCGGCGGTGTTGTTGGTTTTATTCGCTGTGATTTGGTTTTTGACCGATCAGTTTCTCTTTGAGAGAGATTTAAAGAAGATGAAAAGGGAACGAAATAGAAGGTGATGTAATGGTATTGAAAAAAGATTCAGAGAAGGAGTTGAAAAGAATTGCTAAGGCGCTTGAGAGAATGGCGGCGACGTTTGAAATGTATTATCATAAGAAGCATGCATCGCCTGCTACGCATACGGCGAAGCCTTGGTCGAAAGAGGACGAAGAGAAGTTGAAGGCATTCTATGGTAAAGGGGTGTGACAATGGTGCTGATTGAACGATGGATGTGTGATGGCTGTGGGGAGACGTTCAGTACGAAGATAGCTCCGAAGACTGCGATCTGTAATCAAAAGCACAGGCATCATTATTGCAAAGAGTGTTGGCCGGTGTTTGCTCCGAATCAAAAGAAGATGAAGGTGTAGGTCGTGGTCAATCGTATAGAGTTCAAGAAGAATCTGAATAAGCCGTTGTTGAGGATTCTTAACTATCGGTCGTGGTGGGTGAAGGAGGTTGGCGACCGCTGGTGGTGTAAGATGTGTAGCAATGAGCAGCCGAAAGGATCTGTTGCTTTTGAGTTGCTGGTGCGCTTTGCGCGGAAGAACGTCGCCGGCAAAGATATTGATAAACCGGTGAAGCATTCTGTCTGTCTGGCTTGCACGGAGAAGATGTTTGAAGATGCGTTGGTGCGTATCAAGATTTGCAAGCAGCATGGTGCAGATGGATTCAAGTTGTTTGATGAGACGTGAGAGGTGCGCTGTGGAACACTATGTAAAAATAGGGTGGATCTATAATGGGACTGGTTGGTTGTTGCTGATTCTCTCAGTACTTTTGCCATTAATGGTGCACAGTGATACAGCATATGCAGTCTCATTTACAGGGATGGGTGCAGCAATAGCATTATTCATCGTCGGCGTTGTGCAGTTCGTTATTGGTGGCAAAGAAATCAACAAACAGCTTAGTGCATTGACTGAATTGAAGCAGCAGATGGCTGAGTTGCGGCAGAAGCTATAAGTTCAATAAGAGGTGAATTAAATGGATGAACTGAAAGAAATCTGTCTGCATTGCAAGATGAGCATCACCTTACGGAATCCGTCAGGGTTTTGCGATCATCTGCATTATCCTGAGAATTGTGAGGTATGTTTAGCGAGGAATTCTAAGCTCGCTAAGCTTGCGGCGGATGGTGTGTTTTATTATATTGAATGGAAGATATGTGATGGAGTATGGAAACCTGCATACATGGATTTTTGGGATGGTTGTGGGAAACTTGATATTGCTACGAATATGACTGCTGCGGAAGATCTACTGAGCTTGATGAGGAAGAAATTTCCCGGTGTTGAAATGCATATCGTTCAATCCGTTCGATGAGAGTGAGGTGAGGGGATGAGTACGAAAAAGGTGATTAATGATGAGTTACCGATGAGTTACCTAAATTTTATCGCGGAGATTATTGAAGGTAAGTGTCAAATCAAGATTGTAAACGATAAACAGGAACATCTTGGTAGATTAGAAAAGATTAGGGTGGGTCAGTGGATGTCTTGGTGTTTGTTCCTTAAACAAGATTGTTATATGTCTGCTTCCTGTCTTGATGAAGTGAGAGAGAAGATTAGAGGTTTAAACAACAATAAGGTGAGGGCGATATGAGAACTGTCGATTATGACCACATCTTACAGATTCTTGAGAGATGTGCGAAAGAGAATAAAAGCGCAAGAGAAGTACGCCAGCTGATATTATTTGCGTTCGGAGAATGATGAGGTGCAAGAAATGAAGATTGAGGAGAATATTATTTATGATATGCCGAAACTTGAAAGCCCATTTGTGAGAGTCATAAATGAGAAAGGAGAATACGTGGTGACGCCAAAGATTGCTGAAGGTATGGAGTGGGTTTTTGAGGATGAATCAGTGATGGCGATTGAGAAGTTGCATGGAACCAATGTTAGTGTGGTTATCAGGGATGGGCAGATAGTTGCTATTTTCAATAGGACGGAGCGGCTTCCGTTCTTCAACAAGGGAAAGGCACATATCGTTCAAGCAGTGATGGAATCTTTTCAGCGCGGGTATATGGACAACTTGTTGGACGGTCAGTGGTTTGGGGAGGCGATCGGTCCGAAGATCAATGGCAACCCTTATGGGATTGAGAAGAATATCTGGATTCCTTTTGCAATCTTCAGTAAGGAGCATCTTCGGTACAAGTCGTGGGGTAAGTATCCAAAAGATTATGAGACTATCAGTAATTGGTTCAAGGAACTTATGCCGTTGTATGCGTTGATGCAGGGCGATGGTGAAGCAGTGAAAGGTGCAGATGGTAAGGTCGTCCAGTATAAGGGGTTTGTTGAAGGTGTTGTCTTCACGCATCCTGATGGGCGAATGGCGAAGCTCAGGAAGGATATGTTTGATTGGTACACTGGTCGTCGTCACGAAAGTCCGAAGAAGGATACAGTGATACAAGGAAAGCATTTTATCGCGGTTGGTTAAAAGTGTTATATTCCCGCAGCTGTCCGGCTCTTTATCCGAACAGATCGGATTGCTGTTTTAAAATGGGGCACCTCACAAGGGAGCACGTGTCGAAAGATTATAGGCGCGGCTAATTCATGCCTTCAAATGCTCTGGACGGTTTGCGGGAACTTGCTCACATCATCCCGTTGCTATTGGAACGTCGATGATTCATGTGTATTCACATGTTGAGGTGAACCGCTGATTAAATTAGCCAACGATTAAGCGTCAACGGTTGACGTAAGTATCAAACGAGGCAACTGCTCAGCGGGATTGATGTGGGATTCAGCAGCCATAGGCGACAGGAAGAAACGACAGCAGATAGTGGTGGTGATGTTGGAGTGCAATTATGTAATTATAAACAGAAGTGTAAGGCGTGCAGGTATTATTTCCGGCCGCATCATGCTGGTGAAGAGTTATGTCCTGCGTGCAAAGGAAAGGGTTTGATGAAGGGTCAGGTGGATGGTGATGAGTTCTATGATCCTGAAGAAGAGGTTGTTGTTTCATCAGCGATTGGAGGACGAGGTGCAAATCATGGAGAGAGACTTACGCGATGAATTGGAGGTTGAAGGCGACGTTCGTATGTATAAGATAAGGACTCATGGTTTGGAAGATATTGATAGGATGCGTGAGATGATGCGTCTTTGGGAGGAGAAAGGATGGGTGAAGTTGAACGATGTGCCGGACGGGGAGGAGAAGGTGGAGTTCATCAGGTTGGCAAGAAAGGTAGGTTTTACAAACGGATTCCAGTGACAGTGACTCATTTGATGAAGGCAGGATGTTGGTGCGTGAACAGTCATGCGAAAGAAGAATTGGCGGTGAATATGAATGCGGAGATCGTTGCGTACTTCATCTTGCAGCAAGGCCCGTATGCGAATGTGCATGGTGAGAAGATTCTTTCTTTTGCATTTATTTACAAGAAGCGCAGTGGTGCGCATGGTGCGATCTTCAACGGCAGAGTGCGGTCTGTTGATGAGACGCTCGCCTATATAAAATCAATTAAGCTCAGTAAGGATGTTGATAGCAGATTCGAGTTGCTGCATAAGATTTGAGAATAGGAGAGCAAGGAGTGGAGGTAATGAAATGTTGTCAACGGTGATGGAGTTTGAGTTTCCATGTGGATTGAAAGCGAAGGTGACAGCAGGGATATTTGCAAGCGGGCGGCTTACGATACCTGATGTTTGTCCTCTGCACGGAAAAAGATGTCGCAAGTGACGGGGAGCAAAGACAAAGATTTAAATACTTTGACAAGTACACAAAGTGGTGAAGGTGAGTGCATGAATTGGTTATGGATATATTCGGTGGTTGTTGCGTCGGCATTCTGCTATTTTCTTGGACGGTATCAGGAAGCTGCACTGTGCAAGGCGGAGATGGTTCGGCATGAAAAGAAAAGAGGAAGACAATGAAGCATAACATGTGGAAGACGGCGACAATTATCCTCTATTTGCTTGCTGCATTGCTCAGTGCATTCTGGCTGACGCCGCAGATTGTGCAGCGCAGTCCGGATATTTCTGAGATGATCTCTCCCGGAATATTGATCGGTTTGATTATCGGCATCGTTATCGGCAGTGCGATTGCATGGTGGTATTTGCTGAAGCATTTCAAGCCGAAGAATGTTGATTGGCTGATGGGTATTGTTATTGCGGCGTCCGTGATGCGTGTATGTACATTATTTATTCCTTTCATGGATGAAGTTTCATGGACGGCATTCATCGTGCGAGCTGCAGTGACGATGTTCTTTTTGTTCGGGTTCATCTATGTGCTTCGGAAGATGCAGCAGTCATGGAGCGAGACGCTGCGTTGGTATTTTGTTGTCAACTTTCTGATGGTCTTCGCCATAGCGACGACATCAATCTATGTTGGTCTGATGATGCGGCCGTGGGTGGCTGCAGTCATTTTGTTGGTGTTGGCGATCTATGATGCGATCGCAGTGTGGAAGTTAGGGAGTATGGTGCAGCTTGCGCAGTTCTTCATGGAACGGCGTATAGTTCCGGCGATCGCCATTCCGTATAAAGAGGAGGAAGGGCGTTTCGCATTGCTTGGTGGTGGAGATGTCTTTGCTATGATCTTCGTGTCTGTTTCGTTTTGGAAGGTTGATCAGTTGGCGATGTATTGCGTCGGTATAGGTTCGTTTAGTGCGTTGGTGTTGCTGCTGTTCTTTTCGCAGAAGAAGAAGTTCTACCCTGCGTTGCCGTTTATGTTTGTAGGGTATTTGGTTGGTCTCGGTGTGTGGTGGTTATTGTGAGTAGTGAGCGCAAGATAGGAACGGTGATGCAACGAGGAGCGATCGATGATTTCTTCAGTGTTAAGGATGCGTATCTTATTCGGAAGTTCAATCTTTCAGCAGAACGAGAGAGCAGTACGGAATATGGGAAGCGTCCTAAAACATTGCACGAGATACAGAGGAGTCTTCTTATTCTGAAAGGGACGAATGCGGTAAGGGATTTGGTGAACTTTTCGGATCTGTTGACATCAGCGAATGTGTCTGAGCAGAAGCGATATGAAATATTTGATAAGTTTTCGAAGATGTTCACGCGAGGGAATTTATCAGCGAGACATGTCTTGTTTGCGCTTGCGATGATAAAAGTATCAAAAATGTCGGATGAGGATGTGAAGCGACTGATGTTCATGGAGGCGATCTGATGCAGAGCAAGTCGATCGGCAAATATGTTGCGATGCTGTGCTTCTTTGCCGCTCTGCTTGTGCTCTGGCCGAATGTCATACATGAGCCGTTGCATTGGTTGGCGCTGAAGATGCAGAACCTATCGGGAACGATACATTTCGATTGGAGTGTTCCGGCGCATCCGTATATTCAAAAGGAAGGGCAGGTAGCAAGTATTGGGGGTGGCCTGCTCTACCTGCTCCTTCCTTCATTGGCAGATGTGTTGGTGTTGGTTGTTGTGTGGAGAACTCGGAAATGGGCTGGATTGCTAACCCATATCGTTCTACCAGTCTATCTGATGTTGGTGCTTATTATTAATGTTGTGAAGTTCAAATCCTTGACATCGGACTTTCATTTTCTTGTTGCCTTGCCGTCGGCAGTTTGGTTGACGTTAGTCTGTTCAATAATGCTTTTTGGGAGTTATGTGGTGATGAGATCATGTCAGATCATATGTCAGTCGGAGACGAGCTGAGGTGGTAAGATGTTGAAGATGGTTGATGTTAAGCATCGGTATGGTGCGACGGATGAAGAGATTGCAAAATGGATGGAATCGTATTGTCACCGGTATGGTGCGACTGAGGGGGAGATACGGGCGTTCGCGTTGAAGAAGCTCAAGGCGGTGCAGTGATGGCTGATGGCCGAACTGCTTATGTGGCGCCAGATGTCATAGTGCGTTTGCTTGTTAATACTTATGGGCGAGAGGATGCTGAGAAGATATTGAAGATGGCTGAAGATCGGAAGATCACATTGAAGACTTCATTGTTTGCATTGTATGAGGCGATCGGCAGTATTGAAGAGAGCGACAATGTTGATGTGGAGATGTTCAGGCGTATTGTTGAGACGATGCAGATCAGTGTGAATGATGATGGGCAGGATGGGCAGATGCTGAAGAAAGGGTATGAGTCATTTAATGAAAAGCGTAAGCAGCGTATACGTGAAGTTGCATTGACCGAATCAGGGGGAAGATAAAAGATAAACGGGTGCGAGAGATGAAGTTGCTGGAAGGAACGCGAGTGATGGAGACTCTTGAGGGGATTTGTTTTGTAAATGGTTCGGATCACATGATACGTGGTCCGAATAAACTATACAAATGTTGTGATGCAAGAGAATGTGGTTTGAAATATGTTGTAGCTAATCGCCAGTACTGTCTGAAGATTCAAACAAAAGAAGAAATAGAAGAAATAGAGTTACATAAAGAGGAACAGCAATGAACGTCAAATGCGATAAGTGCGGACAAGAAGAATCGTTCAAGAATCCACCGCCGTTTCATAAAAGTTGTGGCGGAGAGTGGAAAAGATTCGGGGTGAAAAAAATGCCATTCAATTGTGATGTGTGTGGAAATGAAGTTTCTTACAGCGAAAGAGTTTTCAAACTACGAAACGGTGCAGAAATCGTTATCTGCTCAGAATGCCTAAAAAAAAAGAAGCAATAAATTCGGAGGGAAAACGTGACTGAGATGCACAAGCTGATGGGTAAGGCGCGGAAGAAATGGATGCTTTCAAAGAAGAGTATTGGCATTGACACGACACACGCTGACGGGAATAACTATTGCTGCGGTTACCGTGCCGGATGGCGCGACGGAAGACGATTGAACGGAGTGAAATGATGAAGCGTGTCAAGGTATTGTTCATCGTGTTGGATGAAGTGTCGAAAGAGCGTATCAAGGAACAGATCGCATCGTGGCACGCAGAGATAGAACATTATGAAGAGAAGCATGTTCCGAAGGAAAGCAACATCCTCACTGAGCATAGTTTTGATGAGTTGAAGGATGCGGCATTCGATTTCATCAACGGCATCTGGACGGCGATGAAGGCGTTTGTCAAGATGACTGGGTATGCACTCATAGTTGTTGTCGAGGCTATCAAGTGGTTATGGAACAAAGGTCTCGGCAGCAAAGACGAATAAAAGTAGGAGGTAGAACAACATGGCAAACAACGGAGAAAAGGTAATTGAGAAATCAGTGACTACTGGTGGTTCGCTGAGCGACATCGGCATCAATGCGGCGAAGAAGCTGATGAGAACTGCGATTCCTGATGAGGAAGAGGAGTGAATAGTGGATTAAACATTTTTAATTTCAATATTTAGTATGGAGGTAAAAAAGATGGCAACTACTAACTGGGATGAAAAATCAAGTGTTGACGATGTTGGAAAGAAAGTGATCAAAGGCATCTTGACAGCTGCGATCATTCTCTTCCTGATCATCGGGTTCTTTAGTGTATTCTATACGATTGAATCCGGTCAAGAAGGTGTCTTGTTGACGTTCGGGAAGGCGGGTGCTGTGCCGAGTCAGCCGGGCTTGCATATGAAATGGCCGTTCGTTCAGCAAGTGATCAAGTTCGATATGCGAACGCAGGCACTCGGGCAGAGTGCATTGCAAGGCGGAGATGCTGGTGGTGGTTCATTGGAATCTGCGTCGTCAAGGGATTTGCAGATCGTCTCAGTGAAGCTCGTGGTGAACTATCGGTTGATGGGTGGAAAGTCTGCTGAGATATTCAGTAATATCGGTGCAGGGTATGAGGACACAGTTATACGACCGGCAGTGCATGAGGCGACAAAAGCGGCGATCGCGCAGTTCAATGCGCAGGACCTTATCACCAGCCGAGAACAGGTGAGATCAGATATTCAGAATTTGCTGCAGTCGAAGATGAAGCAGTTTAATATTGATATCCAATCGGTGTCGATTACTGCGTTCGATTTTAGTAAGTTGTTCAATGATGCGATTGAATCGAAGGTGACTGCGGAACAGTTGAAGTTCAAGGCCGATAATGATTTGAAGAGAATCGAGGTTGAAGCGGCACAGGTTGCGGCACAAGCGAAAGGTCAGCGGGATGCGCAGGTGGCGATTGCGCAAGGTCAGTCTGAGGCGACGGTGTTGAATGCGAGAGCGGAAGCTGAGCGTGTGAAGCTTGTGCAGGAGCAGCTTCGTCAGAGTCCTCAGTACGTGTCATATCTGTTGGCGCAGAAGTGGTCTGGTCAGTTGCCGAACAACTATTTGGGAGCGGGTGGTGTCATTCCGTTCTTGAATGTTCCGATGAACGCAGGTGCAACAGCAATAGGTGCAGTCAATGCAACGGCGTAAACCTTTTTCGAAACAAGAGTCGAAACCAGTCCAGAAATTGGAGAGTAGATTTTCTTGGCTGCTTAAAGATTGGCGGCTCTGGACGCTCTTAGTTCTTATACTGTGTGTACTTGTTTTTTCACTGATGAAACCAGATGATTCAACTGTAGGGGTTATCGGCAAGAGCAAGCCACAATTAGTGCAACCGGTTGAGTCGAGATTAGGTTCTGGTTGGCAATGGTGGTTGATGCCGTTGATGGTTGGTGCAACGATTGCGGCCATGGTGATGCGTAGGTATGGTATTGCAATAGTGGTTGCAGTAATGTCCATAGTGATATATGGATATGATGTTTTGAGGAGAGTTGAGATAACAAGATTGTCGGAGATGAATAATAATGCGACGAGTTTTCAAGAGGTAGTGGTGAATGTTGGTTCATCGTCTCCTATTTGGATGCCATTAATTGTTCTGTTAATGATATTGGGATTCGTGGCAGGGATTTTTAGAGGACTGAGATCATTGAGGTAGAGACACATGGAACGAGTAGTGAGTGTGAGTATGATGTTGACGCGGGTGGCGAGGCTAAAAGCGGCTGTGAAGCAGAAAGGGTCTGCGCTCTCAGAGAATAGGCGTAAAGTATTTATGTACAAGCTGCACCTGCTGATATCGGATATGGATAAACCGTATTTGGAGAAGGCAGGGGTGGGGAAGGTCGGAGCAGAAGATGAGTTGGAAAAGATGCTGAAGGTGAGTCGATGAGGTCGAGATTGTCTGATGCAATGCGTCATTGGTTGCTCGGTGTTCTGCTGCTGATATCGGGGAGTACGACATTTATTCTCTATGTGCGATTGCAAAATATCTTCTGGATATTCTTTGGTATATGGTTAGTCTTTCTTGGAACATGGAGCATCTATCTTTCTGTGATAATAAAGCATCATCCAATACAGACGTTTGAGGAGCAGCTTAATGAGGTGCTTGATAAACCATTACCCAAGAGGTGGAGGAATTGAATCAAACCGTTTGCTTAAATCCCTAAACGCCACGAACTCAAAAAGTTCGTTAAAAATCCGTCGGGACGGTTCCCCGGTGAGAGCAGGAGGAAACTCCGAAGCTCGATCTTAGAAGACCGACGGGTGGCGGGGACAAAAAGGTGAATCAATGACGTTTGATGAGGAGATCATATATTGTGGTTGTGGACATCCTGCAACTCATATCGTATCGTTCGAATTCAAAGACTTAACCATACGTAGTAAGCGTTGCACGCGCCATGCTGAAGAGTACTGCAAGAACAAATACTTCACCATAAAGAAAATGGAGCTATAATTGATGTGGGGTGGAAACAATGAATGAACTGTCGTTGGGTGAACAGCTGAAGAAGGAGAGGCCCTTGGAGGAACTGCTTTCAAGAGACATTCCGTTTATCGTTGAGGCGGGAAGTCAAGACCACTGGTGCGGGGTTCTTTTCGGTGTGAATCAGGTGGAACGGCGGAAGCGGTTTGAGAAGATGTACGCAGCAGAGGATGTTTATTCTGCAGTTCGTCTTGCGGAATGTCATATTAATCAAATGATTGATTTCCTGCAATGTGCGAGTAAGTGCGAGAAGGAAGTGAAGAAGGCGACCGGTGAGCTTCTGAAGTATGATAGGATTTCAGAGGATCTTATCAACGGCTTGCAGTATGCGCGGAACTGTCTTGTCATTGCGTTCCCGGCGGCATATACGAAAGACGTTGTTGAGCGTGAGACGTACAATCATAATCTGATAAAGAATCGTGGACGGATGGTTGACGGCGCTGCAGAGGGAAAGAATGTGTGAACCTACGTATCCGGGAAGGTGTCGGTGTCGTGGTCTGCGAGTGATCTGTGCGTGTGGTGTCTGTCAAAAATGTGGAAGATCGATCAATAGACAATCAGTTGAGAACAAAGAGGCGAAGCGTGCATAAGTTTAATACACTTGATAGTGGAAGAAGAAAGGAGTTTCCATCTGGTATGATGCGAGACGCGGAAGATGGCAAGCCGAACTTCCGTTTTATCATGGTTCCCGGTATGCCATTTGATGAGCAGCTCATTACGCGCTGGGCGAATCTCATGGTTCGTGGTGCGAAGAAGTATGGGGACTACAACTGGACAAATGCGAATAGTGAAGAAGAGTTGGAGCGGTTCAAGGCGAGTGCGCTGCGTCATATGTTGCAGTGGCAATGTGGTGATGAGAAGGAAGATCATTCGACAGGGGTGATGTATAATCTCATGGCGGCGGAGATGGTGAAGTGGAAGTTGAAGAACAAGGATGGTGGGTGAGGAGCTATGCCAAGATACGTCTGCAGTAAGTGCAAGAGGGTGTTGTGGGTTCCGAAAAAGCGTTTGGAGCGTCCAGATGGTGATCCTGATAAACGGAAATGTATCTATTGTGACTTCGGCACAATGTACAAGGATGATGATACGGGAGGTGCGTGAACATGAGTACGCGATGTAGTATGTTGTATTTCCAAATCAGTGATGAGGAGAAAAAATATCATACGTTCCATATTTATCGGGAGGCGTTCAGCAAGGACGAATATTATATTGTTGATGATGCGAATCGTACTCCTATTCGTTTGACGGCGCGAACTGTGAAAGAGATTGTTGACAAATGGAATCGGTGTAGAAAAAAATGAATCAGCTTATCTTGATTGGCGTGATGGTTGTTGCTGCGTTTCTTGGTGCGAGTGGCCAACTCATGTTGCAGAAGGTCTCCGGTCTTCCAATAAAGGAGATGCCGTTCTCGTTCTATGCGTGGGGATTTGCATCATTCTATTTGGTTGCGGTGCTCATCAATTTGTGGGCGTATAAGATGGGTGGAAAGGCGAGTGTTCTCTATCCGGTGATTGCATTGAGCTATGTGTTTACGGCGGTGCTCGCATATAAGATATTCGGAGATCCGATCAACAATTGGACTGCGATAGGTATTACAGCCATCGTGCTTGGTGTTGGACTTATTGGTTGGGGTTCGACGTATGGAGCGTGACGAAGTGAATGAGCTGGAGCGTATTGTTCGTGCTGCACGGGTGCGCCAGCGGATAGTTTCTGCGTTCGCAAGAATGTATGATGTTCCGAAGAGAGATGTGGAGCATCTGATGGCGCGGGCAATAGATTTGTCGAGAGGTGCGGGGAGAGTTCCTTCATGCGTGCGTTCAGATGATTTTGCAAGTGCCTATCGTGAACAGACGCGGTATGCGATTGGGCGGATCATAACTTACATGCGTGACAATTTCGGGAAATGAGGGTGAACTATGCTTAGCATCTGGATAGTTAGTTGCATAGGTGTGTTGATTGTGCTAATAATTGCTTTTCTGTACTGGTGTCGGTGCAAATTTAGCATGTAGTGGGATGTTGAGGAAGAAGCGGAGTGATGATGGGTGAACAGATGACTACGTGTATGAACTGCGGTGGACACAAAGAAGATGCTTCAACATTCATTGGTCGTCGATGTACGTGTGAGAAGGAAGTGAAGAACGCTGTTGTTGTTCAGATAGTTGTTGGAGGTAAAGATGGCAAACGAAATGGTCGTCGTTCACGAGTTACCTGATTCATCTCGGTTGTTATTATCAGTCTGGAGATTGCAAGGAGAATCAGTGTCGAGAATCGATGATGTGTTGATGGAGCAGTTCATTGCGAGGCATGTGCAGAAGAAGGAATCGAATGGGAGATTGACGGGGCGATTGAACAGCCAATCGAATCGTGGCCTGCAGCGACTCAGGATATGGTATGATTCGTTTGCACGGGATACTGCTCTCGCGAAGTTTGTTGCATATGATTGCAATGGGTGGCTGCCGAAGATCTCTGATGAGTTCAGTAGATTCTGCATCGTTGTTGAGATCGTTGAATCATTCAAGGTGAGGAAGGATGAGGTTGTAGAATTCAAGGCGATCTTTATTGAGATACGTGAATCGCTTCGGGCATATGTGCTGAACAAATATCCGACTCGTCAAGATATTATTGATAAGATAGATGAACTGTTTATGCACGTATCGATCAATGATAAGACGTATGATGAGCGTCTTACGGAGAAAGCTCATCAGTTGCTTTCAACGAATCTCGATGCTTGGAAAAATACACTCGTACAGAATCAAGAGAAGTTATATGAGTTCAAGAACTACAATGGTGTTCTCAAGGAGCGTTCAACTGCTGAGTTCGAGAATCTTCCAGAATGTGAACGGGCATATATCCAGCTTGAGAAAGTGAGGAAAGATGAAGAGAAGCAACGAGAGGTTTCGTTCGGTGCGCAGATGTTTATGCATCAGACGCATGTCGAAGAACAGCCGAAATCGATTTCGAGATCGGAGCTGCCGGAAGTCACTCCCCAATTGACTCGTCGTTGTCCGCATGTCAGGTCAGATAAGGGTGTGCGGTGGGTGTTTGGAAATGGTGCGGTGAATCAGAAATGGTGTTTGTTGCTCTGTCGTGAATGCGATGGTGAAGTGCGTGAGTTTTTTGAAAAGAGGAAGAGAGAAGGTGCTTCATGAGAACAGCTAGTGGTATAAGAAAAGCAAAGGCGGTAAGGACAGCCATCATCAATCGACATGGCGCGACGGATGAAGAGATCGTTGCGTATAAGAAGAAGATGCGGCGGATAGAGGTGGTGCAGATTATCATCGGCGGCATCTCTTTGGCTTGTTTCACTATTGCAATCATTTTTCTTGGATTCGCTGTCCTGCAACGAGAATTTGATATGCTCATAAAGATGTTTGTTTGGGCTGTGGTTGGTTTTGCAACATTATTATTGATACGCGTAGTGCCTGAAGTAGTGCGTTGAACTGTGCAGAACGGAGATGAAGGTGGTGAACGATGGGTGTATTTGAGGAATTGAAAGGTGAGTTTGGGCAGATGCTGCTGACGTTGGGCATACTTGGTGCGCTTGTGTTGTTGTTCTTCCTCTACAATATTAGTATTTGGTTGATTGTCGGATTGATTGCGCTTGGTGGTGTAGGGTATTGGATGTACAAGGAAGGACGGTTATGGTAACTGCAACTCACAGAAGTGCATTACGTTTATATATACAAGTAACTATAGCACTACTACATGGTGCTGAGGGTGCATCTGGTGGAGGCGAGATGAGATGACGAGGAGTTCAAGTGCGATTCAATTCAGTATCGAAATTGAAACGAAGGATAAGCTGGATCGATACAAGATGGACAATAAGGATGATATCTTGAAACGGATGCGTGCTCAGCGTCGCATGGTGACGAATGATATGGTCATCAGTTATTTGCTTGAGCAGTCCGTGCAGAAGAGGGGGCAAAAGAACGGAGGGAGAAAATGATATTGTTTCCATTATCTATACCGGCGAAGATTGTGTTGATACTGATTGCGATTTTTCTCGGGTTCATTCTGTATGCGTTATGGAAACCGGAGCGGTTCAAGAAGTGGTTCCGTAAGGGTGAGCAGAGTGAGTATCTGAAAAGCGAAGAGCTTCCGAAGTAGGGTTGGGGAACGATGACGAATGAGAGGGGCGATGGTATAGCTGCAGTGGTGATCCTGTGGTTCGTTATTGTCGGGTTGTTGCTGTTCAGTGGTGGTGTGATCGTTGGTAGCGTGGTCGGGTTCAATGTTGCCATGAAACAGCTTTCTTCCTGTGATTCGGTTCCCTGCAGTCAATTGGGTTTGGATGTGGGTGATAATATGACGACGTGTGAAGTTTGTCAAAAAGGTGCGGGGTATAAGATCCTGCGGCGTGGATCGGACAAATAATGCAAGGATGGCGCATGATGGCTTGGATCTTTTGGGTCGGATGCCTGACAGTCATAACAGTTATTTTTTGGCGGCTCTGGGTGTTCGCTGCGAAGATTGAGTCATTGGAGCTGGAAGAGAAGCAATGGATTGCGTATGTAGAATATTTGTGGCAGTATGATCCGTATCAGGCACAACAATGGCAGGAGTGGTTCGAGCAGAGGTATCTGAGGTAAGGACAAACATGGCGCTACAACACCGATTATCTGATGCGGTTTCCATGCGTCTTGATAGGGAGCATCAGACGAATAATCCTATCATTGAGATAGAGTTTCGGTTCATCCGGTATCGTCTTGTTGTTGATGATAAGGCGAGTGCGGAGAAGCTTCGTGATCTGCTGAATATGACGATGGCGCCGGCGATGGAGAAGAAGGAGGCTGTTGAGCTTCCGAAGTTTTACCGGAATAGGAAAGGTGATCAGATATGATGCGAGGTGGTTGGGAGTGATTCCTTTGCAATCTTATTCCGGTACGAAGAGTGATAT
>Ga0315284_10008158_pt1 | contig 14942 bp, 9 predicted proteins | sample YL17G09_16_MG_FD_203696 | JGI IMG/M metagenome (GOLD analysis project Ga0315284, IMG submission 203696) | Sediment microbial communities from Yellowstone Lake, YNP, Wyoming, USA - YL17G09_16 | ecosystem: Environmental > Aquatic > Freshwater > Lake > Sediment | place: USA: Wyoming | collected... | reverse complement strand
ACTACTGCTACTACTACTGCCGCTCCATTTTGGGATACATATAGATGGCGCAGAGCCAAAATTGGTCGGGTCCCAAGTTGGTTGTGGGGGCGGATTGCCCTTGGGGTCACTTGTAGTAAGTGGGGGAACCGTACAATTGGGCTCGGCCGGAACAGCTTCTTGGGGTAATTTAAATTCCCAGATTGGATGTGCAGTATTAGGGTCATTTTCGCTGGTGTAATAGCCGGTAGCGGTCTTGAAACTATTAGGGTCCACATCTTCCCAGTTGGAGCCGACCTTTTTCTCAATATCTGCGGTCCCGTTACCGAATACCATCATACGCCAGTTTGTCGTTCCAACGGTCCAAGTAAATATATTAAATCCATCGTTTCCATCGGGGTCATTGGGATCATAGTTCGTAACCGGCCTGTCCCAGTCGTTAAGGACATAGAATCCCTCATTGGGAATCAGCCGAGTGTACAAATAGCTGTATGAACCCATCTCCTTAGTACCCGGATTGTTACCAGAAGCATAATTATCACAACCAGGGTAGTTATATTCGTTATCCGGGTCCAGCTTGCCGTCAACTGTCGGCTTATTAGGGGGGGCTATCGCCCAGATTACCAAAGCTGGGATTGCAATCAGTAATAACACAATTAATACTCGCGAAAGGATTTTTCCTGTTTTTGTTCTCATTGTTAATTCTCCTAAATATTAGGTTATATTTTCTGTTACTTTGTTTTTTTAGAAACACTGCTGCCGGATTAAATTGCTCACGGCTCTGGCTCCAACTCCGGAACTATATATTTTATCGCGATAGTATCGTCCCATACCTTGGTACCGGGCGCGAAGGACAATTCAAAGGCTGAATCTGAGATTCCCTGATTAACCTTGATATTGGTAGTGGTTAATTCCTGCTGTGTAACGGCATTACTGGTCTGGCTTGCATGCGGCCTGTTGTAGGTGATACATATTGCTTTGGTAGGTACATATACATCGCCAACTTTAGTCAATTCTTTGACTTCCACGGTCCTTTCCAAGCATTGGAAGTTATTCCAGTACTCTTCGACCTTGATGGGAGCGTAATTGCTGCTCGGATCAAGATAGACATTGAAGCTGCGAAGGATAGTCCCCTTGGGGGTCTTTTTGTACAATTTCACAAGCTTGCATGATACTCTGTTGATGGTGTAAGAACCTTCCTGTATCTCGGCATTCATATTAGCCAATTCACTGCCGAGCTTCGTATCTCCCGTAGCAGATAAAGCCAATACCGGGTTGAACCATTTCCTGAATCCGTGCCAGCGGCCGGCGGTAACCAAACCGTTCAATATTTCTGCAAAACTCTCAGAGTGTTTAGTACCTGTACCGTCATAAGTTGTAGACTCTTCAACCTGCGTGGTAGCTGAGGTGGTTTTGTAGTATGTCCTGTCTAATCTTATTTTGTCGCCTTTCTGCTGCCAGGTACCGGTTTCCTGCTTCCACCAGCCGGGATACCTTTCGTTGGCAGAAGGCTGCCAGTTCGGGTCGGCTCCATAGGGCTTGCGAATACAGGTGTATTCAATTTTTATATCATCAATGGCACTTTCACTGGTTGATACCGCTGAAATGATATCCTGCAGGCTGTCACCTGCATTTGCTGTGGAGCTCGTCAATAAAGCTATGCACAGTATCATCAGGCTCATCGTAATAAGTTTTGTTCTAGTCTTCATTGTAAACCCTTTCTTAAATATTTTGTTTATTTTTCTTGAATTTAAAACTACTTCCATGCTGATACTATTAGCTTTTCCAGAATTTATTTATGTACATTCATACCTCCTTTCTTCATCGGCGGCCTATTCCAAATGCTCGTTAAAAACCGTATCGGTCTTGATGGTGCAAAGTCCATGTAAGCTAACTCAGAGTTAGGCGTTTTTTCTTTGTTGTTTTTAGCTTCGCTACTCGGAATGGTTACTTCTGCTCGTATTGTCACAATGGTTGTGTATTTTTGTGATTTATTCGAGCTAATTAGAGCCACCTGTTCTGTTATTTGGCCTTGTACTTTTTTTGCCATTTTTCTATCTGATGGCTTAAAAAATATTCGCAACTCGGTATTTTGTTGTGGTAATAGCCAATTTGACCCTAATATAGCTTTCGTACAGCCACAACCGGACTTTGCTCCAAGAAAAACCGGTTTTTCTGATATGTTTTCGATAAGCACTTTTTCTTCAATGCGGGAATCGAAACTGATTTTGCCAAGATTAATCTCCGTCGGCGTCACTGTAACAAGGGGTGTTTTGCTATCTGGCAGAGAGTTTTCGGCATTTTGGCTTCGACTTGCTTTGATAACACGACCGTCCTCTATTGTTACTATCTGCGGGGTTTGGATGAACCAATCTTTTGTATCGCTTAATTTACCGACGGTGTATAATGTTTTGGACGAAAGGAAGTTTTCGCTTGGGCCGGCGTATGGTGATATTTCGACGAACGCAACATGAGGCCCGGTTGGTATCCTTGCCAGTTCGCTCGCGGACTGCTCATATTTCTGAATTTCCTCCTTACAGGCTTGGCAGTCATGGCGGTAAAATATCAATAACCATTTACCCTTTGCCAGCTTTTCACCAATATCAATATCTTTAAGTACAGGAAGAGGCTGACCTATCCACATTTCCGGGCCAAGCACTTCATATGAAGAAGTTATTTTTGCAGGTTCATTGAAAGCTAATACAGCCAAAGTTGTCACTAATATGAGAACCCCAAAGGAGGCAATGCCTGCAAACCGGAAAAACGATGGTAATGGCGCAAGAAACTTTTCACCTTTGGGTTTGAATATAACCAGTGCGGCCAATGCAGGCAAATCTATGGCGAAAAGTGTTACCCATGGATTCACAGACACAAAACCGAAGCAGCCACAGGATTCGGCCCCTGTGATCGCTTTGTAAGTCGTTACAAGTGAGAAGAAGGAAAAGCAAAGCAAGGTTATAAGCCACGCTGCTTTTTTGAAGAATCCAGAAAGTAACCAAATGCCAATAGCAAGTTCGAGTTCAACTGCTAAAATTTGAAACGGCCTGTATGACCAGATACTGCTGCTGATGGCTGGCTCAACTAATAACTGCCAGCCTTTCAGCATCGCTGTAGTCAATAACAGCACCCCTAATAACTTTAGCACTTTATTACTCATAACTTTCATACTCCACCATGCGAACTTTACAATCATTGATCGTTGCGACATAACACTGCTAACTTCGTTTGAGCTAATTTTTTACTTGACGATTAACAATCGCCACTAATTTTTACGATAGACATCAGGACCACCCCAGAAATAGCCACTGTCATAAGTCCCTGTTGGAGAACTACCTTGTGTAAGAGACAAATCCTTCATATCCGATGTTGCGAATTGGTTCGACTGCCCGCTATTGTCAAACGAATAAATTCTGCTATAAGCACATTTCCATGAAATATCGGTGGGTCTGTAATTAGAACATCCATAATCCGTTGCTGAAGTAACAACTGTCACTTGGTCATAGATATTGTCATCATCCCATGAACAGCTTGGATCAACCTCATCACCGGTGTCATTACCTTCGTCGTCATAGGCAAGCCGATCATTTGCCCTGACATTCGAAGATGTAATCGTACTACAATCTTCCGTAAAGGCTTTATTTGCCTGGTTATTGCCGCTGCCATGTACAAGCCAATAGTTGTATACCGCCCCTGTTTTATAACCATGCATAGCGTGTGCTATGCTATCCTTGCCATTCGTAGAGGTGTCGGAATAACTAACACTTGGTACATCGTCATAGTACCAATTCCAGAAACGGTTGGCTTTAACCGCAGTAACGTCGCTTTCGAAATGGTAGTGCTCAAGGCAAACGTTACTGGCAGTTTTGCAGTGCGTGCTGATAAGGCCGGTATTTACCCGAACATACTTTATTACTTCAAAGTTAACTTTACTGTCTGCATCCAACACGGCAAATGACATTGTTCCATCATATTCATTCGGATTATCCCAATTAGGATCATTCACACCAGGCTCGAAATCCTCACCAGGCAGCCGTTCCCTGCCAATGGTTAACTTGCTAACAAAAACATCGTAATTACCGTTATGACTTTCATCATATGCTCCGCTGGTAGTTGGGAAATCCGTTGTACCGTCATCTGTTTCTCCGGTTACATAAACATTGCCGCTTGAATCAACTGCAATAGCGTACCCATAATCATGGCTGCTCCCACCTATAAACGTTGAATAATACAGGTCACTTCCATCCTTTGTAAGTTCACTGACAAAAACATCGTACCCGCCATTGTGACTTTCATCGTATGCACCGCTTGTAGTAGGATAATCTGTGGTGTAATCGTAGGTCTTACCCGTAACAAAAGCATTCTCGCCGCTGACAGCAATTGCGTAACCATAATCGTAAGCATTTCCACCTATAAAGGTTGAATATATTAAGTCGCCGCTGCCATTGGCATCTGGACTAATTTTTGCCACAAAAACATCCTCTTCGCCATTGTGGCTTTCATTATACGCGCCACTTGTAGTAGGAAAGTCGGTGGTGCCGTCCTCTGTTTCTCCTACAATATACAAGTTGTCAGAGCTATCTATGGCAATACCATGGCCTTTGTCAGTTTCACTGCCGCCAAGAAAAGTTGAATAGACCAAATCACTGCTGCCACTGCCGTCCGGGCTGATCCGAACAACAAATGCATCCTCTGCACCATTATGAGTTGTATCGTAGGCGTTATTGGTAGTTGGAAAATCTGTAGCAGCATCAAATGTGTAACCTGTTACAAATGCATCTCCATTATCTTCCAGAATGGCATTGCCGTAATCGCCTCCGCTGCCGCCGATATATGTTGAATAAAGCAAGTCGCTGCTTCCACTACTATCCGGACTTAATTTGACTACAAAGACATCTGCGTTGCCATTATGAGTCATATCATATGCGCCGTTGGTGGTTGGAAAATTTGTGCTCACCGTTTTTCCTGTAAGCCATATATCGCCCGAGCCGTCAACTGCGATTCCATAACCTCTATCATCATCCCCGTCTCCGATATAAGTAGAATAACTTAAACTGTTGCCGGTATTATTGAGTTTAACCACAAACACATCTGCCAGACCGCCGTTATGGCTAGTATCATAAGCTCCGTTGGTCGTAGGAAAACCACTATCGCATTCACCCGTTACATAAGCGTTGCCAGAACCATCAACATCAATGGCATAACCAACATCCTCTCCACTGCCGCCAATAAAAGTCGAATAAGTTAGACTGCTTCCACTACTATTAAGTTTGCTTACGAAAACATCATAATTACCATTGTGGCTCTCATCATACGCTCCCGTAGTTTTAGGGAAATCGGTAACAGCATCTTTGGTAAGACCAGTAACATATACGTTGCCAGATGAATCAATAGCAATCCCACGTCCATAGTCCTCCGCGCTGCCCCCCAGAAATGTACTCCAAGCAAGATCCGGGTCTATTGTCAATGGTAACGACTCGTCATAATCACCCGTAATTAAGAATCCGTACGAATCGTTATCAATCAGCTTGTATGACACCTTGACTTCCACGCGCTGGCCATTGATCTTCTGATAAGCAAAGGGTGCATAATCAATCACTTTACCTGCCGCCGTGGTTATATGAAGATTACCTTTATCGTCCAGGCTAAGCCCTTCAATACCCGAATAATCGATTTGAATTGTATCAGCATTTGTGCCTGGAGCGAGTTGGAACTCGTATTTCAAGTTCTTGCGAGAGCCCCAAACTGCCATATCAATACCGGGATAAACGTTTTTGTACTGGACCTGAGCGTAAGTGGGAATCGAAGTATGCCACTTGTTTCTATCCTGCCCGATGAAATAATTTGCAACACCAGGTAGCTTCTCTGCTGCCTGTGCGGTGGTTTTTTCTGCGCCAGCCAGTGTCATTTTGAAAACCCCCGTTTTGGCTACTTTTTGGTTCACATTTCCAGTTTGGATATTTTTGCCAGACGACATACGAAAAACCAAGGAATCATCTGTTAGATATATTGTTGTACTTTTGCCTTGTAGTATATACCGTACGGTAGCATCAGATACTTGTCCATGGTTAGCTATGAATGATGCAGGCAGCGCAGCCATTTTAGCTATAGTCGCTTCATGACCAAGCATATTACTCTCGTTTGCTTTAGCACCAACTTCCATTGTGCCTGCCATGACAAGCTTGCCTGCATACAGAATGAAAGCAAGTAAAACCAAGCTCTTAGTTAACCGGTTCCAATTTTTTCTGTTTGTGGTTTGCATAATAATGCTCCTTTCATAAAGTTTTTAAAATTTCATTTCATACACAATTTTTTACTATCACAGTGAATTCCGATACAATGTCACTTCACAAGTTCATATTCTGCGATCCTTTCTTCAATGGACTTCATCATTTTTATATATCCGACAATCTTCTCATCTGTAGTTTTGAATGTATCGTCATCGCAAGACGGCTTTTTTTGCTCATCCGTAGAGGACATATCATCATTCTGGCAATTACATGCTGCTGTAACTTCCCTCTGCAACAACGCCAAAACTTCGACACGTTCTTTATCTGATAAATCATACTGGCCATTTCTAACAGCAAACCAGATTAAGCTCCTTGTATTGGCTAAATGCTTGCCAGCCTGAAATGAATAAATGGGGGTAGGTGGTGTTAATCCTTTTGTTTCATCAAGATAATCAAGCCATCGTTCAAATGCCTTCAGATCGGTAAAACTATTTTCTGATAATGCCGGCTTTTCCAGTGCAGCTTTAGCTGCTGGGACATTTTCCAGTAACCACAGTTTGTCAAAGCCATAATTGGAAGCTGTTTTGAGTAATGAATTTGGATCAATAACAGAAAATCGTGCAGGTCGTACATCTAAACATGCAAATTGCCAAACATCACCGCTCTTGATTAGAAGCTCCGGGTAATCAACTTCAATTCCTTCTCTGGTAAGTGCATCTTTGAGTTCGAAAATCCATGGAAAGTTTGTTTTGAACCACTCCCGTTTCTGCTCAATCCATTGGTTATAATCAGCTTCCTCAAGAATAATTGGCTTTTCCCCAAACGATAACGGAAGGTCCCATGGGGCAGGATTCAATTCAGTTTTTGTCAACGCAGGCCCGGCCTTATAATCAGTCGCCCACGCTGTAAGTTCAGCAGTATTACATAACAAGGGAATTGAAGGAGCAGATTGCCCAACAATCTCAGATGTTTGATCTGCTGCTACGTTTACAGTACCTTTTCCCGACTCAAATCGAACTGTTCCTTCACTGACTACCAATGTTGTACTTGTATCTGTTGTCTTAATATCAAAGGTAGTTCCCGTAATTACAGCTTCGCCATGAGCAGTATCAACAATGAAAAGATTGCCATCATGTTCAACATGAGTGTAAATCTGCCCTGATGTAAGTTTAACCAAGCAACCGATATTGCTGTATTTTACCAATGGCTCAACAGCAAGAACCGTGTTGGTATTCATCATCATGCGATGTTTGCCATTGATAATGAGCATCTTTAATTCATTGGTGGAGACTATTTGCTGATTGGCTGGAATGAGGATACTACCATTTTGCGATATCAACTCAATTCTAACAGAAGGTTTGGGAACAAGAGCTATTTGTTGAGGAACAGATTTGGGAGTAATCTTTGGCTTTGAATCAATTGAAAATACAAGAAAGAGGGTTATGCTTATAACTAAACAGGCTGCGACGGCACTTATACGCCGGAATAACGGTAGATATTTTCCTGGTTTTTTAACTTTAGTAAATTCAGGAATTAGACACTTAAAGTCTTCCCAACATTCATCTATTACTTGCTCACGTTGACCAGGTTGGTTTATTCTTTTCAAAAAAGCCTGGTTCTCTTCATTATACGGCCAAGATTCCTTGACCAAACCAATAATCCACTTGGTTTTTCTGTATTTCTTCGCGCATTTCTGGCAATTGCGTAGATGAGCCTCAAATGCTTTACGCCTTTTAACTGTTAAGCTTAGGTCATTCACGATGTACAAATCGATCAAGCGATGTGCCCGGTAACATGTCATTTGTTTGTCTATTGAATAGTTCATTTCTACTTTCCCTTAGCTGCTAATCCAGCAGGCTCCAAAGCTTGAAAAAGCCCTGGATGCAGGTTTCTCTGTATGCTTAATGGCAGAAGTCACCGAAAACCTGCGCTCTTTTTTGGGAATTTTTTGAAAAACTCGTAAGTTCTTTATTTAGATTATGTTACAAGATCGGATTTTTGTGTCTGGGGTAATTTGTTTCAGAATTCATCAGCTTTTAAAAGCTGATGTAATCGTTCGCAAGCACGGTATAGACGCCCCTCAAATGCTTTAACCGAACATTTCGCACGTTCGGCACACTTTGCGATTGAATCCCCCGTGACATAAAAGAGCATTATGGCTTGTTTTTGCTTGGGAGGTAGTTTAGAAATTGCCTGCCTTGTATTTTTAATCAGTTCTGTTCGATATGCTTCGAATTCAGGATTATTGGAAACACCAGAATGACTATGGTGATATTCAAAAGAAAAACTGCGAATAATTGTCGCTTCTTTAGTGAACTTTTTTTGCTTTTCTAACAGAACATTCTTGGCATAGCCAAACAGGTATGTTTTAAATGATGAATCGGAGCGATACGTTCTTCGGTGTTCCCATAAACGCGTGAAAACCTCCTGAACAAGATCTTTTATCAATGTTCTATGTGAGTTTAAGTTTATAAAATAGCTTGCCAAGATTGGAATGTACTTTTTATACAACTTCTCGTAAGCATCTCTACCACCTTCCGATACCTTTATCATCAACAGGGTGTCTTCATCAAGATATATCCGTCCATCTTCACTCACTTTAATCTCATATCCTGTAACATAATAGTCCTAATCTGCGCAGAAACTATCCGTACTTAGCCACATTCTCTCTATAAGCGGAGCAGAACCGGTAAATGTTGAATAACTTTTTTGGGAATTGTGTTAAATAGCCCAGAACTCCCCTGTGTCTGAGCTTATTTCCTTGCCCTGTTCGTGTAATAACGAAGACATACCTACGGTTAAAAGTAGTTTATGATTCTGGACAGGTTGTCTTGGAGGCTATTGGTATTATCTATCTTTCGATAAATTCATGACTCCATTTTGTCTCCACAGGGGTCAAATTTAATGAGTTTTGAAGTCAACGAATGTCAGATTTTTGCTGAAAAACACATATTTGAAAATTTTTTTAGCAAAAATAGGATATATAATCCGGATGACACTGAAATACTACTTCACGTATCCCATTTTAGAATATAAGGTTATATTATTCTCGACTATACCATCTTAAGTCATGTCTCCATAACGACACCATTTTGTCCTAGTTCGAGCCATTTTTTCAGCTTGATTCACACCCTTATATTTACAATACAATGAATGTTATGAAAAAGGTGTGGATTTATAAACGCAAAAATATCAAGGGCTGGTGGATCGGTTGGTACGAAAACGACAGTCGCAAAGCAAAAGCTCTACCCACCAGAGAACTGGCGGAACATTACAAGCATATCAAATATACTCAGTTGAATTCCGATGTATTCACAGGACAGGTGCTGGCCGATTGGAGTCAAATGATCGAAGAATATAGGGAAGCCAAAAAAGTGCAAGGAGTGACCGAAGGAACACTTTATGAAATTGCTTTGTCTCTGAGAAACTTTGAACGAATAGTTGGAAAATGCAATTCAAAACAGATTACCCAAAATGTCATCGACAAGTTCATCCTCCAAAGGGGGAGCGGAGTCAAACGTCCAACGCTCAACAAGGACATCAGAAACTTGAAAACATTTGTCAACTGGTGCAGAGAAAATAGATATTTAAATGGTGCGGTAAAAATCAAGGAATTGAAAGAAGACGAAAGGCCTGTTAAATCGCTCAATGATGTTCAGATAAAAAAACTATTGAAAACAGCGGAGCCTAATCGAACAATGAAAATAAAAATCTTATTGGCTTTAGGTACAGGACTCAGGCGGGGGGATCTTGAGTCATTAAAAATTAGCGACATTGATTTTGCGAACAACTATATTACTACAGCAAGCAAGAAGACCAGAAAAAGTATGGGAGCACGTCCTGTATCAACCGACTTAATGGCAGAACTTGCAAGATATGTTACAGAGATGAAAGTTGGGCAAGAAAAGTTATTTGATGACAATTTCAGCCATAGGAAATGGCATAATATCTGTCACTATGCAGGGTTGACAGACTTAAAATTTCACGATTTACGAAAGACATTTGGTTCCCTGCTTGCTCAAAATGGAGTATCCACAGCTGTGACGCAGCGACTTCTGGAGCACTCCTCACCAAATCTGACAAATAAGGTGTACACAAACGTTGATCCAGCTTTGCGTCATGCTGTAGAGCAATTGATGGTGGGTAAATCGCTGTAAAAATACACTTGTCAGACAGGAGTCAAGCCATTCGGTTGTTTGTTTTTATGTGTCAGATCTTCGGCTTCATCGCCGACCGCCGCTTCTTTCGGTTTCGTATAGATGTACCTGCTGATTCCTTGCCAGCTTGCCAGTAACATGTACCTGAACATCGCAAGTGTAATGGTGTCCATGATGCCCTTTAGCTGATCAATGTCCGTGAGGCCTTATGGTTCCGTCAAAGCGCAGACCACTACACGGGCATGGCAGCGAAATGTCGTATTTGGTTCTTCGCGTTTCACTTCAAGCGGCAGCTCGCACTGAGAAACCTATCGGACCAGATTTTGCGAATGCTGCCTAAATTCACTTTTAACGTGATTCATCGAGACGCTCCCGCAATCGTTTTGCCCACTCGTCCATTGCGGATTTGGCTCCGCCCCAGTCACTCAGGCCAGTGAAGGGAACTCTTGAGCCGGCCTTGGTCTCGACGACGGCTGCAATCTGCTTGCCAGTCATGGAATCAACAATCTCAGCTTCCATTGCCGCACCACCAACACCGGCGCCAGTAAGCATGCGTGCCTGCGGAACCGCGGCCAGAACCACATTTGTCTTTTCCAAATCGGTTATTGCCACACGAATTCTTGCTATACCAGGAGCCGAACGATATTCGATTTTATACCCTGCATCGCTGATTGCTTTTATAATCGCCGAGTGTAAATAATTAGCCAAATCCTTGATATCCTGCTCTGTCATTTTTCCTTCACTTTTTGCCTCTAAGGCCTTGGCGCCTGCATGAAAGCGTACTGCAACAGGATCTACAATAAAGCCGGTATTCTTCCCAAATGCATCTTTGTCGAGGTAGCGATAGCTTGAATCTGATACCACCTGAAGCTTTGAATAATCGCTTAAAAATCCTGTCTGTGGAGTTCTTTCAGGCCCGCATCCACAAATACCTGCCAGAACGACTGACACCATCACCATTAGTACACTTGTCTTGTTCATTTTTGTCTCCTTAAAAGTTAATAATTGTTTACTTCGTTAATCTTTTAAATCTTTTACCCTAAAAAGCATAGGGCATTATATTTCCCATAATGCACCAGCAACTTTCACTTTGTTACTTTTAACATTTCCTCAATGCCATCAAAAACGCTGCTAAGGAGTCCATGTTCGGCTACTATCCTCCGACCCTCTTAAACCAACCGGAATCTTGTTCCATTTATAGCCCGATTTAGCCATTTCAAATCCAAGGTTGAACAGCCGTATCATCTCTTGAGGGTCAAACATCTCTGTTTCCTTGGCAACATAGCTGTCAGGAATACTCACATAATTGAATCCGACCTTGTCTCTCTGCGCAACAAAATAAAGCCGATATATGTCTTGCCAGGAGTGAGCTTTCATCAAAGTATCCAAAGAACGGCTTATTATCTTTAAAGCCTTGCGTGGAATCTGCTCAGTTTCTGTAGCCAGTTTGCCGTTTCGTATTACATAAATACTGCATGTTTCAGCAGCCATCTTGCCTGATATCGCTGATTCCTCAAAAAATTCTGATCCGTATCCAAAAACCTCAGTTATTGTTCCGCCATCAACATGCATTTCATCATATTTCTTGCCATCTGTTTCCACGTTGAAATAAACCGGTGGAAATGCTCCCGGAATGGATGCTGAAGCAAGCATTACTTTGCGGAACAAATTCAACGCATCGGGATTTCCGCTGGCAGCAATCGCACCCATATCCCAGATTATAAGCCGCTGTGCATCGAGGTTTGTGGTTCCAATGTAAAGCCGTCTGCCTTTGGCATATTGCTCTGCTACCTCTTTTAACACCTCTTTATCTATTTCCTGATTAATCATATCGGCCAACGGCTGGCTGCTGGCATATGACTCACCAAAAAGCAACGGCCCTATACCCATTCCCATAAGCCCCTGCACACGCATGATATCTCTGGTCCTTACCGTCGTGTAAAAGGTCTTCAATCTTTCATCATATTTCGGACTAAGAAATGCAAGCGGCGCAATCAATGCTCCTGTGCTGATACCGGTTACAATCCTGAAATTAGGACGTGTTCCTGATGCTGACCACCCGCATAGAAAACCTGCACCGAATGCTCCATTAGCGCCGCCTCCTGATATAGCCAGGAAACTGCAGTCAGAGGAAGCAAATGAGTTCTGATCCAAACTTGGTTTGCAGTTAAAGTCCCAGCAGCGAATGTTCGTCGGCATCCCTGCAATCCTGGCTTCTGTTATCTTCTCAACTGGAACTGGATTCCGCGGCAATGCACATCCTGTTATATTCCAAAACAGTACTGCCATTCCAATATTTAACAACACTTTATCGATGTAAATCTTTTTCTTCATTCTACTTATTCCCATTTTTTTTGCCTTTCAAAATTCCTGTATCTGGTCTTAAAAATCTATCCTGACCCTCAATCCTGTTACATATGCTATATCTGTCTGCTTATTACTTGGGTCGATAACTTGAAAATCGGGTGTTATGTGCAGCCATGGAGTTACCTCGATATTGTAGAACGCCTCAAATCCCTTCGAGTCCCCGAACCGTCTTTCGACAATCCTGTGGAAGTCATTTGATATATCGGTATAAAAGTAACCAATACCCCATGTATCTTTATCTCGGCCATCACGCATTGGAACCCGACGCTCGAAGATTCATCGTACACCAATGCAGGCCAAAACGCAACACCGGACATTCGCATCATCAATCCCGCAATCGCGAGCACTACGCACGCCCCGACATTATAGATGAGCATACCCCACAGCAGACCGTGCTGTGAACGACTGCCGCGATCGTCATGCGCGAGCCAACAAGCGACCCCAATTGCGAGCAGGCCTGCGCCACCGACTCGGCCCACAATGAGCGCCTCCGGCGAAGGCTCTCCGACACCGAGCAAGAGCCAAATTACCAGGGCAGGCAGACACACCAGAGATAGGCCAGCGCCAACCTCGATGCGAGCGGTCGCGATGAACAGCATCCTTTGTGAACGCATACTGTTATTCTTTCCGTTTTAAATTTATTTTTTCGTCTAACTATTGCCAGAGACCGGCAGCCCGGTTTTGACTGCCGGTCCTGAATATCGTTTACTGCCGCGCCATCGCGATCTTGAAGCGCTCCTCCGGCGAGATCAGGTGATCGTGATCGTCCTTCTCCAGGTCGATCTGGACCCAGTTGACCTTGCCGCTGAACTCGTTGTCTTTTGGACCGTAATCGGGTGACGTAGGCGAGCCGGTTTCCTTGCCCACGTCGCAGGTCTCGTCGGCGGAGAACAGCATTGGCACTGTCATGTCCACGCGGCCCTCGCCGTCTTTCTTGCCGTCCACGAAGAGCGAAACGGCGCCGCCCTTGGCCAGCCCGCCGCCGTCGTACTTGAACTCCATACGCACCTGGTGCTTGCCGGCGGGGATCGGCAGCTTGCCCTCGGCAAAGTACCGCTCGATCCCGAAGAAGTTGTAGCAGTGCTTCAGCTTGCCGTTCAGGGCGTAGAGGGTCCAGCCGCCGACGCTGCCGCCCAGGGCGATGATGACGCCGTTGGCGCCGGATTTCAGCACCTCGATCTCCGCGGTCAACGAATACGACTTGTTGTGCGTGACGACCATCGAGCCTTCGCTCAGCCGGGACATGCCGCCGAACAGGATCTGCGTCTTGCCTTTGATGAGCTGCGGCCGGCCGGCGAGGTCCGCGTTGAAGCGCTCAAAAGTGCGATCGTCCAGGGGAATCACGCTGTACTTTGCCGCCTCGATCAGGAAGAGCCGCTGCAGTTCAGCCAGCTTCTTCGGATTCTCCTTGGCGAGGTTCTTCGACTGGGTCCAGTCGGTATTGGTGTCGTACAGCTCCCAGACATCGTCGTCGAAGGCGCGCTTGTAGGCACCAATCCAGGGTACGCCGTGCCGGGTTACCGCCGTCCAGCCCTTGTGGTAGATGCCGCGATTGCAGAACATCTCGAAGTACTGGGTCTCGTGCCGTTCCGCTGCCTTGGCATCGTTGAACGCATACAGCATGCTGACACCCTCGTATGGCGCCTGCTGCACGCTGTTGACGATCGTCGGCGCAGGTATCCCCGCGGCCTCAAGGACCGTCGGCGCGATATCGATCACGTGACTGAACTGCGAACGGATCTCGCCCTTCGCCTTGATGCCGTTCGGCCAGTGCACTATCGTGCCGTTGCGGGTACCGCCCCAGTGCGAGGCCACCTGCTTGGTCCACTGATAGGGTGTGTCCATCGCATGCGCCCAGCCCACCGCGTAGTGGTTGTAGGCTTCCGGCCCGCCGAAGTCGTTGATCTTGCTCATCAGGAATTCAGGGGTCTCGAGCTTGCCCATGCCGTTGAGCACGGCCACCTCGTTGAAGCAGCCGTTCGGCGTCCCCTCGGCGGACGCACCGTTGTCGCCGAAGATGTAGTAGACCAGCGTGTCGTCGAGCACTTCCAATTCCTTCAGCGTGTCGAGCAGCCGGCCGACGTGGTGGTCGGTATGTTCGAGGAAGCCGGCATAGACCTCCATCTCACGTGCGAGAATGGGCTTGAGCGCCGCAGGCATGTCGTCGTAGGCGGGGATTTCGTCGGGCCGTTTGGTGAGGACGGCGTCGGCC
>Ga0315284_10008157_pt1 | contig 14943 bp, 15 predicted proteins | sample YL17G09_16_MG_FD_203696 | JGI IMG/M metagenome (GOLD analysis project Ga0315284, IMG submission 203696) | Sediment microbial communities from Yellowstone Lake, YNP, Wyoming, USA - YL17G09_16 | ecosystem: Environmental > Aquatic > Freshwater > Lake > Sediment | place: USA: Wyoming | collected... | reverse complement strand
AAGAAAATTTTATGAATTCGTCTCTAATTTCAAAAGAGTTCTTTTAATTGGAGAACTGATGTTTTTTATCTTTGATCGGTTCCAGAAAATCCTTGATTTTTATCCCAAAAGGGATTTATCCAAGTCTAATTTTCAATTAAAAGAGATGTATTTCCTGATTAAAGACGGTTGGGGAAAGCATTTTATAGAGAAACTCAAAAAAAATCCCTTGCCTCTTGTCAGTACCTTTTTTCCCCAGTCTTTCATGGCAGAATTTTTCAATTATCCCAACGATATTTATTGCGTCATTTGTGATGCTGATATTGCCCGGTCCTGGGCGCCGTTGAATCCTCGAGAGAGCAGAATTAAATATTTTGTCCCTACTTCCCGGGTGGTAGAGAGATTGAAGCTTTACGGTGTAAGACCGGAAAATATTTTTTTTACTGGTTACCCTCTGCCTTTAGAAAATATCGGCACGGAGAATTTGGAAATTTTAAAACAGGATTTGGGTTTTCGGCTTTTGAATCTTGATAAAAGTGGAAGGTATTCGCGCCAATACCATCCTCTTATTGAAAAGTATTTGGGGGAGTTGCCCCAAAAACCGGACCATCCTTTAACCATAATGTTTTCCGTCGGCGGAGCGGGCGCCCAAAAAGAAATTGGAATCAGGGTTTTGAAAAACCTATCCGGCTGGATCAAGAAAGGAGAAATCAAAATAATCCTGGTAGCCGGCATCAAGGAGAGAATAAAGGAATATTTCAGGAAAAACATTAAAAGCTTAAGATTGGAAGGAAATCCCAACGTTGAAATAGTTTATGCTGCCAAGATAGAAGAATATTTCAAGGAATTTAACCAGAAATTGAGAAAAACCGATATTTTATGGACAAAGCCGAGCGAACTTTCTTTTTACGCTGCTTTGGGTATTCCGATTATTATTGCCCCGCCGGTCGGTTCACAGGAAGAATTTAACCAAAGGTGGCTTTTAAAATCAGGTTTCGGGATAAGACAGGAAAATCCCATCTTTATCAGTCAATGGTTTTTTGACTGGCTGGAAAGCGGCTATTTTGCCGAGGCAGCCATGCAGGGCTTTATTGAGGGAAAGAAATTGGGGACGTTTAACATTGAAAAAATAATTTATCCGAAATAATACGGATTAATATGATGTCTTGGTTAATAATTGTTCTAATTGCCTACTTTTTAATGAGTATTGTTGCTCTTTTTGACCGTTATTTTTTAGTTGGACCGATAGCCAATCCTAAAACCTACACTTTTTACATTGGAATACTCGGTCTTATCTTCTGCTTGTTTTTTATTCTTTTAGGCATAACATTTCCCCTCTCTAATGTTGTTTTCCTTGGATTGGCGGCTGGCGGAATAAGAATTATTGCCAATCTATTTTTAACCACCAGTATAACCAAAAGCGAAATATCCCGTGTTGCACCGGCCGTTGGCGCAATGCAGCCGATTTTTTCCTTTTTACTTTTCTTTCTTTTTCTTCCCCAAAGCAGGATTTTAGATATTTCTCAACTCGCAGCATTTATTTTACTTGTTTTTGGTTCGGTTTTAATTTCAACCAAAAAATTTGACAGAGAATTTTTCAATTTTGAAAATTTAAAATATCCAATAACAGCATCTTTTTTATATTCTTTAACTTTTTTTCTGACGAAGAATCTTTTTTTAAAAACAAATTTTTTAAGCGGAATGTTTTTGATTTTACTGGGAAGCGGATTAGCCGCACTCGGTTTTCTTATTTTTCCCCAAAACAGAGAAATAATTTTAAATCAAAAAATGTCTGGAAGAATATCAGGCCTTTTGCTTCTTGGCCAAACCATTGGCGGTTTGTCATTAATTTTGCAATACTACGCCGTCTTTTTAGCCAAGCCTGGTCAGGTTCCTCTGATTAATGCTTTAGAAGGTACGCGCTATGTTTTTTTGTTGTTTTTTGTCTTCCTTTTGGGTAAGTGGAAGCCCCAGTTATTAAAGGAGGAAACATCTAGAGAGGTTCTTTTCCCTAAAATCTTGGCTATTTTACTAATCGGCGGAGGTTTGGCTTTGCTAGCTTTGTAATACAATGGAAAAAATTATCTTAATTTTTTTAATCGTTTTGTTGCTTGTTTTTCGTTTTCTTTTTATTGGCAATCCTCCCGAGACGGAAAAGATTACTTGGGGGGTTAATTTTTCCCATAAGCATGCCGAAGGCTTGGGACTGGATTGGAAAAAGACCTATTCAGCCCTTATTGATGATATGGGGGTCAGGAATATAAAGCTGGCTGTTTATTGGAATTTGATTGAACCGAAAAAAGGGGAATATGATTTTTCTGATTTGGACTGGCTGATTGCGGAAGCAGAAAACAAAGGAGTAAAAATTCTGCCAGTAATCGGCATGAAAGCGCCCCGCTGGCCCGAATGCCACGTGCCGGAATGGGCAATTAATTTAAGCAAAAAAGACCAGCAGGAAGAAATCTTAGCAATGCTTAGAGAAATTGTTTTAAGGTATAAAGATTCATATTCTATAGATAGATGGCAGGTAGAAAATGAACCCTTTTTCCCTTTCGGTCAGTGCCAGTGGGTTGACAAGGATTTCTTGAAAAAAGAAATAGATTTGGTAAAATCCATTGACGGGAAAAATCGGTCGATAATAATATCTGACAGCGGTGAGGGATCTTTCTGGATAAGGGCCGCTCAATACGGCGATATTGTCGGCACGACAATGTACAGGAGGGTTTGGTTCAGCCAGTTAAAAAGGTATATAAACTATCATTTTCCGCCTGTTTTTTACTGGCGCAAAGCAGAAATTATCAAGAACCTTTTTGATAAAAAAGTCGTTTGCGTTGAGCTTCAGGCCGAACCTTGGGGGCAAAAACTTCTCTATGATTCTCCCTTAGAGGAACAAGAAAAAACAATGAATCTCAGACAGTTTCAAAAAAACATTGAATTTGCCCAAAAAACAGGGCTTGATGAATTTTATCTCTGGGGCAGCGAGTGGTGGTATTGGATGAAGGAAAAACAGAATAGGCCGGAGATATGGGAAGAGGCTAAAAAATTGTTTTAAACATGTTATCTATTATTATTCCAACCTTAAACGAAGAATATTATCTGTCTGTTCTTTTGAGGGCGATCAAGGAGCAGAGTTTTAAGGATTACGAAATAATTGTGGCAGACAACAATTCCACGGATAAGACAAAAGAAATTGCCCAGGATTTCGGTTGCCGGATAACTTCTGGCGGCTTACCGGCAAAAGGAAGGAACCAAGGAGCAAAGATTGCCAAAGGTAATTTGCTTTTGTTTCTGGATGCCGATGTGATGATAGGCAAAAACTTTTTAGAAAACTCCCTTAAAGAATTTAAAAAAAGAGGGCTTGATGTTGCTTCTTATACCCTAACGCCTAAAACGAAAAATATTTTTATAAAAAACGGGCTTAATTTTTTCTACAACTGGCCCATAACAATTTCTCAAAGGTTTTTAGCCTGGGGCGCAATGGCCATTTTGGTGAAAAAGGATATTTTTAATAAAATTGGCGGATTTGACGAAGGAATCAAACTGGCTGAAGACCACCATTTTGTAAGAGCAGGAGCTAAAATCAGCAAGTTCGGTATTTTAGCCTCACCCAAGGTTTACATGACCTTGAGGCGTTTTGAAAAAGATGGTTATTTAAAAACAGGAATAAAGTATCTGTTCTGCGGCACCCACATGCTTTTAAAGGGTCCGATAAAATCGGATATAATAAAGTATGATTTTGACCATTATTCAAAAAAATGAAAAAATCATACATATATGAACCTCTACGATTTGCCCAAATTCAATTTACCTAAAATATCCAAGCCTAAGTTTTTAAACGACAGGAATTTCCATCTCCTGGTCCTGATTGTTTTGGTTTCTTCAATTTTCGGTTTTTTGGCTGGAGCTATTTCCGGACACTATTTTTACACTGGGGAAGTTAATGATTATCTTTCTAAATTAAATACCATTTTTCTTAAGCCCCAGGCCAAGGTTGAAAAAGAATATGTTCCCCAAACCAGCCAGGAAGAGTCTGTTATTAATGTGGTAAAAGATTTTTCTCCGGCAGTGGTAAGTATTGTCATTACCAAAGATGTTCCCATTATGGAGGAATACTACACCAATCCTTTCCAGGATTTCGGACTGCCTCTTCAGCTTCAAATTCCCCAATACCGCCAAATGGGAACTGAAAAACAGGAGATTGGCGGAGGAACCGGATTTATCATTTCCGAAGAAGGGATGATTTTAACCAATAAGCACGTGGTGGTTGATACAGAAGCCGACTACACGGTTTTCACCAATGACGGCAAATCCTATCCAGCCAAGGTTTTGGCCCGGGATTCTATTCAGGATTTAGCCATAATTAAGATTGAGAGGGAGAAATTAATAGGATCTAAAGGAGAATTCTCTTTTAAAAATTTCCCAATTGTAAAGCTCGGCGATTCTGACAAGATTCAAATGGGCCAGACAGTTATTGCCGTAGGAAACGCTTTGGGTGAATTCAGAAACACTGTTTCGGTAGGGGTAGTTTCCGGCTTGAGCAGAACAATTATCGCTTCCGGCGGCGGCATATCCGAGACAATAGAAGACGTTATCCAGACCGACACAGCCATTAACAAGGGAAATTCCGGAGGCCCGCTTTTAAATCTGAAAGGAGAGGTTATCGGCATAAACACAGCCATGGTTGAACAGGCACAGAGCATTGGTTTCTCCATTCCTATAAATAAAGCCAAGAGAGACATTGAGCAGATAAAAAAAACTGGCAAGATTACTTATCCGTTTTTAGGGGTAAGGTATATCTTGGTTACGGAGAAAATCCAAAAAGAAAATAATCTGGAATCTAGTTGGGGCGCCTGGATTACCAAAGGAGAAAACGGGGAGGTGGCAGTCAGTTCCGGCTCGGCAGCTGATAAAGCCGGCCTGCAGGAAAACGATATTATTTTGGAATTTAACAATGAAAAAATCACCACGGATAATTCTTTATCTAAAATAATTCAAAAATACAATCCAGGGGACAAAATATCTTTAAAGATTCTCCGGGGAAAAGAAGAAAAAACCATTGAGGTTGTTTTAGGAGAAAGAAACGAGTAGTTTTTAATGAAAGATTAAGAGGTTCGAGTCCTATCACCGGAGCTAATAAAAATCGCCTTAAGAACAGTTATTTACTTAATTTTTTATATGAGCTATATTTAAATTAATATATCGTATGTTTAGTTTTATTATTTTTTTTATTGTAATTGCTGTCATTTGTGTGTTTGCTGTTGTTTATGCAAGAGCCAAAAAGGTGAGACAAGAACACATAGACGAAGCAGAAAAGCGGGGTGATGTGCAGGAGGTTAAAAGGTTAAAGGATATGTCAGATGACGAAGCCGCTGATGAATTTGAAGATGAATTGTATAAATAAACTCTTATGGTGGGTGGTATGCCTTATGCCTTTTTAATCTTATACTTCGTGAAATAACAATAACAAAAGCACCTGGAACGGGTGCTTTTGTGCGTTAGTGAAACAGTAAATTTTATTGAAGACTCTCTCTGGGACGAATGAATTTTATATAGCCCAAGGCAAGCGCAATTACAAGACCAATAACCACAATTAAAAATCTGAATTGGGAGTCTTCGCTCATAAGCCCCCGGATAATGCTGTACATGGTGGTAAAAACTCCGCCCAAAAGAATCCCATCAGCAATCATTTTGATTTTAGTCAGGAGCGTTAAGCTTAATACCAGGATGATAATGGAAGCTACTAATGAGATAATGGAAACATTCCGGTTGTAGGGTTTTGATTCTTCCATGAATTTCTCCTGAGCTTCGTTGAATTCCTTCCTTAATGTCTGCTGCTCGACGGTTTCCTCGCAACCCTGCTTTACCTGATCTAATTCAAGCGGATATTTAGGAGCTTCGGGACCAGGATAAAAAGTAGCAATGCCCAATCCAACGAAAAGAGCAATAAGGAGGGCCAAGAATAATGTATAGATAAATTTTATTAGCATATAATTAGATTAATTTATTATTTAGTCGGCCTTTTGTTATTAGTTTAACAAAAAGCGGCCCAATTTAAAATACTCTACTAATTTTAAGGTTTTAATATTGTCCGGCCAAAACAGGCATCTCAAAAACTTCTTTCATATTCATAAAATAGGTTCGAATAGCGTCCGTCCATCGGAGCACTTCGACAGGTTCAGTATAAACCAACAGAAATCGCCAAAGAGGCGATTTTTTGGTAGAATGTAGAGTATAAAACGTCAAAATTATATGGATAATACAAACCAAAAGCAGAATTTAAATTTTTATGGTCTCGGGATAGCGCCGGGGATTCTTGAGATTTTGAAAAAGATTCGTTATGTGACGCCGACCCCCATTCAGCACCAATTAATCCCTATTGCCATTCAGGGAAAGGACATGGTGGGTATCGCCCAAACAGGTACGGGTAAAACTCTTGCCTTCGGCATTCCGATGATTCAGCGCTTGGCAAGCACTAAGGGTTTGGGGTTGGTGCTTTTGCCGACCCGAGAGCTGGCGCTGCAAATAGATGCGGAACTTCGTAAAGTCGGCAATTCTCTTGGCCTTAGAACCGTAGTTTTGATCGGCGGGGTTCCCATCGGGCCTCAAATAGGGTCTGTTCGGAGAAACCCGCACATTATTATAGCAACACCCGGGCGCCTGATTGACCATTTGCATCAAAAAACAGTTAATCTTAAAAATGTAAATATTTTGATTCTTGATGAGGCTGACCGCATGCTGGACATGGGATTTTTGCCGCAAATAACAGAAATTTTAAGATCGGTTCCAAGAGAACGCCAAACAATGCTTTTTTCAGCTACGATTTCTCCGGAAATCATGAGCATTGCGTCGGCGAATATGAAGTTTCCGATCCGCGTCGAAATAGCTCCTACCGGTACGACGGTTGACAGCGTTTCTCAGGATATTTTTATTGTCGCCAGAGAAGCAAAAGTGCGTTTGCTCGAAAAGGTTTTGGCCCAGTATTCGGGACCCACGCTTATATTTACAAGAACGAAATACGGAGCCCATCGTATCGCGCGGACAATCAGGCAAATGGGTTATTCGGCGGCAGAAATACATTCAAACCGCACTTTTCCGCAGAGAAAAAGTGCTTTGGATGGTTTTAAGACCGGGGAATATCGCGTACTCGTGGCAACCGATATTATGGCGCGGGGGATTGACGTAATCGGAATAGAATTGGTTATAAATTATGATTTGCCTTCGCAAGCGGAAGACTATGTCCACCGGATAGGCAGAACTGCCCGTGCCGGCATGAAAGGCCATGCGATTTCTTTTGTGACGCCGGCTGAACAGGGAGAAATTCGCGCAATCGAATGGTTAATCCGAAAAAAATTGAACGTATCTACGCTTCCCGAATTTCCGACTATGCAATTTGCAAAACCCCGGTTAGTTTATTCCAGTAAGAAGTATCGGAGGGGAAAAATGGGATGAAACAGATAAAAAATATGAGGATGGATTATATTTTTGTTTCTGATTTTTTGAAAAATAAAATAATCAAAATTTAGGCCAGAAATTGAAAAAGAAAAAAGCCCATCGCTGGGCAAATTTTATTTAAGCTCCCACTAACTAGGTTCTAACGTCGTCCGCTAGAGCGAGCAGAATCTTAAACCTTAATTTCTCTAGGTTGACTGATTGATTTTTAAATGTTAACATTATTTACATAAGATAGTTGCCCGATGAGAATTTAGTCGAGCTTATTTGGGGAACTAAACTTTAGGATAAAACCTTAAAACATTAATTAAGTTAATTCATATTAACCATAATTATGGAAGGAACAATTAAAAATCTTACAGATAAGGGATTCGGATTTATTACCGTTGATGGTGAAGAAAAAGATTTGTTTTTTCACAAGAATGAGTTGAAAGGGGTGACCTACGAAGAGTTAAAAGTAGGCGATAGGGTGTCTTTTGAGAAGACCGATTCTCCAAAAGGACCTAACGCAACAAATGTCGCCCGCGTTTAAAAATATCAGACAGACAAAAATCAAGCCCTTGGGGGCTTGATTTTTTATATAATATAGGAAACTATTTTTATTTCCAAACAGATTCTAACATCGTCCAGTCAAAACCAGTATTTCAAAGACTTCATTTGTATTTATAAGATAGGTTCGAATAGCGTCCGTTCCTCGGAGCTGAGATTCCCGCCGCCTCGCACAATGAGTGGTTTTTTGGTAGAATGATAATGTTAATAAAAGAACAACGTTATTATGAAAAAAATAATTGGCATTATTGGACACGACAAACACGCAAAACAAATTCATTTAGAGATCGCCGAAGAGGTTGGAAAGGAAATCGCCTTAAGAGATGGTATTGTATTATGTGGTGGAAATAATGGGGGCGTACCTAATGCTGTTGCAAAAGGAGCAAAGCAAAATGATGGGTTGACTGTTGGCATATCTCCAGATTCTGATTTAACAAACGTTAGTAAGTATATAGATATACCAATTCTGACTGGCATGGGTTTTGCCAGAAATCAGATAGTTGCATTTTCGGCTGATGCTATAATATCAATTGGCGGAGGAGTTGGAACGTTTTGTGAAATGGCTTACGGTTATGCTTATTCCAAGCCAATAGTAGTTATAAAGGGTCTTAAAGGATTGCCAGAACCTTTTGTTGGGAAATATCTGGATGATAAGAAAAAGGTAAAAATTATTGGCGTTAATAATGCTAAAGATGCAGTTGAATTAGCTTTTAAATTAATAAAGAAAGAATAACTATCTCATCAAACAGATCTTGATATCATTCAACCAGGGGGAGTCAATAAAAATCGCCAATCAGGCGGTTTTTTGGTAGGATAGAAAAAATCTTTTCAAAATATGAATTTAATAATTATTTTACTATTATTTTTTCTGATTTTATTTATTATTTTATTTTCCTTTTTATTTTTTCTTTTTGGAGCTATACTACCCTTGATTTTTTGGGGAGCGATATATGTTCCTACTGACAGGGAAAAAATTAAGACAATAATTAAGTTTGCAGAAATCAAGCCTGGTGAAAAGGTTGTTGATTTGGGTTCGGGTGACGGAAGGTTAGTTATCGCTTTAGCTAAAGCTGGTGCCGAAGCTCATGGCTATGAAATAAACCCTTTATTGGTTTGGAAAGCTAGAAAAAACATTTCTAAAGCTAAAATTGAGAATAAAGCTTTTATTCACTGGAAAAGTTTTTGGCAAGAAGATTTATCTGACTTCGATGTCGTTGTGATTTATGGCATAAATTATATCATGAGAAGGCTGGAGAAAAAACTTAAGGGGGAGCTTAAGAAAGACGCCAGAGTTATTTGTAATGCTTTTAATTTTCCCAACTGGACTCAAATAAAAAAAGAAGAAGGAGTTTATCTGTATAAAAATAATTAAAAATCAATCAAAACTTGAAAATATCATCTTTCTTGGTTTGATTTTTTTTTAATTTTGTACTATATATTAATCAGACATGAACGGTAATTTTACCCACAAAGCCCAGGAGTCAATAATGCAGGCACAGACAGCTGCCCAGGAAAGGGGCCAGCACCAGATTGACGCTTTGCATCTTTTAAATGCTTTACTTTTCCAGGAAGAAAGCGTAGTTTTGAATTTGCTTCAGAGATTGGGGGTGGATATAGAAAGTTTGAAAAGAAAGATAAGCGTTTCTTTGGATAAGATTCCGGCTATTGCCGCACCTCAGTCTTTCGGCCAATTCTATTTAACACAGGATATGGCCAAGGTTCTTGAACGGGCCAGGCAGGAAGCAATGAAAATGGGAGATGAATATATTTCAGTGGAGCATTTGTTTTTGGCATTATTAGACGTTGAAACCAAAGCCAAGGAAATTCTTGGCAAAGCCGGTTTTCTTCAGGAGGGCGGCGGGGTTTCATCTTTGGAATTCGGTAAGTTGGATTATGAAACAGTTTTAAAAACCTTGGCTCAAATCAGGGGCGGCCAGAGGATTACCGACCCGGAGCCGGAATCTAAATACCAGGTTATTGAAAAATATGCCAGAAACCTGACCGATTTGGCCAGAAGGGGAAAGCTTGATCCGGTAATCGGCAGAGACAATGAAATAAGAAGATTGATGCAGGTTTTATCCAGGAGAACGAAAAACAACCCGGTTCTAATTGGAGAAGCCGGAGTCGGGAAAACCGCTATTGTCGAGGGTCTGGCCCAGAAGATTATTTCCGGCCAGGTTCCGGAAAGCTTGAAAGAAAAAGAGGTTATCGGCTTGGACTTAGGAGCCTTGGTGGCCGGCACCAAGTACCGAGGAGAGTTTGAGGACAGAGTTAAGGCGCTTTTAAAAGAATTAAATCGGGCCGGAGGAAGATATCTTTTGTTCATTGATGAGCTCCATACCTTGGTTGGCGCCGGAGCGGCTGAAGGAGCAATTGACGCTTCAAACTTGTTAAAGCCCGCCCTTCAAAGGGGGGAATTAAGGGCCATTGGAGCCACCACTTTGAAAGAATACCAAAAATACATTGAAAGGGATCCGGCTTTAGAAAGAAGATTCCAGCCGATTTATGTTGCTGAGCCCACTATCGAAGATACGGTGGCCATCTTAAGGGGAATAAAGGAAAAATATGAATTGCACCATGGAGTAAAAATCAAGGACTCTGCTTTGAGGGAGGCTGCCGAACTGGCTGCCAGATACATTACCGACCGGTTCTTGCCTGACAAGGCAGTTGATTTGATGGACGAGGCCATGAGTTCTTTAAGATTGGAAATAGAATCAGAGCCAGACGAACTATATGAATTGAAAAGTAAAATCCAGAGGCTGGAAATTGAAAAGCAGGGCCCTAAGAAAAACCAGAAAAAACAAAAAGATTTTTCCAAACAGCTGGCTGATTTGAAAGAAAAAGCCAAAGAGATTGAAGCCCAATGGCAGTCGGAAAAAGATACCATCAATAAGATCAAAGAATTAAAGAAGGAATTGGAGAAAACCCGCTTTGAGGCGGAAAGAGAGCAGGCATCAGCCAACCTTCAAAAGGTGGCAGAAATCAAATACGGGAAAATTCCAATGCTTCAGAAAGATTTGGAAGCGGCAGAAAAAAAACTGACCAGATTCCAGAAAAACAGGCCCATTCTAAAACAAGAAGTTTCGGAAGAAGATTTGGGTCATGTGGTTTCGCGCTGGACAGGAATTCCGGTAACCAGGCTTTTGGAGGAAGAAGCCAAGAAACTGGAAAACATGGAGGAAATCATTTCTAAAAGAGTAATTGGGCAAAAAGAAGCGATTTCAGCGATTTCCAACGCCATCAGGAGAGCCAGGGCAGGAATTTCGGAAGAAAACAGGCCCTTGGGCTCTTTCATATTTTTAGGTCCGACCGGAGTGGGCAAGACCGAGACCGCCAAGGCCTTGGCTGAGTTTTTATTTAACGACATGAATGCTTTGGTTCGTTTGGACATGTCTGAATACATGGAAAAGCATACGGTTTCCAAAATGATAGGTTCTCCGCCGGGCTATGTGGGATACGAGGAAGGAGGGCAGCTGACCGATAAAATCAGAAGAAGGCCCTATAGCGTAATACTTTTGGATGAAATTGAAAAAGCCCATCCCGATGTTTTTAATATATTGCTTCAGATTTTAGAGGATGGAAGACTTACCGATGCCAAGGGCAGAGTTGCTTCTTTTAAAAACACTATTTTAATCATGACTTCCAACATCGGTTCTGAGCACATTGCCAAAATGAATTCTTTGGGATTTCTGGCGGGAAAGGACGGGGAAGAAAGAAAGAATTTGCAGGATAAAGTAATGGAAGCTTTAAGAGAGGAATTCAGGCCGGAATTTTTGAACAGGATTGACGAAATCATCATCTTTGATTATTTGAAAAAACCGGAAATTAAAAAAATCGTTGATTTGGAATTGGAAAAAGTCGCCAATCGCCTGGCCAATAAAAACATTGAAATTTCGGTCAGCGAGAAAGCCAAGGAGCTTTTGGCCGAGCGGGGATTTGATCCCAACTTGGGAGCCAGGCCATTAAAAAGAGTAATCCAGAAACTGGTTTTAGATCCTTTGGCTTTGCAGATTGTTACCGGCCGGGTTTTGGAAAAGGAAAAAGTCGCGGTTGATGTGGAAGGGAGCGAAATTGTTTTTCAAAAGCAGAAAGACTTGATGAAGAGCGCTCCTAAAAAAGAAAAAATTGCTGTTTAGACATGGACAGGAAAAATATTTTAAAAATTGTCGCTTTTTTTGCAATAGGAATGATCGGCGGTATTTTTGCCGACCAAATCTTCTGGCCTTATCTTGTGGAGAGGCCTCTTTTTAATAAATACCAGCTGGAACAGAAACCTGTTTATATCGTTGAAAAAAAAGAAACCATTATCCAGGAAAATACTGCCTTGACCGAAGCGATTGAAAAAGTGGGAAAAGCAGTAATGGGCGTAAGGAGCCAGAATGCCAGTGGAACTTTTGAAGGTTCGGGTTTAGTCGTGACGTCGGACGGACTGATGGTTGCTTTGGCTGATTTAGTTCCCCAGGGTTCCAGCTTCATTTTTTCCCTTAACGGAAAGGCGGTTTCTTATCAGATTTTAAAAAGGGATCTGAATAAAAATCTGGCTTTAATCAAACTCAAGGAATCAAGTTTTTCCGCAGTCAGTTTTGCCAATTTGGATGAATTAAAGCTGGGAGAAAGAGTTTTTTTGGTTGGAGAGGTTTTTAACAATAAAGAAGCTTTTAAGGTTGTTAATGAAGGGATTGTAAGAAGATTTGACAGGACTTTGATTGAAACCAATATGTCGGAAAAAGATGTTTTAAACGGAAGCTCTTTATTTAACATCAAGGGAGAGGTTCTGGGATTAAATACAATTGATCCCGAAGGAAGGGTTGTTGCTATTCCCATTTCCGTAATTAAAGAATTTATTGGTTTATGATTCAATTTATATTTATTGCCGCTGCCTGGATAGGCATTCTATACATTGTCCTTTCCTATTTTTCTTGATTAAGGGAAATTTTTAGTTTAAAAAAGAACAAATTTTTATGATGCTGTCTTAAAACGACAAGCGTTTTTTATTTAAACAAACAAAAATGGAAGAAGTTTTTTTATAACTTCCCCTACTTTTTATTTGGTGCGTTTATTTTTGAGGCGCTACTTTCTCGCCTTTGCGGATGGCCCTATTCAGGAGGTCAAAAAATTCCTTCTTTTGTGGTTCCTGTGGTTTCATAATAGTTTTTACTTTTCTATTCTCGCCCAAAACACATCTTTTTCTAAAATTTGGTTTTTAGATATACATTCTATTTCGTAAGTATATTCTGTCCTTCCAGCATTTATACCAGTAGTTGAAAAATTAGACAATCCAGTATGATGAAAAGGACTACAAGTTATTCCGGGTGGAGGTATAAATTCAATAAGTTTTTGTTCTTTAAAACCAACAATAGTTCCAATTCCTATAATACCTTTTGTGTGCCATAAACCATCTCCCCTTTTTTCCTTACTAATTTGATATAAAGCAAATGTGGCGGGGACTATCGGATTTATAGTTAAATTTTGATTAACAGGAGCAGAATTACCGACAACAATATTACTATTATCAACCTTTATTATTTGTAGGGTTGATGTGGCTGTTAATGATTTATCATTTTTGTTTGGAAACGCTAAACGCCAAGCATTTATCAAACCAAGAATAAGACCAGCAAAAAGGAAAATCGCTATCGCAAAATAAACAATATAAACATACACAGGATATTTCTTATTCTTCATATCCTCAAAGTGCTTATTAATTTTTCCCAGCCCTGGTAAGCCCATATATTTCTAATTCTACCAAAAAACCCCTTCTTTGTCTTTTTAAAGAGTTTATTTATAAACGTGTTGTGGCGGGAGAGTCGCCGACGGATTTGCTAAAAAAATCGCCAATCAGACGGTTTTTTGATAATATAAAGTATATGAACGAAAATAATAAATCATTAAAAAATTAATTAACTTTATTAAAATATATGACTTTTCTTATTTTTATTAGCGGGTTCGGAGGAGGATTTATAAGAGGCTTGATTGGTTTTATCAAACATCAATTCTCTTATAAGAACGTTGGTTTTAAACCCCTTTATTTTTTAGGAATGATGTTTCTTTCTGGCATTATTGGCGCTTCTGTTGCTATGGCTGTGAAAGGACTAGGATTTACTTTTCCCGATTCTTTTGGACCGGCATTGTCTTTTATTGTTGGTTATGCTGGAGGAGATTTTATTGAAAATATTTACAAGATTATAATTAAAAAATCTTCACTTTTTGCTGAGTAAAAAAGCCTATCACTAAGCAGTTTTTTAAATCTGTACAAAAAAGTTTTTTTAGACGACCCCGGTGAAAAAAACCGCAGAAGAGGCGGTTTTTTATTTTAAGCCATTTTTTTAAGGAATTATTCCTTTACAGTAAGGTTTACGAGGGCAAAGAATTGGGATTTTTCAGGGGGTAAAGGTTTCATAAAGTTATTTTGTATTTTCTTTCTTATATTTTTCGTAATCATCTCTTATAATCCAAGAGGCAATTCTAAAAATTACTTCCAACGGTTCGCTGGGATTATTAACGGCATATTCTTTTATTTTATCCATTAGAGGATTATTTTTTAATTCCTGAAGTGCTTTTTCTGCCCCTTTTTCGTAATCATAAAGGGTTCTTAAATTCCAACTATCCATTAAGCCAAAAAGTTCTTTTTTTAAGGTTGGGTAAATGTTGTCAAAACCAGATTTATCTAAAATTTCTTTACCCTTTTCACTTGGAATAGTAGGACTGCCCTGCATTCCATAAGCGGTATGAACTTTTAAACCAGTAATATCTTCCCCGTGTTTAGATAATATATCCCAAATATTTTTACAATCTCCCTTAATTTCTTTAATATTATCGTCAATTCTTTTAACACCTTCGTCCGTTCTTATTACTATTTCTTTTGTTTCTCCCAACAAGATATTTGAAAAAAAATTACCAATTTTTTTAATTATTGTTATTTTATCATTAGACATATTTTTATTAAATTAAAAAAATATTTGTAAAATA
>Ga0315284_10008156_pt1 | contig 14943 bp, 23 predicted proteins | sample YL17G09_16_MG_FD_203696 | JGI IMG/M metagenome (GOLD analysis project Ga0315284, IMG submission 203696) | Sediment microbial communities from Yellowstone Lake, YNP, Wyoming, USA - YL17G09_16 | ecosystem: Environmental > Aquatic > Freshwater > Lake > Sediment | place: USA: Wyoming | collected... | reverse complement strand
CTTTGATCAGCAATCAAGATAAAAGGATCATTTAAAGTACAAGTCATTGTACTATTGTCTGTAACAAAATATGGGGATTTGTATCCTCTATCAAACTGCATACCTTCTACTGTTTCAAGATATGTTTCATCTGATTTTGATTCTTCGATGTGAACTACACCATCTCTACCTACTTTTTCAATTGCAGTAGCAATCAATTTACCTACTTCAGAATCGTTGTTTGCTGAAATAGTAGCGATTTGTTCTAGTTGTCCTTCATTTGATATATCTTCTGCTACTTGTTCTCTAAGATGCTCAACTACTTGTTTAACAGCTGCATCTATACCACGTTTTACTTCTACTGCGTTTACACCATTGTTAATATGTTGTAATCCAGCTTTTACCATTTCACGTGCTAATAGGGTTGAAGTTGTTGTTCCATCTCCAGCTTTATCTGCTGTTTGCATTGCTGCTTGACGAACCATTTTAACTCCCAAATCTTTAATTCTACCGTTAACATTTACGCTTTTAGCTACTGTTACACCATCTTTTGTTGATAGTGGAGATTGTTGATCATTTTCAATCAATACATTTCTTCCATTTGGACCTAAAGTACAAACGACTGCATCTGCAAGGATATCAATTCCTTCCATTAATTCTTTTCTGGCTTCTGGGCCTAATTTGATTTCTTTTCTTAAATCCATTTTATTGTTCGTTTTTAATTTTTGCTAAAATTTGATTTTCAGGACCAACATAATATTCTTCACTGTCATGTTCTAGTTTAGTAAATCCCATTGTTGGTAAAATTACAACATCTCCGATTTGGATTTGGGTTTTAATAAAATCTCCAGTGATTGTATGTTTACCTGGTCCAACAGCCACAACTGTTGCTTTTTCATTTTTTTCTTTCCCCATATCTGGGACGATAATGTTACCGTAAGATTGTTCTTCTGCAGATAATGGTTTTACAATAACTGCATCAAATAGTGCTTCTAATTTTGACATGTGTTTAATTTATTTATAAGGTTTTGTGTTTCTTGATTAATTGATTTTAATTCATTCATGTATTCTTTAAGAGAGGTATAAGAATCACATTTGGTTATTTTTTGTCTAGATACTGCTTCTATAGCATGTCCTAATGTAGAATAATATCCAATAGCTTTTTCATATGTTTTTCCATTAGGATCTAATTCAACAACAGCATCTTTTTTTCTACGTCCTTTTCCACTTAAAGTAGCAGGTACTATTTCAAATACTGTATAGTTGTGTTTGTCTTTTCCTATGTAATAAGGTTCTAAAATGGGGTCTTTGATAATGGTCATATAACTTATTTATTTTATTTACTTAAATATACGAAAGGGAGAGTGGGAAGCCAAATATTTTTTAAAAGCTAGTCTCAGCCTTTCTTACCATAAAATATTCACTGGTGGTGGTGGAAGTGGTAAATATCATTTGCATAAGACCATTTTTACTCATGTTCAAATATGCTGATTCCATATCTTTATTTGATTGGAGGATAGTTTTAAATATATCTGAATTAAATGGTATTTTAAGATTTTGTTCAGTTATATCTCCTAATATTTGATATGTAATTTTATTATTATGGCCTGATTCATCTCCAAAAATAAATCTACATAGTGGTTCATCATCTAAACTTTTATCAGTTGTAACTAACATATTATCTATTCCAGATAATGCTGATTTTGCTTTGATAATGTTGTTTATGTCTTCAATAGTTAAAGTTAACTTAACAGCCCATTCAGGTACATTTACAGTACCTGCTTTACCAATCAATAATGGGTCTGATAGAGCATATGTTAAGTTAAAGTTGTTGTCTGAGATGTGAAGTTTAGTGCATAGTTTATTGGTTTTTTCTACTTCTAGGAATAGATCACCATAACATATACTAATCAAATTAGATAATTTTTTAGTATCATAGATTGCTAATTCACAATCTTCAAATTTAAAATCATTACATTTAACACTACCAATAACATCTTTGGTAGGCGTCATAAACCTTATCTCTAATGTATTATCATTGATAATCCATTTAACGGATTCGTTTAGACCCAAATAGTATTTGTCTATTATAGACGTTAAAACCTGTTTATTTATCATTTATTTATATTTTAGAATCTTGTATCTAATCCTGGTATTGTGATTATACCTGAGTCTTTTAAGCCTTTAGAATTATACAGTTGTTCTTCTACTTCAATACAAATGTCAACTCCATTCATACTAAATCTTCCTCCAGCTTTAAGTATTTTTCTAAAGAATAATTCTTGTTTTTCATCCCAGTCTTTACTAAAGTCTAGTACTTCTTGTTTAGTAACTTTTTTATTATTGAATTTGATGATAACGTTTTTTCTAATTGCTTGTGATGTTAATGCCATGTTTTTTTGATTTAAATATACAATTTTTTATTTTAGATACCAAATTAAAAGTTAAAGAATTTAGATACATGTTCGTTGAGTTGTAAACTCCATCCTAAATCTTGGTATAAGTTTTCTAGTTTATTTCTGATAATACTATCAAATAGTCCTTCTCGATCAATATATTTGTTTACAATTTCTAATATTTCAGGAGCATCGTTATAACCATTTAACCCTACTACTGTTAGTTGATATGGGTTTGGTTTTAACATTGCTATATACATTTTATCTCCTAATGAAAACTCAGGGTATTGAATATTTAATTTTTTAAATCTTAAAATATCGTTTGTAGCTATAGCTGCTTTTGTATTTACAGGGCATTTTAGTTTAAGTTTAGAGAACAATTCACCTGATGTTGGTTTTCTTTCAATATATTCATCTAGTTTTTTAAGACCTGTAGGTTTTAATAGTTGTTTCCAATCTATGGTTTTTAGAGAATCTTTAAATTTCATTACATCCTCATCTATTTCTGTTTTGGATTTACCGAATAGAATATTTTTTAACAATTCTTCTCCAAAGTTTTTAAATAGAGGTGGGAAATTTGATTTCATAATATCTAAACCTTTCATCTCCAATTCTTCAATTTCAATCCCCTCTTTGTTTACAATATACATTGCATATCTTCTTTTACCAGCCCAATATGCTTTTTCAGCAATAACTTCTTGTTTTAAAACAAAGTAATGTTTGTCTGCGATGTTGAACAGATCCTGGGATATGTTATTGAGATTCTCGTTTGATTTTGTTTGTAATTCATCTGTTAATAGTAGTAATCGTTTAATTTTTTCTTCACGGTTACTGTAATCTAAATCAGGGTTACGGTGAAGTAACAATTCTGTTAATTCCATATAAAGTGAATCGGTATCACTTGCTCTTACATATTCTGTGGTTTCTTTTCCTAATTGATCTGAAATATACTGGTTTACAAATATGATAGACTCTTGAGTTAATCTTTGTCCACTATTAGTAATAGCAGCAGAACATATTTTAAACCCATCAGTAAACCTCCAAGAGTTAATAGCATATGTACCATATAAGGCATTCTGTAAGATCTTAAAGGCCATTTGATACAGGTCATATAGTTTATAGTTTGCCCAATCTTCAGCTTTACCTGCTGTTTTCTTAAGTGCTCTATAATGTTCCCTTTTATCAAACCAGTCTTCTAATACTTCACAAGCAATACTTTTAATGTCTGTTCTATAAAACGCTCCACTAGCTGAAATAGACCATTTATTTTCTTCGATTAGTTCTATTAGATCACTTATTTTAATTTTAGCGTCTCTTAATCTATATGTTTTTTTATCTAATCTTTGAATTGAAATAATTTCATCTTGAGGTTTTTGTTTTAATTTTTCAAGTGAATTGGTTTGTTCATAGTTATTTTTTGTTACTATTCTTCCTACTAAGGTTTCAATACCCAAATTAAGAGATTTGATGATTGAAGGATATAGTGAGGTAAAGTCAAGATCGGATAAATCTGAATATAGTCCTGGTTTGGGGTCTAAAAGATATCCTCCAGCATATGAATCTTTCTTTCTAACTGTTTTTAAATATCTTACTACAAGCTGGTTAGATAGAGTTTTAACTGTAACTAGGTTATCTTTTATATCATAAATGATACCTTCAACTGTTGGAGTATTTCGTTGATGGGTTACATGATCTCCTATCTCTAATTCTTTAATTGAAGGATTTGTTGTAGTTGGTTTATTTGGGGCTATAATGTTTTTTCTTTTAAGATATGTTAATATAGCGCCTTCATTTAATTCAGTATTGTAGTATATTGATTCATATGGAGTATGACATAGGTGGGAGATAAGAACTGTTAACTCAACGAATTTAAGTTTTTCTTCTAATGCCTCTATAATTTCAACGTCTCGAATGTTATAGTCAATATACTTGTCTATATCTTCTTTAAACAATTTATCTAAAGATCCATTGTACTCTACTTTACCTAATTTAGCATATTTGGTTCCTATATCACCTAACTTATAGGATTGTTCTTCTTTCGCAATATACTTTTTAAGTAAAAGCATAAAGTCAAGACAGTTAACTAATCCTATTTTAATAGGTGAATTTGGATTAGCAGCATTTTCTTCAATTTTACCTATTGGAGATAATCTGTTAACTTCATCTCCCAATATTTTCTGGGTTCTATAGTAAAGGTAAGGCATATCAAAGAAATCACTGTTGTATCCTACTACAATGGTTGGATCCATTTGTTCCCATTTGCTTAAGAATTTCTTGATTAGATCTTTTTCTGAAGAACAAGGTATAACTTGTTTTGTGCCTATAGAAATTTCTTCTAGTTTATGCTCTTTATCTAAGATAAAACATATTTTTTCCTTCGAATTAGCATCCATTAAAGCAATGGCTGTTATTTCAGCTCTTGCTTCTTTAATAGTTACTGGGTTAAGTGGTCCTAGAATTTCAATCTCAATATCCAGATAAACTATATTGTGATATGTTGGTTTATCATCTGTTTTATAGTATAAATCTCTAAGTAAAACTAATTCTTTAGAAATATCTTTTTCGAGTATGGTAGGGTCTTTTCTATCATATTTTCCACTTACGGGAGTGCATCTGTCTCCAAATAGTGTTTCATATTCACCTTCATCATGTAATTTATAGACAGTAGGGAAATATTGAAAACATTTAATACCTTTTTGATCATCACGTAAATAGTAGTGGTATTGGTCGGGACCAGGTTGACGATTAAAAAATACACTTTGATACATAACTTTTATTTATTCGATAAGATAAAAAAAAGCTTGCCGAAAGACAAGCCTTTTTAATTTAATTTTGAATTTTATTTCAAAAATTGAGACAAGTCAGGTTTAAAATAATTTATGTTTTTCATTACCTTTCTATCACGAGTTCTATAAACAATAAAATGTTCTCCTACTTGTTCATAGTGGCATTTTCCACCTTGTTCTTTACTACGTTTTTTAACTGTAGCTTTTGCTTCATCTTCTGTTTTACATGCTTTAGACATGTTTGAAGCTTGAACTTCATCATATGCAGGAACCATTTTATCTTTTAATCCATGCAGCATTGCTCCATTACCTAATGAAACATAAGTTATATCACACAATGCATCTAACACCTCAACAATATTTCCTGTTTCACAAGCATGTTTATATTCTTCAAGTTCTTCAAGAATAAAATTATAAACAAACTCCCATTCTTTTCTATCTGGGATGTTAGGTGTATAGTTGTTTGGTTTGTTCATTGTTGCGTTGAATGTTTCTACTTCAGAAACAAATGGTACATATCCAACTCTATTAGACAACCATTTAATAAATTTTATAGTTATATTTCTCATAATTTATATTTTTTTAATTTGTTTTTGTATTTCTTTTACACGTTCTTCTAAAACACTAATGGCTGTATTATAACGTCCTGTTCCTTCAATGTTAGGGTTATAATATGTATCTTTTAATATTTTTATTTCTTGTTGAAGTATATTTAAATGTATATGTAATGTATGGGTGGGTGAATTTATCATATTATTTCATTTTAGTTCCATTAACTTCAATTGCATGAAGGAATTCTTCTCTGATTAGGTTATCTTTTTCCATAAACACACCTGAAAATTTATTTGTAGTCATTACAGATGGATGTTTAATACCTCTATGAGAGCAACAAGTATGTTTACAAGCAATACTAACTGCTACTGATCCACAATCCATTTTATCTGCAATATAATCATGAACTTGTTGAGTTAAAGATTCTTGCATTTGTGGTCTACGAGAAAACCATTCTACAATACGATTTAATTTAGATAAACCAATTACATTTTCAGCAGGTACATAAGCTACTGTAGCATACCCAGTGAATGATAAATTGTGATGTGCACACATACTAACAATTGGAATACCTGATTGGATTACTAATCCACTGTATCCTTCATCATTTGGGAATACTGTAATGTTTGGTTCGTCTGAAATTGATCCTACAATTAGATCTTTTAGCCATGCTTTAGCTACACGACGAGGTGTATCTTCAGTTTGCCTATCTGCTTTATAGTCAAAACCAACAGCTGTAAGGAAATCTCCATACGCTTTAGAAGCTTTGTCTATCATTTTATCTATTTCTTTTTGTGTACGGGGAAGATTACCGTTTGACTTTTTTAATAATTCCATTTATATAACTTTATTTATTTGAATATATGAAAAAATATTTGAGGGGCCAAATTAAACGCCCCTCTTTGTATCATATGCAATGATGTGTTCACGACCTGTGAAATTATAACCATTTTCAGTACAGAAATCAAATACCATAGGATAAACTCTAATCAATTCTTCACGGTTGTCTCCTGGAGGCATTAACCATGTTTTAGATTTTGGTATTTCCATTTCAACTCTAAAGTTTTCAATTTCTTCCCATGTTTCAGCCATTTCAACTGGATTACAAACTGGTTTGAAATGATAATCTGTATGGTAAGCTAATGTTTGTTTAATAGCTTCTTTGTTTAATCTTAAACTATTGTGTTTAGCTATCATTTTTTCATCTGTTAATTCTCCTTTTGGTGTTGGAACTCCAATTTTAGGAACAGAATTTGAAAATTTAGGTGAAAGTGAAATCAAACCAATTGGAAAATCGGTTTCAATAAAATGTGAACCTTCAGTTTCTATAGTTATCACAATACCTCTTTCATGAGCAAAATGAGTTAATTCATTTACTAGATCAGGATGCATTGTTGGAGAACCTCCAGTTAACATCATTTCAGTAATGTCTCTATCATCGTACATTTTGATGATATCGTTAAATGTAAATGTACCTTTTTCTGGGTGTACTGAAGTATACCATGAATCACACCATCCACCGTCTCCAAACCAACATCTGTGAGTACAGCCTGTTGTTCTGATAGCTACGGTTGGTTTACCTGCTCTTGATCCTTCAGATTGAATACAATAGTATAGTTCTACTATTTGTAATGGTTTATCGTAATGTTTTAATCTACCTGGTTTCATATTTTATTTTAATTTTCTTGATAAATTGCTGTGTTTTTGTTATGCTCCATAAACTCTACTTTTGCTACTTTAACTCTACCATTTGTTTCTTCTTGCATGAATGTATTTAGTTTTTCGTAGATATATTTTGAAAATTGTTCTGCTCCTGTAGTGGGTATTATTCTCAGTTGTATAAGGTCTTCATCATGCATTTTCCTAAATAATGCTATAAAAGGATCATCATCTGCTATAATAACAGTATGATCAAACATGTAATCCATCCATTCTTTAGGATTCTTACCATCAATAGTACCTTTAGCACGCTTCATACCTCCAAAATCCCATACCCAATTGCGTTCGTCTAATTCACCTTCGAACCATACTCTAAATGATACTCCATAACCATGTAGGAATCTACAATGTGTTCCTTCTGCTTTCCATTGACGAAATACTGTACTGAAACCATCAAATAGTTTTGTTGATTGAAATTTTCCCATTTTATATTATTTAAAGTTGCTTATATAAAAGTCTGCATTTTTTACTCCAGTGAATCTTTTAAGTTCATTTCCACTGTTGTCTATTAAAATAACAGTAGGAACACTTCGAATGCCAAATCTTGATGACATATCCGGGTTAGCATCCACATCTATTTTTTCAACTGGGATTCCTTTTGCTTTAACTTGTTCCATAATTGGGGATAAAGATTGACATGGGTTACACCATGCTGCTGAGAATTGTAAGTATTTCATTTTATTTATTTGTTTAATTAAAAAATTCGTTTTCTTCTATTAAGGTGCATTTTCCACCTAAAGTCAATAGTTTTGTGTTAGATAAACATAGGGGTTTTGCTTCTTCCCATTTCGAGGAAAAAACAAAATTGCCACCTAATAATCCTATAAAAACTTCATCTAAATCATTCATAACCACATATTGTGGTTCTTTATTTTCTTGTTTTTTTCTTCTAGCCATTATACTAATTCTTCTATTATTCCTATAATTTCGCTAAATATAAGAACTCCTGTTGCAAATACCAAATCTATTGGCAAAAGAATGTAACCTACTATTCTAGTTCCAGATTTAACAAAGCTTACGATTTTATGCCATTTTTGATCAGGCATATGGTTTAAATTTTTATTCATGATTTTTTAATATTTTAGTTACTTCATTTACAACATGTTCCCATGTTACTACACCTGTTTCATCTTCATATGTTACAGGATCTTTTTTACCTAGTTTAATAAATGCTTCTACTCGTTCTACACTTGAAGCAGATTTGTAATCTGAATTACCTGAAGGGTAGGGTTTATAAGAGGTATTGGTTCTTTTATATACTTCATCAAAATCCAATCCTAATTCACCACACAATACTTCTCCATCTTGTAAGATGGTAAATTTATCTCCTTCAAGATAAGGTGTAAAATAACCTACCTTTTCAGAACCCCAATTACCTACTCTAAAAGCATGGTCATCTGCATCTCTAAATTCTTGTCTACAATCTGGATAGATTGAATGATCACCTGCATGGATTCCTAATGCAATATCACATGTTTCGCCTGTTTTTTGAGCTACAGATAATGCTACTGCTTGAGTGATTGAAGCAAATATTTTGTTACGGTTAGGAACAACTGTTGCTTTCATATTATCTTCAGCATAATGTCCTTCAGGTACATCATCTCCCCCCGTTACTAAAGCTGAATCTAATAGATCAACTAATCCGTTTAATTGGATTTGACGATAGGTGATAGGATAATAAGGAGCTTTCTGTCCATCTTCGGCTGCTTTGTTTTCCCAATAATTAATATAATCTACTAACGATTGAGCACGTTCAAGCTCTACTCTATGTTTTTGACCATAGTCAAATGATATAGCTGTTACACTATCATACTCTTTTAAACATCTAAGTAATAATGTACTTGAGTCCATACCACCTGAAAGTGATACTACTACATGTTTTCTAGTTTCCATTAAATATTTTTATTTAATTTATTAAATTCTTCTTTAGATAATCCATTCATTAACATATAACACTCAAAATCAGTATCTAATAAACTAGAATCCCCACACCATCGACTTTTCCAAAATTCACGATGTTTTTCAAACATTTCTTTATCTATTTTTTTTTCAAACGGAAAATAAAGTTCTGGTTTATCAAATATTTTTTTTACTTTAAAAAATGTATCTATTGTTTCTTTAGGGTATATTTCAATTTTCCCATCGTTATATTTTGAATGCGGTACTATTTTATGTGCTTTAGGAGCACCTATAATACGAGCAAATCGGTAGAGTTGGCTTCCTACTCCATCTGTGTCTTTGTGTCCTCTATATTCATATAGAGACATGAATGCTTTATTTTCTTCCATGTTGTAAGTTGTTTATATTTTTAAATAATGTTAAATTTGCTTCTAAAAGATCAAAATCTATATCTTCAATGCTGGTATTGTAATGATCGTTCATGTTTGCTTTAGGTTTTTCAGTTAAACCTGAGATGTTATACATATTACCTTCTAATGCAGCCATTATAGGATTTGATGTATCAATAGATTCTATACAATTAATTCCTTGATACCATCCAAATTCTTGAGGTACAGCACATCCTAATAAATGTACTCTATCAAATTGAGATAAAACTTCTTGGTTTAATAACGTTGAAATTACATAAACGCGACCTAATGCTTTCCCTATGTTTTTGTTTGGATGAATGCAGATATCGTTATAATATGACGCCCCATATGAATAAGCTATTTTTTGATATCTTAAATCTTTATATGTTTGAGTACATAAAAATGCTTCATGTAATGTTTTAGCCTGCACTACAGCTACTTTGGTTGTTTCTTTAGGTAATTCCATACCTGACCAGTATCTAGCATTAACTACACTTTGAATATGATTTTCCCAAACATCAGGTACTATAAATTCATTTGGTTTTAGTTCATCAATCCAGTGAAGTAAACGTTTAGTATCATATGCTTTACCTAATTCATGAAGTGAATTGTCCATTATAATATATCGACCTTGTCTTTTAGATTCTCTAAAAAATTCTAAATATTCAGGATCTTGATCAAGTAAATGGGGAAGACAATAGTCATAATCGTTGAATTGTCTACTTTGTTCTAATAAACATTTTGGTACTTCGTGACTAATTTTTATCATAACTTCTTATTTTGTGTTTAATATACGAAAGAACAGGTAATGAACCAAATCCTCCCATTAAAAAAGTAAAAATGTTTGGATGCCAATGTTCACCACACAGGCCAAGAGAATGTTTTAAAATTTCTAACATAGTTTAAAATATTTTATCTAAAAAATCTTTTTTAATTGTTTTACTTCTACCTCTTTTTGATGTTTTAGAAAAACATTTTCCATTGATATAATGATATAATTCTTCTATTGTGCCTTCAAATTCCTCTAAATATGTACGATAATCTTCTTTAGACATATGAAAAGACTGAAGGAATGATCTTTGTAATTCAGCCAACCTTTCCTTTTCATCTCGTTCAAAATCATCAGTTAATCTTTTTAAACGAGCTCTATCCATTGTTATTATTTCTAACCAGTGAAGATTGTCTCTAGCAATAGATTTTTTTTCTTCCATTTCAATATGAACATATTGTGCTTGCCAAAAATAATGGGAAAAATCTAAGTCACCATTTAATATACGATCTATTAAAGGTTTTGTTTTAGGTAATAAAGGATTTTTATTTTCCCATCTTCTCCACCATCTGAATTGATTGTATTTGATTGGTTTTAACTTTGATAATTCTTTAAGTATTTTTTCTTTAGAGTGTAATGTACCCATAACCTTTATTTTTGTATTAAATATACGAAAAAAGGCTTAGTTTCCCAAGCCTTATTTTAAACTAATTCATGTACTAACTCAAATAGTTGTTGATTTACTTTAACATCATCTTTAACATCATTTATACCTCTTATTAAATTACCATTTCTGTCAATTAATAGATTTGATTGAGTTAAATTTTCTTGTATTCGATTATATACTGACCATAAACTATCACCTTCATCTTCTTTTCTATGGGAGTTAAGTAATTGCTCAACATCAAAATTAACATCATCCCCAAATCTTAATCCTGCAGCTTTAAATGCTAGTTCAGATCTTTGGTAAGGGGACAGTTGAACTTCTTTTAATTTTTTAAATTCCTCTAAAACTCCACTAGTTTTAAGATTAAAATTTCCTATAATTTCAGGTAGATGGTGTTGATTTTTTTCATTATGTTTTATAGCTGCATGTGATATTGAACCCATTGAATATAATCCATTTGAACAAACCATACGAAATGCACCAACATCTAAAGTCATAGGTTTAGTACCACTACAGCTATTGCTAATTAAAACATTAGCTAATGCTTCTCTTTGGCCTTTATCATTTCTGATTACAAGATCGGGATGTTCCATTTTAATGAAGTGAGATGAAATTCTATTACTTTTTTCACGGTTTTGATATGATCCTTTAATTTTCCATCCTTCATCTTGAAATTGTCTAACAGCATCTAATGTTTCAACTTGATAAGGTTTGGATTTTATTTGTTGATTATCTCTCCAATTTTTATCTAGTGAAGGGGTAAATGCTACTAATTTATCAATATTGTTGTCTAGTGGGGTAAATTTACCATTAAATCGTTTTGTATTAAATCTTCTCATTATTTTGTTGATTTTGAATGTGAATAAATAGGTTTTACGTTACCTTTTTTATCTATTGTATAAGATATAGGTTTTTGAAGGTTTAATTTTTTATCGTACTTACCTTTAATCGTACGGGTTGAATTACCACTGTTACAGCTCATAACTTTTTAATTTTAATTTATTTAAATATACGAATTATTTTTTAAATATCCAAATTATTCTTCATTATCTGTTTCATATGAATAATGAACTGAATCTTGATGGATTGCAAAGTACATTTTAAAATCTTTATCACAATCTCTATTTTTACTAAAATGTATTGTACGTGTCATTCCATCTTTTGAACGTTCAACATGGGCCATTGCATCAGTCATGTGTTTTAATCTATTACTACCTGCAAATTCACCTGCTTTTGTTACTTGCTGAATGTTTAGGAATGTAGTGTAATATTTTTTCTTATTTTGACCTTTTTTATTTTTATCTTGTAGTCCTAAAAACCATGATTCAGCAGCACCTTCAGTAGTTCGATAATTGTCTTTTACCATTTCAATTACCTCTGCAATTGAATCTATAGCAATTACATCATAACCTTCATCAAACACATATTCAAGTGTTTCTTTAGCGTTTTTAGCATAATTTTTTAAAAATAATGTACTAACACATTTAAATTTTGGCATACGACGACAATACTTAAAGTGTGCTATTTCATCCATTTCTCCACTTACAAATAAACATTTATAACCTTGCATAGTAAGATCAGCTAATATATCTAAAGCTATTGTAGATTTACCTGAACCCGGACCTCCTGCTAGTACCATATTTGTTCCGGGCATTAAACCTCCATCTGTAGATAAAATAACATCTATTTCTCTGTTTGTTTTAAATGGTTGGAATAGTGAATCGTTGAATGATAGATCTGATCCTCTATACATTTTAACAGTTGAATAGTCAAATTCAACATGTGTATAGGATTTGTTTGGACGACCTCTTCTTTTTGTTTCTGAATTGGGAATTGTGTACATAACCTTTGTTTTATATTTAACTTTTTATGCATTAAATATACGAACAAAGATTTTAAAAGCCACGGGGGAAGTTAATAGGTTATTGTCATTTCGTCGTCTTCATTTGGTTTTTGTGCTCTTTGTTCAAGAATTTTACGTTTCCTCCATGCGGATACGGATGGGCTATTAAGCATTTCATCTTCTTTCATTTTTTGCTCGTTTACATCTAGAACACCATCATTATTTAAGTCATATTTTTTATCTTCTTCAGAAAGTGGAGATACTATATTATTTATGTAATCTTTATATTCTTCATTAGTTGGATTCCAAGAATCATTTTCTGATATGTCAGGTTCAGTAGGGACTATTTCACCGTATATATTTTCTTTAAATGGGTTTTTAATTTGAGAAAAAGCAAAGTTAGCTGCTATAACTAAAGATATAGCTAATGGATCAAACACAAATACTATAATTAAAAGTAACCAGTTTATAATTCTGTCCATAGAAATTCCTGTTAATCCTGAAAGGTATTTCAATGGGCCTAATTCACTAGCTGCTCCACCTTTTGTTTTAACATCTAAAATTTGTGTTTCTAAGCTGAATATAGAATCATTTGCTATGTCTAATTTAGCAGTTAAACTTTCATCTGTTTTACTAGCAGATTCCATTTGTTTAATACTTGCATTGTTTGATCTTACAACTAGATTACCTTTTTTATCTGTAAATTGGGTTGTTGAACCTTTAGATAAAGTACCTTTTAATTCAATGAGTGATTGTTTTTCTTTTAAGATATTATCTCTAGTACTTTCAAATAACTTCTTTTTTGAAGTTAATGCTTCAACTTGTTGAGTTACTATTTCATCTTTATTTGCTGTTTGTTGATATGCAGCTGATAGGAAGCCATAAATACCCATTGAGGTAATTAAAACTAAAACAATTGTTGCAACTGTTAAGTATGTTCTTAAAATTTTATTTAATTTATCCCAGTATTTGTATAACAGTGAAGCTGTTACTAATTTAGATACTTCTAGTGAAGATGCCATTATAATTACAGCTAGTGATGCACCCGCGAAAAGTTTACTAAGGCCGCTTACTGAATAGAAAGCGGCCGAAGCTGATACTGAAAGCGCAGAAAGCGCAATTATTGTGGGGAATATTCTACTTTTTAGGTTTTGTAGTTTTTGCAGTTTTTGTAGTTGGTTTAGGTTCATCATCTCTAATTCCTTTATGGTTGTCAATTAAGTCTAATATTTTATTTAATTGGTTACTTTTAATAAATCCAGCCATAGAAGCATTTTTTAATGCGCTTATAAGTTGGAACACCATGAAAGGTACGACAATGACTTCACTAAGCCAAGCAGTTCCAGCAAAACCTTTTTCTACTGTTAAAATTACTGTTAAAATTCCAATCCATACAATAGTATTTTTTAATACACTAATTGCTTTACATGTTTTGAAACCTTCTCTTTTTGTACCTGCAATCACTCCAAAGAAACCATCCATAAACATAACTGAAACTATAGCTAAATACTGTTCTGAGTTAGCCATTGTTAAATGGAGAAAATATGTACATAAGAAAGTACATAAAGTGGTTGATGTTGCTACGATAATGTCAAATGTTGATGGGCTAGGTACAATAGTTTTCATGGATTATTTAACGTAAGTATAATATTTAAAAGTTTTTTCTTCTCTGTCTGCCAAACCGTGTGTTCCACCATTGATACGTTTAGTTAAAGCTAAAATTGTATCTTTAGTTACACCTTTGTCACATATATCCCAAAGTTTGTTTTTATCAAAAAAGAATATAGCTGATTCAAAAGCATATTCTGTTGCTACTAGATCTGGAGTTTCCATAATTTCTGGTTTTCCTAGATGTTTTGCAAATTGAGAATAGTTGTCTTTTCCGGTTGTTTGAAGAGCTCCTCTTCCTCTAAATTTCCATCC
>Ga0315284_10008155_pt1 | contig 14945 bp, 13 predicted proteins | sample YL17G09_16_MG_FD_203696 | JGI IMG/M metagenome (GOLD analysis project Ga0315284, IMG submission 203696) | Sediment microbial communities from Yellowstone Lake, YNP, Wyoming, USA - YL17G09_16 | ecosystem: Environmental > Aquatic > Freshwater > Lake > Sediment | place: USA: Wyoming | collected... | reverse complement strand
CAAAGCCAGGGCCTGAAGGCAGTCTTACTTTCAGCCAATCGGGACGAGGCTGCCGCGCCCTTCTTTCGTTTTTGTCCGGGATCTTAAACGGATCAGACGGTTTTGATTTCATCTCTTCAATGATAGCGCTGTCCTAGGGTGGTTCCAAACGGCTGGATTCTCATTTCAGCCGCTCCAGGACCTGCCTGCCGAATTCAGTCGTGCCGACCTGCCTGTGTCCTTCCGCGCCGAGATCGCGCGTGCAATATCCGTCGGACAGCGTCTGATCGACAGCCTGTGTGATTTTCACAGCCAGGTCCGGACGGTCAAATGACACTTCGAACATCATGGCAACGCAGGCAATCGCTCCAATGGGATTGGCCAGGTCCTTTCCTGCAATGTCGGGAGCCGATCCATGGACGGGTTCATATAGGGCCGTTCCGGTGCCTATGCTCGCAGAGGGCAAAGTGCCGATACTGCCCGTCAGCACGCCGCCAATATCGCTGAGGATATCGCCAAAAGTATTTTCAGTAAGCACGACATCGAACTGAGTCGGTTTCAGCACCATTTGCATCGCACAGTTGTCCACATATTGATGCCCCAATTCGACATCAGTGTATTCTGCGCCCACCTCCTCAACGACTCGCCGCCACAGCGCGCTGACCTCCAGCACATTTGCCTTGTCGACGGAAGTTACCTTCTTGCGCCGCTTGCGGGCCAGTTCGAAAGCGATCCTGGCAATCCTTTCGATCTCTCTGCGTTCGTACTTCATCGTATTGACGCCGATTTCTGAACCGGCGGGTCCGGATATTCCGCGCGGCTGGCCATAATAAAGACCACCCGTCAATTCGCGCACGACTACCAGATCCACTCCACGCACCACTTCAGCTTTCAGGGTGGAACACCCAAGCAGGGATGGTATCTGGCGCACGGGTCGCAGATTGGCATAAAGGCCCAGTTCCTTGCGAACCCCCAACAGCCCTTTTTCGGGTCTCAGATGCGCCGGACAATTGTCCCATTTGGGCCCACCTACCGCACCCAGCAGAATGGCATCGCTTGCCCTGCAGGCAGCCAAGGTTTCCTCCGGCAGCGGGACGCCGCTGCGGTCGATCGCAGCACCACCAATCGCAGCGCTGTTTAGGCTTATCCGGAAGCCGGCGGCAGAAGCCAACCGCAATAGGACCTGAGTTGCGGGTGCCAGTACCTCGGGACCAATCCCGTCGCCCGGCAACAGGCATATCGATTTGCAGCTCTTGTTTGCCATCTTCGATCACTCTTGGAAAAGTGCGGAACGATCATTCCGCCGCTGGTGTGAGCGCAAGGTCGATATCGGATAGCAGCTGGATTTGCGTGCCGTCCGGCGACCCGAACATACTTCCATTATCTCATGTATTACTTGATATATATTAAGCTAAGCATTTATAGATATGATCTATATCGATATTATACGTTTCGTTTATGTGGAGAATTCTCCCAGGACCTCATCAAGGGCTTTGAGGAAGAAATCGATTTCCTCCCTCGTGATAATAAGAGGCGGCACCAGTCGCAGGACAGTTCCATGCGAAGCATTGGCAACGACGCCGCAGCGCAGCAGTTTCTTGACGACATCCGGGGCAATGGAGCCTATTTCGACGCCCACCATCAGTCCCAGGCCGCGAACTTCGCGAATCATGCCGTGCCTGGTTTTCAGGATATTCAGCCCCTGGATCAGGTAGGCGCCCAGTTCCGCGGCGCGCGCCACCAAACCTTCGTCCTCAATGATGTCTAGCGCTTCCAGTGCTACGCGGCACGCCAATGGTCCACCGCCATAGGTTGTCCCATGTTGCCCAGTCTTCAGACACTGACCAACCTTAGTGCTCCCAACGACCGCTCCCATCGGATATCCGGAAGCAATCGCCTTGGCAAGCGTCAGCAGGTCAGGCTGAATCCGGTAGTGCTGAAACGCAAAGTATCTGCCGGTTCTGGCAAATCCTGTCTGGATTTCGTCCAGAATCAGCAGTGCTCCGTAATGATCACAGATTTCCCGTGCTGCCCGCAGAAAGTCGCCCGGAAGGGGGCGAACGCCCGCTTCACCTTGAATCGGCTCAAGAATCAGCGCGCAAACACGATCATCAAATGCCTCTGCCAGTGCCTCGGCTGTAAGTTCCGGCACCACCGTTACATCACCGAGCAATGGGCGAAACGGTGCCTGATACTTTTCCTGAGCTGTAATGCTTAATGCGCCGAATGTTCGCCCATGAAAGGAATTCTTGATGCATAAAAACCGGGATCTTTCTGCGTGCCCCTGGCTGCGTGCGAACGCTCGGGAAATCTTCAGCGCAGCCTCGATTGCTTCGGTACCGCTGTTGGTAAAGAACACTTTGGCCATGCCGGACAATTCCACCAGCCGCTTCGCCAACTGTCCCTGGTATGCGTTATAGAGCAGGTTGGAGCAGTGAATCAACTTCTGACCCTGTTCCTGCAGGACCTTGGAGATTCTGGGGTGGCTGTAGCCCAGCGAATTGACGGCGATGCCGGCAAGAAAATCGAGGTATCGGCGCCCTTCCAGATCATACAGGTAGGCCCCGGATCCGTGCGACAGAAACAGTTCATAGCGCTGATAGGTTGAAAACAGGTAGGAGGTCTCCAACGCCTTTATTTCCTCGGCGCTGATTTTTGAGTATCGATCCGCAGTATCCGCGATTCCCATAATAAGAGCTCCTTGCGCCTATGCTAGACAGAACGTTGATTATACGGCATGAAACATCTTGGCAGAAAATCTTTAGACCTCCGACCTCCGATCGCTGAGTAGCCGGATATCTGCTGTGTTTGACGTGCCGCGCTGTTTGCTGGCACCAAACCAGGTCGGAGGTCGGAGCCAGTTCGTTGTTGAGGCATTCTCCGTCAAAGGTTATGATCCTTGGACCAAGGAGCACAGTTGTGCCATGGGCTGGTGGGGTTGCCTGCGCCCTGCTCCGGAAGTGCTATGGGTAAATCCGTCAATTCAAAAAAGGCCGAAGCAAAATCATTAGCGGCAAAAACCTGGTGGTCGCAGGATGGCCCCTGTCTTGGCCTCCTATTGATTGTGTCATTGCTGCTTCGATGGCCCCGCATGGCCGAGAGCCTCTGGTATGACGAAGTCTGTTACACGTCGGTCTTTTTCGGCTCGAATCGTCGACAGATGATCCTGTTCAGCGATGTTCATCCGCCTTGCTACACATACTTCATGCTGGTGTGGGAGGCGTTGTGGGGAGACAGCGAACTTGTTGTGCGCCTTCCTTCCCTGCTGTTCGGGTGTGCATCCATCTGGGTCTTGTTTGTTATCGTGCGCGGATGGTTTGGTAGAAAAACCGCGTGGTTGGCGACGGTGCTGATGGCTCTTTCTCCCGTGCATATTTGGTATTCGCATGAAGCCAAGAACAATATGCTTTTGTTGCTCATGACGCTGGTCACGGTCTATTGCCTCCAAAAAGCCTGGGCAGAAGATCGAGCGCGCCAATGGATTTTGTTTGTGCTCTCCGCGCTTGCGGCGCTCTGGACCAACATCTTTGCGCTGTGGGTCGTCTGCGCGCTCTTCCTGTGGCTGTTCATTCAAGCGGCAAGAGAAAGGCGTCACTCCAGGATGCGTCGCGTGTGGATGAGCGGGGCGGCCGTGTTTGTGGGGTGGTTGCCATTTGTGTGGATGGCGCTTTCTCACACAGACACGTTGACAAGGTCCTACCTGCGGCCCTTTGCGCTAGGCGACGTCTATTATTTATTTTTGATTTACCTGAGCCATGGAAATACGCTGCGTACCATTTCGCCCTACAAACAATTCGGTGCACTTCTCGAACAACCGTGGTGGCTTTTCTCGGTTGATGCTTTCTTTCTGGCGTTGCTCATCCTGGGTGGTTGGGCCTGGCGGCGTCAATGGCGTGCGAATGCCTCCAGTGTCGGGAAGAAGAAACTATCGGATCGTGCCAAGATAGAATTGGTTTTTCTTTACTTGATCGTTCCGCCCGTTTCCGTGCTGGCAGCGTCATATTTTTATCGCACCCTTTACATCGAGCGCAGCATGATCATTTTGCTGCCGCCGTTTCTGGTCATGATCTCCTGTGGCGTTATGGCCTGGCGCTCCAAGTTCAGAACTCCTGACATACCCCCGAAATTCCTGGGAATTTGCGCCTTTTTTCGGACATGGGTGCGCACCGAAATATGTCCGCTTTTTCTCGGGGTCGGAATCGGCATCGGTATCGGAATCGATGGGAAACCGGATCGAAAGCGATTCCGATACCGATTCCGATACCGATTCCGACCCCGAATTGGGACAGTATGCTTCTCGACCATGTCAGGAGCTCTGAAGTTATGGCAGAGGATTTTTTTGGGGGTGCTGCTGCTCTTCAACAGCTGTGCACTCTATAACCTCAGCATCGCAAAAGCCGATGCCTGGACGGTTTATAAACAAAATCCTGACTGGAGATCGGCGGCGAAGTACCTGGGAGAAGAGTTTGGCGCCTTCAAGGAGCCTGGTTTTATCATTCATAATACGCCAGGAGAAACTCTTGATTACAGTTACGCCAGGTTCCTGAAGACAGAGAGAAAATCGGCCGCCGGCAACGCGCCAGGTCAACTGCCTCATGGTTTGATGGTCATGTATGATGAGAAGAGGTTTATGGACTTCTTATCTCAATTTGGCGTGGAGCGGATCTATCTGATTCATGAGTTGACCTGGTCACAGAACTTCGAGGGCCTTATCAAGCCGATCCAGGCCAACCCGATCTTTCAGGCAGCGGGCATGACTCATTTCAAAGATCTGGACATTTACAAATTCCGCGTCAATCTTGGTATTTTGCGTAAAGCGCCGGATGCTCGGCCTTGATTCTCGACTGAAATGGAGTGCCGATCGCTGATGTTTGTGTCGCCCAGGCATTCGTGGTGGTTGCGAATATCGCTCTTCTTGCCCGGTCTTGTGTACGAGGTCTTGGTGCGTCTGCGCAATCTTTTGTACGATGCTTCCCTCTTTCCCAAGCGCTGTCTTCCCCGTCCGGTCATCAGCATAGGGAATTTGACCGCAGGCGGGAGTGGCAAGACTCCCTTGGCAATCCATATGGCCCAAATCATTTTGCGCGTAAACGGGACTCCTGCGCTCCTGAGTCGAGGCTATGGACGGGAGGCAAGGAATCCGATCGTGCTAAAGCCTGGGGAGCGGATCACGGATCCGGTAAGAGTTCTGGGAGATGAGCCGGCGCTTGTGCACAGAACTGTGCCGCATCTATGGCTTGGCATCTCTCCGGACCGACACGCGATCGGCCTGGAAATCGCGCGGCGCGCCGCCCATCCGCTGTTTATTCTCGATGATGGATTTCAGCATCGCCGTCTGAAGCGAGACCTTGATATTCTGGTGATCGACCGGACGCAGCCCCTGACTGAAAACCGCATGCTTCCGCGAGGAACATTGCGTGAACCGCTTGGTGGATTGCATCGCGCCGGGCTTCTTATAATCAACGGCGTTTGGGAGGATCCGGGCCGGGATCCGGTTGAGATTGCGATCCGGCGCATCAAGCCGGATGCGTTGATCTTTCATTGTGTTCAGAAGATTGAGCATCTCGTCTCGTGGGCACAATGGCGCAATCACAATGCCGCGGGTGAAATGCGCGCGCAAGCCGGTCCAGCGCTCCTGGTCGCTGCGATTGGAAATCCGAGGCGTTTTCACCGGGATGTTCAGGCTCTTGGAATGGAAATCAAAGGAGTTCGTTTTTTTCCCGATCACTATTGCCTCCAACAGAGTGACTGGCAGGCCTGTGTCGACGAGGCACGCAGATGCGGGGCCGCGGTGCTTGTCACCACGGAAAAAGACGCGATCAAAATGGCTGATGGGCTTGACTTTCCCCTGCTTGTGGCAGTTCAATCCATGCGATTGTCCGAGGAGGATCAGTTGGAGCGGATGCTCCGAGCCCTGATTGAGGGGAACATTTGAAGCATTTTGAGCCTGAGCGCATACAGAGACTGCTTGTCCGCGGCACCAATTGGGTAGGCGACGCTGTGATGTCGATACCTGCCCTCAAGGAGATCCGGCGCAAGTTCCGGAATGCCCGCATCTCGCTGCTCGTGCGTCCCTGGGTGAAGGACGTCTACACCGCTGTCGATTTTGTCGATGAGGTCCTGATCTATGAGAAACCGGGCAGGCATGAGAGCTGGCAGGGAATGCGGCGCTTGGCCGTCGAGTTGCGCTCCGGCAAATTTGAGCTTACCATCCTGTTCCAGAACGCCATGGAAGCCGCTCTGATTGCCTTCTGGGCGCGCATTCCCATCCGCATCGGCTATGCCCGCGATGGGCGCGGGCTACTGCTTACAAACCCCGTACGAATCGATCCAGAGGTAAACAGGTTTCACCAGGCCTACTACTACCTCGGCATTCTTGCCGGCGCCGGCCTGATGGTAGAGCGGCCGTGGCAGCATGCGGATTATCGCTTGGAATCGATCGCTATCGACGTGCTACCCTCTGACATCGACGCTGCTCACCAATTGTTGCAGGCTCATGGTATTCGTCCAGGCGACAGGATCATCGGAATCAATCCGGGTGCCTCCTACGGCAGCGCCAAGCGCTGGCCGGCGGACCGATTTGCCGCCGTAGCCAATGCCCTCTCGAGCCAATATAGCGCGCGCATCGTTATCTTTGGTGCGCCCAGTGAAGCCCAGGTCGCCCAGGATGTGGGGGCAAAGATGGCGGCGAAGCCCGTAATCCTTGCCGGACGCACGACGCTTGGACAACTCATGGGCCTGATCCGAGAATGCCACCTGTTCATTACGAACGATTCCGGACCAATGCACCTGGCCGCGGCGCTTAATGTTCCGCAGCTGGCAATATTTGGATCCACCAGCGAAATCGCGACTGGCCCGTTGAATGACCGCGCCCAAGTCATTAAAAATCAAGTGGATTGCAATCCCTGCTTTTTGAGGGATTGTCCTATCGACTTCCGCTGCATGCTGGGAATTTCGGTCGAGGATGTTGTCAACGCGGCGCGAGCCAAGCTTCTTGAAGGAGTAAGAGGCGAGAGGGTTGTGGGTTGAAGGCACCGCGGCCGGAACTGCAAGAGCGTGGAAGCATCCCCCCGGACATCCCCTGACTCCTGCCATTCCGGCTCGCGATGTTCTCCTGAATCAACGCTACGATAAACCGATCGCCTGCCAGTAGCTGTGATTGCGGTCACCGAACCAGCTGTTTCCTGTGCCCAAACAGTCCTGCCGGAATTTGAGCCTTTGGGGCATGAACGCAGCGCCCTCTCCACGAAATGGTTTGAGGTTTTTGCATTGAGGGTGCGCAAGGTCTTTGCTAGAGTTTTATCTCTTGAGGAATGATATGAAAGGAACGGTTTTTCCGGTTCGAGACGCGCAGGATTGGCACGAAGCGCTCGGAATATCAGGATTTATTGTGCTTTTTCGTGCTCAGTTCTCTAATAAACTCTGCCTTTTCCGTTTCTATGGCAATGGGGTAGTGCCTATATGATGAAGCACATGCAAATCCGCGATCGGCTGCTTCGCGTTTTGGATCAGTTTGGAACTCGCAGGCTGGCAGTGGCCGGTGATTTGATCGCCGACCAATTTCTCTATGGTCAGATTGCGCGCGTTTCTCGCGAAGCCCCTGTCCTGGTCCTTCAATATCGTGATCTCGTCCGCGTGCCCGGGGGAGCGGCCAATGCAGCCAATAACCTCCTTGATCTCGGATGCCGGGTCGCGGTCATCGGAGCGGTTGGGTTGGATGCCGCCGGCAAGGATCTGGTCGCAGCCCTCGAAGACAAAGGTGCGGACACCCGCTACCTGGCTCAGGTGCGCTCCTATTCGACCCCGGTAAAAACGAGAATTCTCGCCGGTGCTCATCATTCATCGCCGCAGCAGGTTGTGCGTGTGGACCGCGAGTCCAGGTTGGCGGAGGACTTCCGGATACCATGGAAGAGACTGCGGCATGCCTGCCGTAATTTGGACGGCATCATAGTCAGTGACTACGGCTATGGTGCGGCTCCCCCTTCCGTCATTCACGAGCTCAGAAGCCTGGGCAGGCAAGGCGGGATACCTCTGGTCGTGGACTCCCGCTTCCGGATGGCCGAATACCAAGGCGTTACTTCCATGACCCCTAACATCACCGAGTTGGAAGCGGCCACTGGAATTTCCATTGCCGGGAATCAACAGCTCTTGAACCGCGTGGCGCGCCGGGTCGTGCGCAAGCAAAACCTCGGATCGTTGCTTGTCACACAGGGACGATTCGGCATGACCCTGTTCCAGCCAAACCGCGCGGTGGTTCATATCCCGATCTACGGTACGGATGAAGTGGCAGACGTCACAGGTGCCGGGGACACCGTAATCGCAGTTTATACGTTAGCCCTTGCCTGCGGAGCGACTCCGGAGGAGGCTGCGCGTCTCGCCAACTATGCAGCCGGCATTGTAGTCATGAAAAGGGGAACGGCAACGGTTCATCGCGAGGAGTTGTCTTTCGCAATCCGGCAGGATCTGTCTTCCTAGGAAATGCGGTTTTGCTTATGTTCATCGACCCCAAATCCAAGATCAAGAACCTCGCTGAACTCAGGCTGTTGCTCGCTGAGGCCAAGGCTCAAAAGCGTCGGGTGGTTTTCGGCAATGGCTGTTTCGACCTGATACATGTAGGGCATATCCGCTATCTGGAGGGGGCCAAGGCCCTCGGGGATCTGCTCGTTGTGGGTATTAATAGCGACGCTTCCGTACGCGCGTTAAAAGGTCAGGGCCGTCCCCTGCAGCCGCAGAATGAGCGGGCCGAAATGATTGCCTCGCTCGAATGCGTCGATTACTTGATTATATTTGACAGTTCGACTGTCGCGGAATTGCTGCTCGCTTTGCGGCCGGACACTCATGCCAAGGGGACCGATTACACGAGTGAAAGCGTACCCGAGCGAGACACCGTCCGCTCATACGGAGGTCACGTTGCAATCGTCGGCGATCCGAAAGACCACTCTTCCAGGGATCTGATCGGGATTATCCTCGCGAAGATCGGCATATGAAAGATTCTCCCAAGATACTCATCATCAAGCTCAGGTCCCTGGGCGATATCATCCATACGCTCCCTGCATTTCAGAGTCTGCGTGCCACTTTTCCTGAAGGCCGCATCGATTGGCTGATCGAACGCAGGCTGGCATTCCTGCTCAGCGCAGCTCCCGGCATCGATCATGTGATCCCGATCGATACCCGGTCATTGCGCAAAGGCTTTATGAGCCGCCAAAATTGGGATCGGCTGTCGGAACCGATTCGCAGCCTGCGCAGCGTGCGCTACGATGTAGCCATTGATTTTCAGGGATTGCTTAAAACCGCCTTTATCAGCTTCATCAGCGGTGCCAAGACGAGAATTGGGTTCGCGAAGGCACAAGTGCGCGAGCGCCCTGCCCACTGGTTTTACCACCGAAAGATCGAGAAGCCGGCGCTACCGGTTCATGTTGCCCGGCTGAATATGCTTCTCGCCAAAGCGGCAGGTGCCTGCCAGAGCAAGCTGACCGCCTGCCTTCAAGCGGGAGACGCAGATACCCGGATGATCGCAAGCCGGCTGCTTCAAGAGCAACTTTCTGAGTTCGCAGTCATCAATCCTGGGGGCGGCTGGCCGACAAAACAGTGGCAGCCGGCTCGCTATGGAGATCTTGCTGCGCGCATTCAGAACGAGCTGCAAATGCGGGTCGTGGTGGTTACCGGGCCGGGAGAGGAATCGATCTACCAGGAGATTGCAGCTACATGCACCGGACGCCTCCCGGTTCACCTGGATGTTCCCTTCCTGCAGCTGATTCCTCTTTTTCAGAGAGCGCGCGTAGTTATTTCCGGAGATACCGGCCCGCTTCATTTGGCATGTGCGCTGGGTATCCCGGCAGTCGCCATCATGGGGCCGACAGCGCCGATTAGAAATGGGCCCTGGTCGGAAACCGACCAGGTTGTGGTGCACTACCTCGCGTGCAGCTTCTGTAATGGGAGATCCTGTCCAACCAGCAACGAGTGCATGGATATCGGGGTGGAAGAGGTTTTTGAAGCGGTCGTGCGCCGCCTGGAGAAAGAGCATTGAAAACTTTCTTTCCGCGAAAAAGGCGCAGTAATTGCGCGCTGGGCGCGGTCTTGGCGGGGTTTTCCCTTCTGACTGCCGGCGTTCTTTCCCTTCCTCCGCCCGCGGCGGCTGTCGGCGGCACATATCCTGCGACTGTGCCGTTCGCTCTCGGTGAACGCCTGACCTATAAGATCGAATGGAATCCCCCCTGGTTTCTTTTTTTCCTGCCGCCGATGGAGGCCGGTGAGGCCACATTGAGTCTTTTTGGAGAAACCCAATACCAGAACAGGAAGGCATTCAAAATCACATTTACGGCACGATCCAGCGGCACTCTCGCCAAAATGGCAGGGATTTCGATTAACGATTATTTCGAGTTCATATCCGATGAAGAGACTTTCTGCACCTACAGTGTTGTCAAAAGGGTGAAGGAAGGACAATGGATGCAGAACATTGATTATGTCTACCTTCCCGAGGCGGGCAAGCTGCACCTGCGTGAAGTCGATGTCTCCAAAGCTACGCCGATCGTTCTCCGGGACCGTGACTACGATGGAATTCCGCCTTGTGTCATGGATATTTTTTCGGCGCTCTACTTTCTGCGGAAGAAGGAACTCGCCCCAGGCGTTTCCTTACATGCATTGGTGGGGGAAAATGAGGTTGTCAAGGACGTGCAAATCAGCGTGGAAAAGAAGGAACTGGTGCATGCGCCGGCCGGCGATTTCAATGCCTGGAAGATCAGTACTACCGCCATTATCGGCGGCCTGTTCAAGGGGGGTGGCGAGTTTCACATCTGGCTATCGGCGGACGAACGCAAACTCCCGGTCAAGTTCGAGGCAAAGACATACCTCGGAAAAGCAACCGGCAGTCTGAAACAAGTGAAAAACTGATCGGGTCCGCAGTCAGAAGATGCCGGAGGCGGCCGTAAGCCGAATTCTGTTTCCCTGCAGAGCAGAGATGGCAATCATTCATCTGGTTCCTGGATCACTCCAGGAATCAAGCGGTCTACCCAAAAGCATCGGACGGGCCGTCCTTAATCCCTTTCGGGATCGCTTTTCTATTTGACCTTGCTCCGTGTGGGGTTTGCCCTGCCGTCCTTGTTACCAAGGACGCGGTGCGCTCTTACCGCACCTTTTCACCCTTACCCCCAGTGAAGGGGGCGGTGTATTTTCTGTGGCACTTTCCGTAGGGTCGCCCCTCCCTCGCGTTACGAGGCACACTGCCCTGAGGAGTCCGGACTTTCCTCGATCCTGAAATCAGGATCGCGATTGCCTGTCCGCCTCCGACACACATATTATAGACTACTCAGCCACGAAAACAAGAAACACAGAAATAGCTTTCCCATGATTCGTGGTTCCAGGTTTGCCGGGGCGACGCTGCTTCGCACCCTTCGTGGCGCAGAGGGCGTTCTACTTGGTTTTGGCGCTTGCCGCAGGATCGGTCTTGACGAGCCCGAGAATCTGGCGGATCTTGCCGTCCAGCTCCTGCGCAATCTCGGGATGTTCCCTGAGGAAATTTTTGGCAGCTTCCCGTCCCTGTCCAAGACGTTCCGATTTATAGGAAAACCAGGAACCACTTTTTTCGATCAGTTTCCGCTCGACTGCGAGATCGACCAGGTCGCCCTCGTAGGAGATCCCGTGGTTGTAGAGAATGTCGAATTCGGCTTCGCGGAACGGCGGCGCCAGCTTGTTTTTGACTACCTTCGCCCGAGTCCGGTTTCCTACTACAAGCTCGCCTTCTTTGATCGACCCGATGCGTCGGATATCGACGCGGATCGAAGAATAGAACTTGAGCGCGCGGCCACCGGAGGTGGTTTCCGGGTTACCGAACATGACGCCGATCTTCTCCCTCAGCTGGTTGATGAAGATGAGACAGGTATCGGATTTGGACACTATGGCAGTCAGCTTGCGCAGTGCTTGAGACATCAATCTTGCCTGCAACCCGGGCAGCGAGTCCCCCATTTCCCCTGCAAGTTCCGCTTTTGGAACCAGGGCAGAGACGGAATCGATAACCAGAATGTCGATGGCACAGCTGGCGACCAGCACCTGGGTAATTTCCAGGGCCTGCTCGCCGCTGTCGGGTTGAGATACAAGCAGCTCGTCCGTGTTGACGCCCAGGAGTTTTGCATAGCTTGCATCCATGGCATGTTCCGCGTCAATGAAAGCGGCCGAGCCTCCAGCCTTTTGCGCCTGGGCAATCGCGTGGAGCGCCAGCGTGGTTTTACCGCTGGATTCGGGACCGAAGATCTCCACCACGCGTCCTTTTGGAAATCCGCCGACGCCCAGTGCGGCATCCAGGGAGATAGAACCAGTGGAGATTGATCTCACGCCGGATGGATCCGTGCGGTCTCCAAGACGCATGATCGAACCTTTCCCGAACTGCTTCTCGATCTGAGTCAAGGCCATGTCAATCGCTTTGGTTTTGTTGCTGCGCTCGTCCGCCATTAGGCTTTTCCTTCCTTTTCACGATAATCGTAAAATCCGCGTCCAGTTTTTCGACCCAGCAGGCCGGCATCCACCATCTTAACCAACAGCGGGCAGGGCCGGTACTTCGGATCCCCGAGCCCTTCCTGCATGACCCGCAGAATGTCGAGACAAACATCAAGCCCGATAAAATCGGCCAGTGTCAGCGGCCCCATCGGGTGATTCATTCCCAGCTTCATTACGGTGTCGATTGCTTCGCGTGTTCCAACACCCTCCATCAGGGCAAACACGGCCTCATTGATCATGGGAAGAAGGACGCGGTTGGAAACGAATCCCGGGTAGTCCTGAACCTCGACGGCTGTCTTGCCGAGAGCCGTTGCCAGATCCAGTATCTTCCTGCATGTGGCGTCGGACGTTTCCAGTCCCCGGATCACTTCGAGGAGCTTCATAAGGGGAACGGGGTTCATAAAATGCATGCCGATGCATCGATCGGCCCTGCGCGTAACTGCGGCAAGTCTGGTGATCGAAATGGAAGAGGTGTTCGTGGCCAGGATCGTTGCGCCGCCACAGATGCGATCCAGCTCCTTGAAAACTTCGCTCTTGATGGACAGGTTTTCATTAACGGCTTCCACCACCAGGCTGCAGGAGGCAAGCGCCTCCAGCCCAATAGCGGGTGAGATCCGGCTCAACGCCGAATTACGATCCTGCACACTCACGGTTCCCTTCTGGACAAATCGATCAAGACTCTTTTCAATCCCCTTCATCGCTCGGTCCAGTAGCTCCTGGCGCACATCTGACAGGTGCACAAGATAGCCGGACTGCGCGAACACCTGGGCAATTCCGCTTCCCATGGTACCTGATCCGACCACGCCAACAATCCCTATTCCCGATGCTTCCATGATGACTCCCTCAGCGACATTAGTTCCAGTGGGGCTACTCTATCTAACTCCCCAGGCGGCTCTATGAGCCAGAAATCTTACACCCCGCGCAACATGTGGTGCAACCATTCCATTCGGTGCATGATATTCGGTTTCCTGTGCCTCCGCCACGGATTTCAATCCCAAATCTTGATTCAGGAGGTCGATGAAGCGGGTTTTTGACTCCAAACCGATAATCTCGGGCTATACTCTTCCCTATGATTCAGACAGCACCAGCTTAAAGCAGCCACGAATGACACGAATAGCCATCGCCGTAACAAAAAGACCTTATCGCAGAGCACGTTGATAACCTGCGATTTTGCCTCCTCCCCATGGGCGGCCTCCGGCCAACATTCTGGCGCCAATCTCACGCGAAAGCGCTTCCGGGGCTGGAGATGGATGGGCAACTCGAAAGTGCTTTCCCGTGAGATTGGCGCCAGAATGTTGTAGCGCGAAGCGTTGCGCCATGGGGAGGAGGCAAAATCTCACTCCCTTGGTCGCCCCTCTCTCCTTTTGTGTTATTCGTGCCATTCGTGGCTAGGTTTTTTTCCACTGTCTGAATCGCAGGTGCTTTTCATTTGCGGATTGCATTCGGGCGCGATGCTCCCTAGAATTCCCTTTTCTTTTCAGATGCAAGGAGGTTGCCGTGCACGGTACGAAATCGTCCAGGCACAGATGGGCACTTATTCTGGGAGCTTCCAGCGGCTTCGGAGCGGCCGTAAGCGTTGCGCTGGCTCGTAACGGGTACCATATCCTGGGCGTCCATCTGGATCGCCGTGCGACGCTGCCCAACGCGGAGCGCGTGATCGCTGAAATTCGAAGCGCTGGTTGCCAGGCTTTGTTCTTTAATGCCAATGCGGCCGACCCGGCTCGGCGCGCCGAGATTATTGAGCATTTCCGCAAGGAGATGTCTGCGCTTCAGGGCGGCCCGGGAATCGATATCCTACTTCATTCACTCGCCTTCGGAACATTGAAGCCCTATATATCCGATGACAAAGATGGCGCGATCAAACCTGCGGATATGAATATGACCCTCGACGTCATGGCGCACAGCCTGGTGTACTGGGTCCAGGATCTCTACTCAGCGGGACTTCTGCAGCGCGGCGCCAAAATCTTCGCGCTGACGAGCGCGGGAGGTCATCGTGTGTGGCAAAGCTATGGCGCCGTATCGGCTGCCAAGGCCGCACTGGAATCCCACATCAGGCAGCTTGCGGTGGAACTAGCCCCCCACGGCATCAGCGCCAATGCACTGCGTGGAGGAGTCACGGATACGCCGGCAGCGCGGAAAATCCCGGGAAGCGATCGCATGTTTGCAATGGCCCGCGAACACAATCCCGGCAAACGGCTTACGACTCCTGAGGATGTCGCCGAAGCCCTGGTTGCGATGGCTGCCTGTCACTCGACTTGGATGACCGGAAACGTCATCGGGATCGACGGTGGCGAAGATCTCCTGGGCTGAATACACAGGTCCGGAATCGCGTAGGGGCCCCTTCCTGTATTCGTGCCATTCGTGGCCAGGCTTTCCCGTAAAGTTTAAATCATGGATTCATTCATCCAAGTGGGTTGACTCTCTCCATGCGGGCTGGTAAAATTTTGAGTTTTGGAGTGGGGTGAATTATGCCGATG
>Ga0315284_10008154_pt1 | contig 14945 bp, 9 predicted proteins | sample YL17G09_16_MG_FD_203696 | JGI IMG/M metagenome (GOLD analysis project Ga0315284, IMG submission 203696) | Sediment microbial communities from Yellowstone Lake, YNP, Wyoming, USA - YL17G09_16 | ecosystem: Environmental > Aquatic > Freshwater > Lake > Sediment | place: USA: Wyoming | collected... | reverse complement strand
TACGCGGTTGACGTGACCCACACGTATGAGTTGCTGCTCTGGACCGGGGCCGTGGACTCGATGGACGATGATTCGGGTTACGATGTCACGCTATTGGCCGAAATACGTTGCATCCCCGCTCCCGGCGCGATCCTGCTCGGCACCCTCGGTGCCGGTCTGGTTAGCTGGATGCGAAGACGTCGAGCACTGTAGTGAGTTTGTCACGACCATCATCATTTCGGGGCTGCGTTTCACCACGGGCGCAGCCCTTTGCTTTTCGTTTTCGTTGCTCGCCTACGATTCTCCCGATGACGGCCCGTGGGTCAAGCGAAAGAACCGCCCATCGGCCGATTGCCTCTGTTCTCCTTTGCACTCTTGGCGTCCCCCGCCTTCGCGAGGGCGGGCTTTGGCGAGAGGTAAAGGAGTTTTCTTATCCGTGGAATTCTTCGTGCTCTTCGTGTCCTTCGTGGTGAAAAGACCTGGATTCCCGCCTGTGCGGGAATGACATGAATGGAGGGGTTTTCGCGTGGTTCGCGTGATTCGCGGTTGAAAGGGGTAATTCCGGTTCTCCGCTCGAAATCTGCGTAAATCTGCGAAATCTGCGGATGAAGAAGCCAGTTGTCAGAGTCTGCATGGGCTAAAGCCCATCCTACGGGACTTTTCTCTGCGTCTCAGCGTCTCTGCGCGAGATCATTTCGGTTGCGGCCGTTGCGGTTGAAAGACAGAGGTGGATTCCTGCCCTCGATCAGGTCGAGGGGGGACCTTGCGCAGGAATGACAACGAGGAGATTGCCGCGCTGGCGCTCGCAATGACATGACGTGCGGGGCTGTCAGGGGTGCTTGAGGCGGAGCTTGACGTGGAAGGCGCCGGGGACGGGGGCTTTGGAGACGACGTAGAGGTAGCCGCCGCCGCAGCCGGAGTACATGGCGCCGGGGTAACGCGACTGGTAGTACTTCAGCAGCGCGAGCAGGTCGATCTGGATGGTTCGATGGCGGACCGTGCCGGGCAGGATCGCCTCCCAGCAGAGCATGCACTCGTTCAGGGAGGCGCCGAGGGCGGCGATGTCACGGGCGAGGATGGCGTCGTAACCGGCCCGGCCGGACTGGCCCAGGCGGGCGATCCAGCGGGAGTCGAGGTTCTTTGTCTCCAGCGGGTTGTAGCCGTTCGGCCGCTGCGAGACCGGCAGGACGTGGATCACCTTCTCGAGCCACGTGGCGACCTGGGGATCGTTGTTGGACTCGATGTGACGCGGGAAGATGCCGCCTTTGTGGCGAAAGTCGTAGTCGAGGCGATTGATGCCGGGATAGACGAGGCCGATCATGTCCTGCGAGCCCGAGGGCTCCGGCTTGCCTTCGTTCTCGGCGGCGTACAGGTCCTGCACCAATCGCTCCGGGTCCCCTTCGGGGAGTACGCCGTGCCAGAGTCGCATGGCGACGTTGCGGGTGCCGATGCAGATGCCGGCCCGCTCCATGAACCAGAACTGCGGCTCGACGCTCACGACGACCATCGACCCCGGCGACGACGGGTCGAGCTTCGAGACAAATGGCTGGTCGATCCAGCCGCCGGCCAGGGCCAGCCGGTACGGCAGACCGCCAAGAACCTCGGTGATTTCGCGACATCGATCCGGCTTCATGCAGACCATCCGCGTGGGCAAAGACTCACCCTACAACTTCATTCAACTGACGGTTCGCTGGCCGGCCTTGCGGGCCATGTACTGCTGCTCGATCCACGCGTAGGTCTTGCGAAGGCCCTCCTTCAGGGGCGTGCCCGGCTCCCAGCCGAGGACCTGCTTGATGAATGTGTTGTCGCTGTTGCGGCCGCCGACGCCTTTCGGAGCGTCGAGATCGTACTTGCGATTCAGCTTGATGCCGCCGATCTCCTCCGCCATCAAGACCAGGTCGTTGATCGAGACGAGGAAATTGGACCCGAGGTTGATCGGCGTGGCGATCAGCTCATCGCAGTGCATGATCATGTCGATGCCCTGGACGCAATCGTCGATGTACATGAAGCTGCGGGTCTGGTGCCCGTCGCCCCAGATGGTGATGTCACGCGAGCCGGTATCTTTGGCTTCAATGACCTTTCGGCAAATGGCCGCCGGCGCCTTCTCCCGTCCCCCATCCCAAGTGCCCCAGGGGCCGTACACGTTATGAAAGCGGGCGATGTGCGTCTCGAGCCCTCGCTCGGCCCAGTACTCATGGCAAAACATCTCACTCATCAGCTTTTCCCAGCCATAGCCTCGCTCGGCCATCGCAGGGTAGGCATCGGATTCCTTCAAAGCACGGCAGTCGGGGCTCTTCTGGAGCTCGACGTTGTAGGCACAGGCCGAGGACGAGAAGAAGTACCGCCGGGCGCCGGCGCGGTACGCCGACTCGATCATGTGGGTGTTGATCAGGATGCTGCGGAGGCACTCGATGCGGAACCGCTCGATGAACCCCATACCGCCCATATCCGCGGCCAGGTTATACACCTCCACCACCCCCTCGCACGCCCGCCGGCAGTTCTTCTCGTCGCTCATGTCCATGCAGAGGCATTCCACGCCCGGCACACGCTGGTACCACTCGGGCAGTGGCTTCTTATCGACCGCCCGAATCCGTATGAAACCCTGGTCGTGGAAGTACCTCGTCAGGGCGCCGGCAATGAATCCTCCGGCCCCCCCTATCACAATCTGATCGTCCTTGTTCAGCACCGAAGCCGCCTTGGGCCTGTCTTTTTCTGCCATCTTCATCCTTTCCGCCGCGAACTCATCGCCCGTGACGCAGCACGCGCATGCGCACGCGGCACCTGGCGGCTCTTGACCGCCACATTATTGACACGTCGGCACGGTCAATTCAACAGGCTTGTTGTGACAATTGTTGCCCCACGCGTGACTATCTTGACCTTTGAGGCGTCACGAAGCGGCACTGATGTCGAAGCGATTGCCCCACTCTCCGATGCCTCCAGGAAGTCACCAAATTCTGTCGCCTCGCCGAGGGGTTCCCGTATAATGAGCCGGCGTTCGAGGCAAAAGACTCGCTATCCGCCAATGGCGCGAGTCCGAAGGTTATGGAGTGAGAACATGCATAGAAATCGCAGGACGCTGGTTCTTGCCGGGGCGTTCTTGGCGTCGCTTTCGCAATGCGCGGCATGCGGGGCGGAGCAATTGGATAAGTACGGCGGCGTCATGCGGATCGCGGGGCGCGCGGGCGAGTCGTTTCATCTGGAGAAGATCGGAAAGCGGTGGTGGGCCGTCACGCCGGAGGGCCACGGCCTGTTCGTCCGGGCGGTCGGCAAGGTGGACACGGCGGACTATGGCGGAAGCGGCGGTTTCCTCGCCTACGACGGCGTGTACCTGCAAACGGCCGACGGAGCGATGTCGCCCAATCTGCAGGCGGCCGCTCAAAGCAGCCTCACGGGCGATGTGGTGTACCCCGCCATGGGGACAACGTTGAGCTCAAAGAACGACGCACTGTATCTGGGCTCGTTCCGGTTCAAGCCGAACTACACGTATTTCTGGCTGGACAAGCTCGGCCAAGGCGGCAAGCTCCAGTGGTACTATTCGACCGCAGACGGTTGGAGACTGATCGGCGACACGGGCCGGCCGAACAAAGGCGCGGTCCTCAGCAGCGACGGAGGCTTTCACCTGGACATCGGCAAGTACATGGCCCCGGACAAAGACGGGTTCGGCCAGTGGGACGACCCCAAGGCGAACAGGATCACCTGGTGGAGCATGGACAAGGGCTTCCCGGCCGATTTTGCGCCCGTGAGTCTGCCGGGCGATGCGACCGCGCGCTACTACCTCAAGGCGGTTGTGCAGGAGGATTTCCAAGTGCCGCCGGTTCTGAGCCAAACGTACGAACGGGCGGAGCTGGGCGAGTGGATCGCGAAAAAGTACGGTCCCGGCGACTACTATGGCAAGTGGGCCGGGGCGATGACGCAGCGTCTGAGATCGTGGGGGTTCAACGTGGCCGGGCTGTACTCACCCCGCTACACGGCCTGTGCGGCGGGCCTCGCCGACCGCTTGCCGGTCGAGCCGACCTGGGCACTGGGCGGATGGGCCACTCGTAAGGATCGGCCCTACCACGCCAAGAACGTCTATGCCGGGGCAGTGTTTCCCCCCGGCAGCAAGAACCTCCTGTGGCAGGGATTACAGCCCGACGTATTCGACCCGCAGTTCAGGAAGGCCTACCTGGAACTGGTCGTCCAGCAGGCGGCGGCAAGAGACGCCTGGTCGTGGGCCCTGATTCCTGAGGAGGCGGATTACCTGTTCGGCATCGACAGTCTCACACACGATCACATGGGGTACGTGGTCCTCTCCCAGGACCCTTACCACCCGCGGGCCAATCGCGATGGCCAGAAAATCATATTCGATGACCCGCGATTCTACGCCAAGTACGCCCTTCGCGATTCTCTCCGTCACCTCTATCGGGTGCCCGGCAAGGAGTTAACTCCCTTCGCGCCTCGATCCGCCGTCCCCTGCTACAACTACGCGCGCCAGCCTGGGGGGCCGGAACTGGCCGCCCTGCAAAACCTCAATGCCGCATGGGGAACCAGCTACACAACCTGGGACACCTCTTCGGGAGACGTGGTCCAGGGGACCAACGCCTGGGGCACCGGCACGGGGTTCATGGACGAGAATGGAAAGAGCATCCTGGCCCCGGACGTTCTGTCGGTCGGCTTCGACAAGTCCTTCACCGACCCCGCTCATCCGGCGATCCGCAAAGACATGGATGCCTTCGTCGAGCTGTTCGCCGCCCGCTACGGGACGATCCTTCAGGAAGCGTTCGCGCAGGTGGCGCACCCGATCCTGCTGTTGCCGGTGTACAACGGGCCCGACTTTGTCTACAAGGCGCTGGCGCCTTATGTAGATGGTTTCTGGGTGAATGTCTCAGACCCGAAGGATACGCTGCGAATCTACAACGCCGGGCACAAGCCGCTGGTGGTTGGCGACTATCTGACCGCCGACCCCGACTCGCCACTGTACTTCAAAGCGAAGATCGAGTCGCTGCGATACGATGCCGCTACCGGCAATACGGTCATCACGGCACCCGATCTGCGGTACGTGTTTCGCACGGCGCAGACCGTGGCGTTTCCCGATTGCCGTGAGCTGGCGGAGAAAGGGACCTGCGGCGGCAAGTACGTCTATCCTTATCCCCGGGTCAAGTCCGCCCATTGGAATACCATCGAGGTCCCCGGGGATTTTACCGGAGGCGTGACGCCCGGAATGTACGTCGAGCTTTCGAAGTACGGTAGGTACCCCCATCCTCGCCGCACGCAGGAAGACCGCGCCCGGGACATGATCCAGCACTACAAGTCGTTGCTCGATTGGCGCGGCGACGACGGCCTTTATTTCGTGATCGGGATCGAGCACTGGTGTCTCTACGACCCGGCCGTCAGCAACTGGACGGACAACGAGAACTTCGGACTGGCGACGCTGCAGGACAACGCCTATGACGGCGTGGAGGCCAGGCGTGCCGTCGGAACAGACCCTCGCGGCTACCCCATCGGCGGCGAGGATGCCGACTACGGCGACCTCCTGACGGGCCTGAGCCAATTCCTTCAGGGCATCTACGACGTCATCCCCGTCCGATAGTTGTTCCGGCACAATACCATGCGCCGAGCCGCTCCGCGCCGCCTGGGCTGCCACAGGACTGCCAGTTTGTTTTCACACGCACTCGACCGGATCGCTCGTCCTTAGCTCTTGCCCTGAATGTGAATCGTCGATACGCTGGGCCGGCCGCGGCGGAGGATAGGGCTCTGCGGGCAAGGGACCCGAGCGACGCCGCGGCCCAGGGGCGTCGGCGACGTACGCGCTGTGCTACGTCGGCTGACCCTCGTAGGAACCGGGCTTGTGGCCCGATGCGAAAGATGCTCAGGGACTGGGGACAGGGTCGGCGTCCCCGGAATCCCGAAACAGAACGACGCAACCGGATGGCACGCCATTGCCTATGCCGTGTTGCACTTTGTCGTTCGATGCACCGCGTTGATTTCGTTGACTGGACATACATGGTGACACATTTGACTTCGGATCGAGTGGTATCCTGCATCACTGTCGCGCTTTGTATTCTTGGCACTTCATTTTCCGCACACGCAGCGGACTGGCCGCAATGGGGAGGAACCAACAACCGGAACATGGTGTCGGCGGAGAAGGCCCTGCCGGACTCGTTTGTGCCTGACAAGGAGGGGACCACTGGGCAAGCGAACGGCCATGAGAACGCCAAGGGCATCAAATGGGTGGTCAGGCTCGGCGCGTTTGCCTATGGTAATCCGACAGTCGCGAATGGAAGGGTCTTCGTTGGCACTGATGCCCAGACCCTGTCGGCGGATCCGAGGTTCACGTTCACCAAGGGCGGCCTTGTCAAGTGCTTCGACCAAGCTGGCGGAGCACTGCTCTGGCAGTTGCCTGTCCCGGAGCGGCTCACCCGCCTGCCGGCGGGCGCACACTTCACTCAGCAGTTCCTCGGCGTCTGTTCGTCCCCAACCGTCGATGGCGACCGGGTGTACGTCGTGACCGGCGCCGGCGACATCCTGTGCCTGGACGTCAAGGGCCAGAGCGACGGGAACGCCGGACCCTTCACGGATGAGGCACAATACATGGCCGGATCAGACAAGCCGCCGGTCGAGCTGAACGACAAGGACGGCGATATTATCTGGCGTTTTGACCCGATCGACGAACTGGGAGTCTGTCCTCACGACGTCGCCAGTTGCTCGGCCCTGATCGTGGGCGACATGCTTTATGCCGCTACGTCGAACGGGGTGGAGAAATCCCACGAAAAGGTTGTCGCGCCGCTGGCCCCGAGCCTGATCGTGCTGGACAAGAGGACCGGTGCGCTGCTGGCCACGGATGATGAGAAGATCGGGACACGTCAGTGGCACACCCAGTGGGGTTCCCCCTCTTCGGGGACCGTCGGCGACAAGACCCTCGTCTTCTTCCCAGGCGCCGATGGCGTGTGTTATGCCTTTGAAGCATTGGCCACGGCCCCGGCAACGCCGGTGCATTTGCAGAAGGTATGGTCCTATGACTGCTGCCCCGCAGAGTACAGATACCGTGACGGCAAATTGATCCCTTACTACGATGGCGACAAGCGTAAGGCCAACAGCCCCAACAAGAACGACGGCAGCTATGTCGGTCCCAGCGAGATCATAGGGACGCCCGTCTTTCACGAGGGACGGGTGTACGTGGCGCTCGGCCAGGACCCTTCTCACGGCCGGGGCAAAGGCATGCTTCACTGCATCGACGCATCCAAGACCGGCGATATCACGAGTACCGGCGCACTCTGGAAATACGCCGACATCGACCGCAGCCTCTCGACGGCAGCCGTTGCGGATGGATTGGTGTATGTCACCGATGTCGCCGGACGGCTCCACTGTCTGGACGCCCAAACGGGGCAACGCTGCTGGGTGCATGAGACGAACGATGAGACCTGGGGCAGTCCGTTGGTGGCCGATGGGAAGGTCTATTTCGGCACCAGCAAGAACTTCTACATCATGGCGGCCGGCAGGCAGTCGAGACTGCTGAGTGCGGTGCGTATGACGGCGCCGGTGTACAGCACGCCGGTCGCCGCCAATGGTGTCCTCTACATCGCCTCGAACCGATACCTCTGGGCCACTCAGGTCTTGCCCTGACCATTGCTGTGCCCGGGGCTGAGGGTGCGTGCTCCTGAGCGGCATCCTATTCGAGAAGGTGACTCTGGGGCCGTGGCTCCGGGCAGGCTACGTGAACGACTCGGATGACGCCCTGTGAGGGCGAGCAAATGGCATAGACTCGTTTCGTACGGCCGGATTCCTCAAACGATATGACCACACATCCGCTCAGCAGGAATGCCGCCGCCATCATCATGCAGATCAACAGTGTCTTTTTCATGGTTCTGTCTCCTGGACATCAGAGCTGTTTTCAGCGTTTGCTCTATATAGATAAGGCAGTGGACGGCCCTCTGGTAACGGTTGCGTGAGGGCCTCTTGCCAGAAGAAGCGGCGGACGCCGGCCATCACATCCGAGAAGGCGGGGTCGTCCTTGACATACCAGGGCGTCTGGCGGATGGGAATAGGATGACCTCTGGCATGCTCTGCAAAGATCAGGCAGATCACACTGAACAAGCCCAACAGACATGGGGCCGTACGCAGCACCGGTTGGGCGAGGTGTTGTCGAGGCGTCTCAAAGCCCAAATGAGCTCGCACCTGCTGAAAGGTCGTTTCGATCGGCCAGCCGACGGTGGCGGTCATCAGCCTCCGACGGGCTACGACCTGCTCAGGGGTGGGGGCCGAGACCCAGACGAACCTGTTCTCCCGCCCAAACGCGGCAAACCCAGCTTCCGCAATCTCCAGTACTCACCCCCGCGGAATCGCGGACGATTCGGCGGCTGGATTGACAAAGCCGCCGATCTCTGATATTCTCGGCACCGGACACGGTTAACACTGAGACAACGATGGCGCGGGCTGTTGAGGCAAAGCTCGCAATGAGTTGGAATCATTGACGATGCAGACAGAAGGCGACATTCTGGCGTTGTTGGAAGCGAAAGGAGCCCAGGTGGCCAAGGAAACACAGCGGGCCGTCATCCTCCAGCCCGGAGCGCTGGGGGATTGCATACTGACGCTGCCGCTGGTCAAAATCATGAAGGAGGGATTGAACCTCGGCGGGGTGGATATTATCGGCCACACGGAGTACATCGGGGCTTTCCCCGGGCGCAGTTGCGTGGACGGCGTCCGCTCCATCGATTCGACGGACTTGCACCGGATGTTCGTCGAGCCGGCCAAATTCGACTTGGCCGACTGGGACCCGCTGATCAACACCTTCGCCGTGTATTCCTGGATCGTGACGTTTCTGGGCGAGCCGGGGAGCGATTTCGAGCAGAACCTGATCTTCACCGCCAACTGCAGCCACAGTGCGGAGATCATCACGCTGTCCATGAAACCGTCCGAAGGCGGCAAAGTTCACGTCGCGGAATCCTATATTCAGCAGTTCGCGGGGCAAAGTGGCCTATCCCCCGAGCAGGCGAAAGTCGCCATGGATAAAGTCCTGATCCGGATCACCGAGGCGGATCGGGACACCGGCGTCGAATTGCTCGATCAGGCGGAGATCGATCTGTCCAAAAAGCTGGTCGTCATCCACCCCGGCAGCGGCGGCGCCAGGAAATGCTGGCACCTGGAGAACTTCGTGAGCGTGGCCCAGGGCCTTCGCACGCAGGGGTTTGAGGTCCTGTTCCTGCTCGGCCCGGCGGAGATCGAGAGATTGCGACCGGCCGAAGAGGCACGGCTCTACGGGGCCGCCAGGTGCATAGGCCATCTGTCGCTGGCCCAGGTCGTCGGGCTCCTCAGTTGCGCCGATGCGTTTCTCGGCAACGACAGCGGAGTCAGCCACCTCGCCGCGGCAATAGGCTTGCGGACCTATGTGATGTTCGGGCCCACCGACCCGGCCCTGTACCGACCCATCGGCCCGGCGGTGACCCTGTTCCAGGACGTCACGGAGACGTTCGCCGAGAGACCCTCACTCGACCTCCAGAAGCAGGTCCTCGCCGCCGTAACCGCCATCGCGTGAGGCCGGTTGGACATATTTGCGACATTCCATAAACTATGAAAGCGCTGTCATGCAGGAACGAACGCTTGGCGAGTTAGCCGAACACGTGGGCGGCCAGGTCCGCGGCGATCCGAGCCTCGTGATCCGGGCGGCGGCCACTCTGGAACGCGCCAAGGAAGGCGACATCAGCTTCCTCATGAACCGCCGATATGTGCGGCAGCTTCAGACCACGAAAGCCAGCGCGGTGATCGTGGCCCAGGCCGTGGATGCCCCGGTCGCCCTGCTGGTTGCCGAGGACCCGTATTACGCCTTCACGCAGGTGATGGTGCTTCTGCACGGGCACCGCACACATAAGGAGACGGGCATCAGTCCCCAGGCGTCGATCTCCGATACCGCCGTGCTCGGCGCGGGTTGTCATGTTCACCCCTTCGCCACAATCGCCGACAACGTGCAGATCGGCGAGCGGTGCATCGTCTACCCTGGCGTCTACATCGGCGAAGGCGCGACCCTCGGCGATGACTGCATCATCTATCCGAGCGTGACCATCTACGAACGATGCAGGATCGGCCGCCGCGTCATCATCAACGCAGGCTCCGCAATCGCCGTCGATGGCTTCGGCTACGCCACGCACGAAGGCGTACACCACAAGATCCCCCAGATTGGCGGCGTCGTCATCAAGGACGACGTGGAGATCGGAAGCTGTTGCGGCATCGAGAGAGGTACGCTCGACGACACGATCATCGGACAGGGCAGCAAGCTCGGCGACCTGGTGACGATAGGACACGGCACGAAGATCGGCCCCCACTGCCTGATCGTCGCTCAGGCCGGTGTCGCCGGCTCCGCCACGCTCGGCCATCACTGCGTCGTCGGCGGCCAGGCCGGCATCGTCGGCCACATTACCATCGGCGACAACGTGACGATCGGAGGGCGTGCAGGCGTAATCAACAGTGTTCCTGACGGCCAGACCATGCTGGGGGCCCCGGCGATCGAGGCCGACGAGGCCCGGCGGGCGTATGCGATGCTGCCGCACCTGCCTCAGATGCGGCAGGACATCCGCGAGCTTCAGAACCGGCTGCGCAAGATCGCCGCCCTGCTGGAGGGCGGGTCCGACAAACTGGAGGACCGTTAACGGAATATGTGTTGTATCGCGCATGGGATATCTGCATGGAGCATGCTATGTTGTCACCCCTCGCCACGGCCGGGTACGCGGTTAGCCTGATCCGGGTGGCATCGTCAAGCGAAGCTTGGCGATGGTCTTTTCGGGACGCGGTGCAACCATCGCCAAGACCTGCGGCTTTGACGATGCCACCCATGACAGACGCTAAACATGTACAAGGGGAGGATCCATACGACGGATTTCTGGATTCCCGCCTTCGCGGGAATGACATTGGAGTAGCTCTTGACCGTGTTCTCACTGTGTCGGAGGCTCGAAGGGCCAACAGTGGGGATGGCGGGTTCCATTCCGTGGTCGTGCGATGAGTGAATCGAATGCAATAGGATTGATCGCCGGCGGCGGGCGGCTCCCTTCCATGGTGGCCGCGGGCGCCCGAAAGGCGGGATGCAGAGTGATCTGCGTCGGGCTGGCCGGCTACGTCGAGCCCGCGTTGGCGGACGAGGTGGACGTGTTCTACGAAGCCGCCGTGGCCCGTCCCGGAAGCTGGATACGCAAGCTCCGGAAACACGGCGTGACCCGCGCGATCATGGTGGGACGCGTGACGAAATCGCACCTGTTCACCCCCTGGCGCATCCTGCGATACCTGCCCGACTGGCGAGCATTTCGGATCTACTACTGGCGTCTGCGCGGCAGAAGCAAGCAGACGGATACTTTTCTATCAGCCCTGGCGGACGAGCTGGCCAGCGGCGACATTACCCTGGAGAACTCTATCATGTACTGCCGGGAGCACCTTGCCGATGCGGGAGTGATGACCAGGCGCAAGCCGACGTCGCGAATGGAAGAGGACGCCGCGTTCGGATGGCCCCTGGCCAAGAAGCTGGGCGAGCTCGATATCGGCCAGGCGGTCGCCGTGCGGGAACGGGAGGTGATCGCCGTCGAGGCGATCGAGGGCACGGCGGAGATGATCCAGCGAGCGGGCCGGCACTGCAAGGCGGGCGGCTGGACACTCATCAAGACCGCCAAGCCGCAGCAGGACATGCGGTTCGACGTGCCCTGCGTCGGGCCGGAAACCGTGCGGGGCCTCGCGGAGAACGGCGGTACCTGCCTGGTCATCGAGGCCGGTAAAACGATCGTCCTCGATAAACCCAAGACCATCAAGCTTGCCGACGAACTGGGAATCTGCGTCCTCGGAGTGTAGCTCAGCAGGCAGAGCAGGGCGCGCAACATGTGTAGCGGGCCGACTGTGTACGCCAGGAGCCGGTCGGCTGTCGAGCGATTACAATCGGCGCACCGCACTTACGTCTGACGTACGACAAAATACGGCTGGTTGGCAAGCGCTGCATCGAAGCCCGGATAGAGCCACGCCCGGCCTGCTTCGTCGCGCAGCTCGAAATAGTACTCCAGCGGGTACGGTGAGTCGCTGTATTCGCCTGGAATGGCCGCGCCGTACCGAGGCCCTTCCGCCTGCATGTCAGCCATCCGGTAGGACTGCGCTTGATGCACTTGCCTGTAGTACAGCCGAATCGCGCTCACGGGTGATTGCCGACCCCGGAGCGTGAGTTCCACAGTTACAGGTTGCCCCGGCCGAAATGGAGAAGGCGGCGTATGGGAGACACGCGCCACAGGCCGCCGCACCCGGCCCAGAACCACCTGGATGGCTTGAGCGACGGCCGCCGGCGATGTGACGCCTGCCTGCCCATCCGGCGGGCGGACTTGTACACGCGTTTCCATATCTGCGATATCCTCATCGATGGCCGCCAGGCGGTCCAGCCAGTGGCCGCGCAACTGTCCCTCCAGCCCGAAGGTGACGTCGCGAACGTAGACGTCCCGTGCCCGTGCCGCCATCCGGGCCCAGGCGTTCCTCGCCGCGCGGTAGACTTTCAGAGCTTCGTTCAGCGCCGCCGGATCGGCAGTCCGATCGTACATGGCATAGAGCACGGCCGCTCGAAGCTTGGCGGCAAAGAACCGCCCCAAGCCGCTTTGAATGTCCACATCGACGGCCAGCCGCCGGAATGCCGGCGAGCTGCGGTCGGCAATCCGGGTCTCGGCTTCGTGCAGATGGCTTGCCGCCGCCTCCGCCAGCTCCTCCATCCACTGAGCGACTTCCACGGGAGAGTACTTCGCGGTGGGTTCTGCCCGGATCAACGCCTCCGCATAATCATCCACTGCGGCGAATAGCTGCGGATCCAGCGGACTGACCGTGCCGAACCGCTTGGGACTGGGCGTATCCCCGTAAGGATGTCGCCGCGAGGCATCGACAATCGGCATATTAGCGTACATCTCAGGCCAGTAGTTGTTGTTCGCCGCCGAGGGCGTGTGAGCGGTGGTGAACAGAGGCAGAATACGGCTGGCATGGCTCAGCGCCCCTTCGCATGCTTCGGCTGCCGGGCCATACTCCTTGCGGAGGAACCTGCGCCAGGTTTCGGGGTCCGCGTCGGGGTTGTAGAGCAGCCGGCCCCAGAGCCGGTAGCCGTAGAGGTACTTCTCATAGTCGCGCGCCGGGCGAAGTGAGGCGTCCGCGTAGGCGTCGCGCCCGCCGGGCAGACCCGAGCCCTTACGCCCCTTGAAGGAAAGCGGCTCGAAGAGCTCCACCCCGCTGCTGCCGCAAAAGCTGGATGCCCGTCCGTACCCGGCCGCGAAGACCGGATCGCCCCAGAGCAGAAGCCGTTGCGTGCCCGGCCACATGCGATGCAGCACTCCGTAGGAACGGTTCTCGGCGAGCAGGTCGCCGTAGCCGTAGCGGAGAAAGCTCCGGGAGCCGAAGCTTCTGGAGAAGAACCCCTGGTCCTGCCTGTCCTGCCGCGGCAGCTCGACGGCGCGAATGGCGGCCTGGTGATACGGCAGGCCCATGTGTTCCGCCCAGTACTTGGGTGAGATGCTGACGGGCATGCCGGTGGCCACGGCCAGGTCGATCATCGCCCGGTCCATTCCCTTGGCGTGCATGTCGATCTCGACCCGCCGGCCGCAGCGCACGACGCCTTCGAAGACCGTCTTCCAGAACTCGTAGCTGCCCTCCGCCACACCGCTTTCGCCATGAATACGGAAGGTGACGCCGCTGATGGATGGGCAAGACTTCAATAAAGTCTCCAAAGCGGATCGGCAATACGCCGCGTGCGTCTCGGGAGACAGGCCGTCGATGGTGTAATTGACGTCGGGGCTGTCGGTCCATTTGTAGGCATGTGTCCAGAGGCCGAGCTGGAAGTGCAGGCCGCGGCGGGCCGCCTCATCGCTGATGAATCGCAGCATTTCCAGATTGTGGTCCCGCTCGGCATCCGGCAATTCACGGGCGCGAACGTCGTAGCCCGGCACTGAGACAAGGAACGGATACGCAAAGTGGAAGTACGTGTCGCGCAGGCGCGACGTGAAGTCGTAGCCCAGTCCCAGCGCCAGGGCAAAGCGGTTGAACCGCTGGGCGACGAGCATGGACAGGTACTGCCGCCAAAACACCTTATCGATGTACCAGATATTATCCTCCAGATAGCTGGCGTACACTCGCATGATGCTGCGGACCTTGTTGGCCGGCCGCTCCAGAACAGTCTCACGCACGTCCAAAGCCGCCAACCCTCCAGGCGTGTGATCGACCCGATCCGCCAACTCCAGAGCCGCGTGCACGAGCCCCCGGACATCGCTGCCGCAGACTAACAGGACCGGGCGGCCCACCAGCTTGCCTGGCACCAGACCAAACGACTCAGGCGAATCCGGTATGGACACACCGGCGTGAGCGAGTATCTTCCGGGCCATGGGCGAAGAACTGCCGCACACCACCACACAAGTGGGTCCGGTGGGTGACTCGTCCACTCGCTGGCCGACTACGCTGGGAACACCCTTGGCCGACAGGGAGGCACGCAGTTGGTCCAGGCTCCACTTCCCCGGCTCACTTGCCCCAATCGGGTCAGAAGGATCGCATATAATGAACACACCTCCATCTCTCCAACTGTATCTCCAAAGCCGACGCGCCTGGCGGTCGGCGTTTCCACAACCGGAGGTCACTCCGGCGGCCGTGCAGCCGGCGGCAACGGCCGCTTGCCTGAGAAACTCCCTGCGACTTGGATGATGTCTGTTTGCTGAATCCATGCATTCCTCGAATCAGGACTCCAAAACTACCACTTCATGATCGAGTACCGATCCCAGCTCGAATTGCACCCAGCCATTGTCGGCGGCCGCAGTACGGCTCTCCCCGGAGACCAGCATCTTCAACGTCTTCGGTTGAACACCCTGCGGCAGACGGACGCGTACCTTGAGTGGGCCGACGGGTATCAACTCATGCACCGGGGCCCGCCAAGTCCCGGCACTGGTGAGGTTCACCAGATGCAGGATCACGCGGCCGGGCTGCTGGTAGAGCTCGCAATCGATCAGGCCCCG
>Ga0315284_10008153_pt1 | contig 14946 bp, 17 predicted proteins | sample YL17G09_16_MG_FD_203696 | JGI IMG/M metagenome (GOLD analysis project Ga0315284, IMG submission 203696) | Sediment microbial communities from Yellowstone Lake, YNP, Wyoming, USA - YL17G09_16 | ecosystem: Environmental > Aquatic > Freshwater > Lake > Sediment | place: USA: Wyoming | collected... | reverse complement strand
GGAGGCGGTGATCCCGGCGGTGGAGGGCATCAGATCAAATCCCCGACCAGCAGGTAGGTGTTCGTCGCGATACAGATCAACGTCGCCGCCGAGCCGAGCGCCCGCAACCTCAACGACGGCGTGGCGACGATCGTGGTGCCTGACGCGACGACCGTGACCTGACCGGCACCTAGCTGAGCGATGTCGATGCGTTGCCCGATCGCCATCAACGAGACAGGGACGGTGCAGTTCACCGCAGTACCTTTCGTGAACGTCACCAACTTCCCGACATCGGACACGTCGAGCAGATACGAATCGACTTCGTTGCGGAGAGTCTGAGCCGTCGTCCAGTCAGTCGCCGGACCGGTCAAACCAATCAAGCCCTGCAATCCAGTCAGGCCGGGTGGACCGGACATCGGAGCGCCGACCTCCACCCACTGAGACGAACTGCCGTCATCCCACCACAGGAACGTCCGACCGTTGTTCTCGTTGAACCACAAGTCGCCATCAACCGGAGCCACCGGAGGCGTCGCCAGTGTCGCGATCGTCCCCGCCGGACCGGGCGGGCCTTGCAACCCGGTCTGACCGGGATTCCCGGTGACCGGGATACCCAACTCAACCCACTGCGCCGAAGTGCCGTCATTCCACCAGATGAACGTCCGGCCCGTCATCTCGTCGAACCACAGATCACCGTCGTTCGGAGCCGTCGGCGGGACCGTCGTGGTCTGCACCCTCGACGAAATGACATCGACTCGCTTGTCGGTGATCTCGGCCGCTGTGATCGCCGCACACAACGCCGGGACGTAAACCGCGGCGAGTACCACATCGGAACCTGGGGCGGCCATGACGGGCATCACAGCCGCCACACCGGGAACCACAGACACCACCCCAACCCCCGACACGACCACAAGATCGATCCGGGGGAGCGACGCGTGGGCGACACCGATCACCGGATCAGTCGCACCCACCGCCGCGATCACACCGACCAGCGCGATCCGACCCGCCGCGACATGGACCGTCATGTCCGGCGAGCCCTGAGCCGTCACATCACAACCGGCGATGACTCCTGACATCCCGGCACCCGCGGCGACGATGTCGAAATCGACAGAATCAGGGGCGGCCTGAAACGGATGGGCGGCATCGCCATAGTTCGGAATGTCGAAAGGGATTGGAATCACCTCCTCGGATGCAGACGCCGGTCGCCGACCGCCCCTGTTCCCTCAGGGTTCCAGCCTTACATGCCAGCGAGATCATGGCTCCACACGACCGTGATTGTGTCCAGCAGACCCAACGTGTACGGGCCGAACAGGGCACGACTGATCGTGTTACCTGCCGTGCCGGCCGCGTCGGTAAGTGGCGTTTCGTTCGTGATGACCACCTCGGCCAACGCGACACCATCCGCTTCCCCGGCAGCCCACGACGACTTCCACTGGATGCGCCTCGCCGTCCCGGCACCACCCGGCTGGGTTGATGTCGGGAACCCGCCATCGATCGCCTTGTTTGACCCGGCGACGTACGCTCCGAGAGCAGCCGCAGCACCGGTCTTCGTGGCTGGCGTCGCCCCGGTCCCGAGACGCATCCCCGTCACCTGGGCAGGAGCACCGGCAACACCGGCCGCCCGCTCGCCGTAGAACTTATCGCCCGTCTCCGTGATCAGATTGCGAACCCTCTGGACTTCCTGACCGTTGATCTCGATGACCAACCACCCGGAAAGTCCAACGTGCTCATCGAACTGCATATCGACTCCTCTTGCTCCCTGGTCGTCGGCTGAAGCCGGCAGCCTCCTCGACGGGAACTAATCAAGAAAGCCGTTACTGCTGATGTTGCTTGTTGCTACCTAGGTGTGACCGGATTCAACCCGGTCGGAACTTCCGGCCCCGAAATCGTGAGATCTTCAGGGGAAGGTGGCCGAACCGGAGTTCGGGTGGTCAATTCCGCAATACGGGCATCGATCATCGACATCTGGGACACCGTCCCATCAACTCGAGGATCAAGCGCAACGTTGCGAAGCCGCTGCACGGCCGTTGCGTTCGTGATCTTCTCCAGCACCTCGAGGAAGAACTCACCCTTGAACTGAAGGTAGCCCCGGGCCTCTTCATCGGAGAAGTTGTTGGGGTTGTCCCACAACGCAAACGAATCGGGATCCTCGTCGATGAGCTTGATCGGACGCAGGATGCCGTTGGCGAACACATCGAGATCGGGATTGGCCGCCTCATGCTGATTCAGGCGGCGTTCCTCCGGCTTGATCCCAAAGGACCGACCGGCCTGAATCGTTTCATGGTTCTGGACGCCGTAAGCCCCGACACGCTTGAGGATCACCAGACTTTCGGTGACGTTCTTCCACACCTCAAGGTCATTGTCATCCGGATTGAAACCCGGAGGCTTCGGGGCCAACGCCTGAGCTGCCGCCACCTCAGCGCGAACCTCGGCGGCACGAGCCTCAGCACGCCGAGCAACTTCCTCGGCCTGAGCCGTCTTCACATCGGCCTTCACGTCAGCCGACTCCGACTCCAAAGTCGCAGCATCGGCAGCCGCATCGGCAGCCGCCGCCAATCGGGCCTCCTCACGGGCCTCCTCGCGGGCCGCGGCAGCCTCCAAGGCCACCGCGTCATCCTCATCAACAACCTTCTTCGGCCTGGACTTGACCGCACTGGTTTCAGCCATGAATCCCTATTCCCTTGTTCAGCCCCCGAAGAGGTCCCTTGTAGTGAGAGGGCCAGGGCCGCAACCCTGGCCCCTCACTCCTGATCTGCTGAGACTACGCCCGACTGACGCCCGACGAAGCCACTCTGTCCAGCCGACTGGCAGACTGGCCGACTACGGGGTCTTCGTCGTATCGACGATACGGCGAAGCCGCTCGGGCCGATGGACGATGGCACCGAACTCACGCTTGGCGATGTAGTGCCAGTACCAGTTGTTGTCGGTCCACTCCATGTTCTCCAGACCACCCCAGAAGCCGGCCTTCGACGCATCCCGACCGATGACGAACATCTCGTTCGCCGGGAAGAACGACACGTCCTGGTCATCCTTCCAGTTGGTCAGGTAGGCGATCTGCGCCCCCCGGTACGTCCCGAGAACACCCGTGCGAAGGATCTCCTCGTTGGTGTTCGGCAGGAACATGGTGTTGGTGCCAATCTGGGTGGCGATCTGGCCGACCATGGTCCGACGACCGACGATGGTGATCGTCTGATCACGACTCTCATCGATGACCTGATCGATCGCATCATCCACCGCTGTGAGTGAAACGCCGGCGCCCGACACGTACTGAGCCGAACCGATCGGCACGGCAGCTTCGAAGAGCCGCAACATGCGAAGGTTCACCTCAGCCGAGAGCCGCTCGATGCCAAGATCGATGAGAGTCTGCTGGGTCTCCCCGAAGTTGTTGCGCAACTTCTGGTCGAACTCGTAGACATGGAACCCGATCGGATCAGGCTTCATCTCGAAGACCTCGCTGTGCAGCGTGCTTGCCTCAATGTAAGCACCGCGAGCCGTCCAGAAAGCCCGCAGGCCGCGAGTCTCCTTGACGAAGATGCGGCCACCCTCATCGGTGGTCTCCACGGTCGTCATCAGACCGAGCAGATCCTCGTGAGTGAAGCCCCAATAGATGGCATCGGTAATGGCCTGAGCCATTGCTGCACGCCACTGGGGATCGCCCCAGTTGGCCTTGGCCTCCGCGGTCAGCGCATCACGCTGCTCGAGAAGGGCCTCCCGCTCTTCAGCGGTAAGTTGGGTGGTCATGGTTGTCCCTCCTCTCAGAACAGGATCTCGGCTTCGATCTCACGCCGGCTGGCGGAGACGTTCGTGACGACCAGCCACGCTTCCCCAGGAGTTTGGGTCTCCACCCAATACCCGTTGGTGTCGTCGCCGACACCGGGCGAGAGCAGATCGCCAGCAACCACTGTCGGAGTGGCGATGGTGGCACCGGCCACCATGACCCTCCCGGGATAATTCCGCTGGTGGAGGAAACTCCGAGCCACGGTGTTCGTGAAGACCACCTTGAGACCCGGACCCGCAATCACCTGGCACAACTTCCCCTGCGGAACGAGATCCCGATCCGAGTAGGTGTTGTAGAGGGGATCGGTCCCGTAGAGGTCGATCCACTCGTAGACGACAATGCCGCCCCGACCGGGACGAGGTGGCGCCTGCGCCGAAGTGGCCAGCACGACTGGCTGAGCATCGGTGAGTGCCGAAGAAACGGCCCCCGAAGCCACAACCGGCACGCCAATCGGGACATCCACCTGATTCAGGAAGAACCGTCCCTGGCGATCGTCCTCGTCGGGAACGATGCGGAAGTCGAAGTTACGACCATAAGTACCCATGGTGCTCCTCCTCAGAGCTTCCGAGCATCGACGCCAGCGCTGCGCATCGTGCCAATGGCGGACAGGGCGGACCCTGTGTGGTTGTCGTCGGGCTCACGAGATGCCTGAATGGCACAATTGGCCGGCGGGGTCTTCATCTTCTTGCCGTTCTTCATGGCATCGAAGACCACCTTCCACTCAGCGAGCCGAGCAGCGAAGTCCTCATCGCTGAGACTGGCGAGATGATCGGCCTGGGCCTCGACGTAGGCATCGTCGAAAACGTCCGGGCGGTCCGCGGCCTTGGCTCGCGTCAGTCGCTCGGCACGCTGCATCGCAGCGGCATCCTCAAGCTCCTGAGCCGCAATGGCCTCGGTCCAGAACGCCACGATGGCCGTCTTGGATTCTTCGGCGGCCAGAAGGGCCGTCTTGGTCATGTCGAGTTCCGACTGCAGAGCGGAGATCTCGGTCTCCTTCTCGGCCACCGCGGCTGCGACCGCTTGGCCGACCTCGGTTTCCTTCGAAGCTGCAGTCAGGGCATCAACCTGGGTTTGCAGGGCAACCATCTTTGCCTCGTCGTCGGCCTTGGCCGATGCGACAGCAGCATCAATGTCCGCCTGCGTGAAGTCGCCCATGAGTGGGTCCTCCCCGTTAGTGGCTGGGTCATTTGTCGGATCGGACTCCAAAGCGCACTGCACGCAAGTCGACTTATCGTGGACCGCGCCCGAAGGCATTGTCTCGAGAAGCCGATCATGGAGATCCTTGAGCTGGTTGCTCACAACTCATCTAATCGGCAGGAATCAATCTTGTGTTGAGTGAACGTCCCACCATTTGGGACGCTACCAACCCACCGGGATCATTTCCGGGTGTCCCAACTGCTTCGCCCGCTTCTTGATGTGGCTTCGAGCCTTCGAAGGATCCTTTGCCCGCCCGATCGCATGGATCGCATTGCGAAGGTCGGAAACGGTCTCAATCGGGTAGCTGCCATCAGGCAACGCAAACCCACGCTTGGCGAGTTTCTGGCGCTGCTCTGTGGAAAAGCTCTTGTCGAGAAGGAGCACCTGAGCCATCAGGGCCTCCCACTCTTTCGGCTCCAGATGGGGCGACTGTGCAGCGAAAAGCTTGTAAAGCTGCTCGGCCTCAACCTGATGAGAAGCGATCATGGCTTCGATCGACTTGATGTCTGCCCCACCCCAACCCGGCTTGACCGGAGGGATGATGACCGCCCCACCGCCAAAGCTCGGCTCGTTGAGGATCTTAGGCTGAAGACCTTGCATCTCAGAGCAATAGGTGTCCGACTCATAACCGGCCCAGGGCGTAGTGAGATCACACGTCGGACAGGTGATGTCCTTGGGTGCGGCTTCCATCGAGAAATATAGATTGCCATCAGCGTTGGCTCGCTTGATGGCGGCATACTCGTCAGGAAAACGCTGAACCCACATACCGGCAACGGCCTCGGCATAAGGCAACACGTCAGTCACGTTGTCTGCCGTTGGGATCCCTTCGGCGGCGACCATCTCGGCCACGGCCTCGTCGGTCAACGGTCCACCAAGAGAATCCAACAATTGAGCCCCAGCGAAAGACCCGACGGTGTACTGGTCCTTATGGAGCATATTCAGAGCCTTCATGTGCAACGTCTTCAGTGCTGCCGGAAGATCAACCAGCCTGAAGATGTGCCCATTGGAATTGGCCCGACCCGCTTCGACGTAATTGCCGAGCATCCAACGCAGGTCAGGATCCTTGCGCACCAACCGTTCAGCCCACGCGTTCGGCAACGCGTCCGGATCAAGCAGGGTCGCCGTTGCCGTGACCCTCAATCCGGTCGAAGTCCCAGTGATCATTGCGGAGATCCCATCGGGCCGCCCTTGGTCCCACTGCCATGACACATCGGGCACTGGACACTCACCCCACCTGCCCCCGGGACCTGACCTGTCCCGTTGCAGGAATAACAGGGATCTCCCATGGCGGCCATCGCATCAAGTTCGGCGTCATCGAGCAGGCGAGCCCGAGCACGCCCCGAAGGAACCTCGCTGGACATGGCACCGTGAACCATCAACCGCTGATCAGTCATTTTCGAACTCCTCAATCTCGTCGAACTCTTCGAGTTCCTCGTCACCCTTGAGCGGGGCGAGTTGTCTTGTGGTCTTTGACTTGTCTCGCTTCGCCGGATTCAGGGCCGGTTTGCCCTGACCGGTACCCGGCGCACGACCACCACCCCCCTTGCGACCACCACCGTTGTCACGACGGGTCGGTACAGTCGGTGCGGGAACAGGGGCAGGCGGAACCGTTCCTGGAGTATCCGGCGGAACGGGTGTTGTCGATCCCGGAGGAGGCAGCGTGCCGAAGATGTCGTCGTACTTCAGGGCTTCCCGCTGACGCAACATCGCTTCAAAGCGTTGATCCAGGTCGAACTGGCTGAGGATGGTTTCCCGACTGATCTCACGGTTGGCCCGCAGTTCGAGCAGGAACGTCGCCCAGTTGGCATCAAAGTCGAGGGCAACGGACTGAGGATGGAACTTCAACCTCGGAGCGGTGGTGAACGCATCGTTCATCTCGAACATCGGGGCGAAGATGTGCTTCTCAAGAGTGCGACGAATCATGTGCCGTCGGGATTCCAGACCCCGAGCGATCACCTTGACCAGCCCGATCGAACTGTCTCCGGCTGCGCCGGCCGAGTAGTTGCCGAGTTGCATGATCTGGTACATGCGTGCCGTGATGCGCGAATCAATCGTGTTGTACCGCTCCGCCTTCAGGGTGTTGTCCAACTTCGGCGTCACGATCGACACATTCAGTCGATGATCGCCAACAAGAATTGGCGTACGCGACACCTGGCGAACCTGGACCTGAAGGTTGTCAATCTCGGCCGGAGTCGCCGGAAGGTCATCACTTCCCTTCGTGATCAACACCACGAAGTTCGTATTGCCAATCAGATAGGCGCGGTCCATCTGACGAAGCTGCTGCTTCTGATCAAGCAGTTCAAAAACGGCCCGCATCCGAACAGGCGCCCACCGCTGGAACCCCGGCCGCGTCATGGTGTGACGAAACACGTTGTTCGGGTTGAGTAGCCACAGGTTCCGGGTTGGGAACCCAGCCTTGGTCAATTCGCGGACTTCGTTGATCGATGGCTGATACGGGCCGACCATGAGCCGCGCCACTGTTTCATCCTGAAGCGGATGATCACCGGACACGATGTCCGTGAACCGCATGTGTTCCTGACGATTCGCCACGTAGGCGAGTTGTTCCCGGCCAAAGATCGTTGTCCCGATCGGAACGATCTTCAACGGATCCAAGATCGTGATGTTCTGCGGAACCATCAGGTCCCGATACTCCTTGCGCCGAATGTTGCCCAGTTCACTCCTGCCACGGACCTTGAAGCTTTCACGTCCCCACCAGACAGCGACATACACCTGGGAAACCGTTTGCAGCTCTCGCCAGATCTCTCGAAGTCGAGAATCAAGATCGATGCTGGCCGCGACCTGGTTGTAGACGTCCTCATCGTCCTCGTCCAAAGCAAAGAAGCCAACAGTGGAGAAGGCCAGGGCCTCGGTCGCTTCAACCGCGCCCGAAACGATGTCGTCGGTTTCGACGGCGGCGTACGCCAGTCGCATCTGATCAATCATCCGTGTCGGAGTCAGGTAACGATCCCGGCCGAATATGCCGCCGTTACGTCCCGGATATGTTCCCCGACCATCGTCGTAACTGCTGTTGCTCCACCCGCTCCCGTAACCACCCTGACCGTAACCTTGGGGCTGCGTGTTCTGAACCCAACCGGCGAGGGCGTCAATCACTGGGGCGTTCGCCCGATTCAGGGCATCCCAAACCTGTCCGGTCGAAATCCCGGTGTCGTTCACCACCGGCAGGTTGAACCTCGAATCCGGTTCCTGCGAGAGAACGGAGCCGTGGATACTTGGAACAACTGCGTCGGGTTCATCCATCAGACCTGTCCCCCCGACATTCGCAACTCCCACTCAAGCAAAGCGATTCGACGACTATGGACCTGAAAGTGAAAGTCCAGGTCCTTGCGGAGGGGCTCAACCTGGCGGACTCGCATGTCGCCAGCCACACGACCGTTCATCGACCACAGATCGGAACGGATCTCAGCCAGACGACCAGCACATGCCGACAACAGGAGGAGTATCTGGTCGGGATCCTCCTGTTCGAGGTGGGCCAACCGCTGCCGGAAATCAGCCAACTCGGCCATGAACCCCGACATGCGGCCCTGATCGGCAACGCGATTCCGCACGCCGGGACCCATGGGCATCAGCGTTGGTTGGCGGTCCTCGGCTTGTTCTTCCTTCTCAAGCAACTGGCCCACGGGCACCTCCGGTTGGTCTATCGGTCACAGACGGAACCCATTTGAGCAGGGATAAGCCTGAATCTGGTTGATTGAACCTCAGAACATCACGAACGAATCCAGAACTGGCTCCTGTACGGCCCTCGCGCTCAACGTCCGTTCGATCTGATCCTGAGCCCATCCGAGCAGGGCATTCCGACTTGCATCAAGGCAGTTGTGAACCAGCACGCCGTTCGCGAAGAACTCGGGCTGATCCTGCACGGTCAGGTCATAGACCTCGCGCTGACCCGATGGCGTTACCCTCACCACGCGCAGCAACTCGACGACGGGCTTGAAGGGACTTCTCTCGGCCGCCCGACGGCGAAAAGTGGACGCGACCGGTGCGGTGCGGGGACTCGAGACGAGTGACGTCGCAGAAAACGACCCCTGATCTGGATGCCATGCGGTGACATTATCGCCCACCATAAGGCGAGCGACGGGGATCCATGAGTGCTCAGCGTGGATGAGATGCTCGGCCGTCGCCGTTAACACTCGCCCATCGGAGAACTCGACGTCATAGGTCGGCGCCGAAGCGGAAGCACACCAGGCACGCTCAACCTTCTTCCAACCAGCCCGAGTCGCCACCTCGTCGCCAACCGCAACAAGTTCGATCGGCACCAGGCCACGAACGGTCGTTACCATCGTGCCCGCTGCGAGGCAGTGATCATTCCCTTGACTGAAGAGTCGCTTGCCGTAAGCGTCCTGCATTCCCCTGACCGAAACGTAACTGGCACCCTGAAACTCCTTGAGGAACCCGCTGTCCCAAGGCAACAGGAGCCGCCGATGATCGACCAACTCGCGAAGGATGTCGGTGCTGTACTCCTTGGCGTTGCGTCTCTGCGCCTGCTTGAGCTGGTCCTCCCCGGGATCAAGTTCGATGGTGGCATCAAGGCCAGTGACCAGCTTCTCGCTGAAGCTGTAGCCCTTGATCGTGGTCAGCACCGAACTCATCGACGAGGCGAACGGGAGCATTTCCGGGGCGATGCGGTCAACTTGACCCTTCCCGAACGCCTCCTGGATCTCGACCATCTCATTCCACATGGTTAGACCTACACCATTCTTGTCCATCGAGAACGCCTTCGGTCGATAGTGATCTATGACGGCAAGGATGGCAAGTATCTGCTCCCTGTGCGGCATTCTCACTAGACTTATACGCGACAAGAGTTTGAATATGGTGTGCTCATCTTTTGGCTTCACCCTGTATTCGACGAAGGTCACGATTTCTGAAGGGTCGACGGTGAAGCCGATGTCCATCCCGCTCCAGAAAATCGCCTTCGGGTTGGAAATGCGCTCCGCTGGATCACCCGCGTACGTCAAGTGGCCGGCCGGCAGGTCAATCACATCCAGAATCGACTGGTCGTTGTACCCCAGCGTCTCGATCTTGATCTGCTCGTGGTAATACTCGTTCAGGTTGTAATCGGTCAGCGCATCGTTGTCGACGCACTCCATGAGGCGTGAGATGACGAAGATCGGATTCGTCTTGTCTCCGTGAAGTCCAAGCACGTTGCGCCGATAGTCCGGATCATCCTTCGACCCGTACTGGGCGATCTTCTCCTCCCGCTCCTCATTCGACCAGTTCGGTCGCCACATGGCAGAGAACCGATGAACCGTCCACGGATTGTCGGGGGAATCCGAAGTGAACTCGAAGAAGTCATCCCGCACCCCCCGCGTCACGCCATGCGCCCGCCAAGTGGCCCCCTCGAATCCCCGCTTCAATGTCTCGGTAAGTTCAAGCCAACCGGCGTGCGGGTAATCCTGTGACTCATCCATCTCCAACCAGATGGGGTGAACGCCCTTAATCCCACGTCCATCACGTTGGGGAATTCGCCCAATAATGCGAGCACCATTCACGAAGTTCATCATGAACGGTCGATGAGTAACCGCCGATTTGCTCCTGGGCAGGAACTCCGACAACAACCGACAGCTATTGAACTGAGTCTCGATGAGGCCAACGATAGGTTCCAGATGCACCAGTTCGGGGGCGGTGATTACCATCTCCTCCCCGGGATGCACGAAGGGAAAAGCACAGCCACGGGACTTGACTGACAAACTTTTGCCCGTGCTTCGTGCATTGCATTCGATCTGCTTTGGGTCTTTGTTTCGCCACCAAGAATGCTGATATGCCCAAGCCCGGAAACACCCCGATGCCGCCGCCCACTCCGGGTCGTCTACCCAACGCTCGTCCCCCGGAAGTTCGTCGTGATCGTAGCGATGTGGACTCGCTGGCTTCGATCCACAAATCGCACACATCTTGTTGTCGTCGACGGAAGGGTCAAACCACAAGAATTCCGCCTGATCCAACCCGCTAACGTCAGTGAGGATGGCGAAAAGGTAAGCCTCGCGTTCGTCGAGATCGAAAAGGACTGGCACATTGGGTTTGTTTGCATACACCCGAACCGGAGGTGGCAGCTCCGGCTGAACAAGCCCGTCAGAACTCACTGTCGTTTAATCCAAAGCCGCTGTTTCTGATTCCTGAAGTTCTCGTCGATTCGGTCGAACTTCACGACTTCTTCCTTGATGATCTCCATGACGTCGGCCATGGTCACATGGAACTCCAACCGTTCGTCATCGGTGCAGTTGTCAAAGTAGGTGATGATGGCCTTGATTCGTTGCATCGACTCGATGCTTTGAGTGAATTGTTCATTACGCATATAGCCGAACTCTTGTGCCCGGTTCAACAGACTGTCCCAGAATGCCGGGACGGAGTCATCGCCATGACTGCGATCCCGGGCAACCTTGTCCACACCAAGGGCCTTCTTCAACTGGCGGACTTCGGTGCTGAACTGGTTGGCCAGGTCCGCATACTGCTTCGTGGGGATCTCGTTGTCCCAGTAATCACGTCCCATGGACACCCACGACGTCCAGCGATGGATCATCAACTCGAAGGTCACGAGCTTGTCGATGTCAAGGTGATCCGAGACGTTCAAGAAGTGGTTGTCCGCCATGTATCGAGTGATCTTGTCGAGCAGGTAACCCTCTTCAAGTTCGGTCATCACCTGGAAGGTGGCCCCGGAAGGCAGCCGAACGTCAATACCGTCTTCGGCTTCCGGTTCGAAAGTGTCGGTCATGGATTCAGCCAGCGCTTGTAGGGGGCGGGATCGTCGATCAGATCGGTCTCGGGTGGATCAAAAAACCAGCGATAGAACACATCATCACGCAAGGCCGCAGGGCCATTTGCGTCAAGGATGGCACCGTACTGTCGCCAGTGCCCACCTAGAGAATCGGGAAGGTCAGACGCAGCGTAGGCTTCAGCGCCATTCCGAACCTTCTTTTCAAACTGCTCAGGACTCCGCCACGAGAAATGTCGGATCGTTCCAAGTGTGCCACCACTTGGTGCATACGGGGCACCTTCCTCTGGCTCACACGTATGGTTTCCCTGGTTGATGATGAGCCGCCGGTTGGTCCGACAGGCGATCTTCGGGAGCGAACCGATGGCCGGATCACGATTCCGGATCCTGACAAACGGATCGACTTCAGTGGGATCATCTGACGGCATCCCGAAGTGATTGTAGAGATCGGCAGTGATGAAAGCCGTTCGATCCGGCAACGCCCGCAACGCCTGAGCCAACGGCATCGGGTCCTTGGCCGACCAGATTTCATCGGCATCGAACGGGATCACCCAATCTGCCCCGCGTTCCGCCGCCTCGCGCATGAGTCTCGTCATCTTGGCCGACTGGTAATAGGCCAGCTCCAGATCAGCGACAACGACCAACTCACATCCGATGTTGCCGACAAGGTCAGCCAGAACCTCACTCGTCCCATCCCGCGACAGATTGTCGGCAACGAGAATGCCGTCAACGCCCTCGGAGGCCATGTGACGGACCACACCTTCAACGACGTCGACCTCATCACGAACCATGGAGATACCCCACACCCGTTCATCACCCACAACTCAACTCCCGCTTGGCCTCAAGGGTTTCCTCAAGCGTGTCCATGAACCGACCGAGCGCCGAAAGTCCATCGAACTGGCTTCGGTGCCATTCCACGTGATCGACCTGGGATGGAGAATGTCCCCGAGGCCACCCCGACTCCAGGAGCGCCCCGCAAAGCGTGCAACGCACAAGCTTCATGTCCCATCCCGCATGCTCGAGATCACCAAACCTCAGCCCGAGAAAGAAGTCATCAGCAGCCACCTAGTACCCCACTCCCGTGCGTTCCTCGCCAATGTGCGTCACCCATGGCTCATCGGTTCGTCTTCCCCAGAAAGCGAAGTGACGACCAGCAGCGACCAACTCCTCGGTGAATCTAGCCTCCGAGTTGGATCCGGTCGGCCAGCCCAACCCCAGCAACTCCCTACGATACAACGAAGGATTCGTTGAAAAGTAGAGATCATGCTGAAGCCACTGAAGGCCCCAGCGATCTTGATCGACGTACTCGTCCGGCCACACCTCAACAACCCCGCCGGCCTCAACCTCTCTCGGACCCCACGCCTGACGACGGAGAACCACCTGAGCCACTGACGGAGACCGCGTCAAGAGTCGGGCCATGGCGTCCAGATCCACGTCTCGGTTGAACACGAAGTCGTCCTCAAGGTGGAAAACGTAGTCAACGTCCATTTCCGAAATGACATCCCAACCCGCCTGGATGGCACCGCCAAAACCTCTCCTCTCCCTTCGGGGAGGCACGATTTCAAACTCACCCCAGGCCATTTGCACGCTCTCACCGAATCCCGGATCCGGACAATCGTTGATAAGTACATACCGATCAAAGGCCGGGAGATAATCCCGAGCTGACTTCAACGTGCGAAACAGACACTCCCTGCCATCGGTTATGACCATCAACGCCCTGCCCCCGCTCACTTCCACATCCAAATCTCCGGATGGACAACGTCCAAGATGACCTGACCCATCGGCACGTCCCGTCCGACAATCATCATGTTCTGGCGATACCAGGGTTCAATCCGTTCGTCGCCCCAGAACTCGTAAAGCAGTTGCCGACAACCGAACCCTCGATCGCCGAACAGGGCAGCCCACTCGCTTTGCCAGAGACACGAGACATGGTGAGCACCCGCCTGACCGGGAATGGCCGCCGAAAAAAGGATCAAGGGAGCGACACGGCACAACTCATCAAGCAAGTGATCTGGATCGTCCAGATGTTCAGCCACCTCAAGGCACACAGCCAATTCGTACTCACCGTCGATGCTCACGTCGGGTAGTTCGAGATCTAGTCGCTGCCATGTGCCCTTGTGGACGGGAGCAACCAGGGAATTCTCGACCAACACAGCCTCCGCCCCACAATCCTCGAACGCTGCGGCCCACCACCCCTCGCCGCCACCCACGTCAACAACTGTGGATGGCGACCCCAGTAGTGAGGAATAGAGTGCTTCAACCACCAGATCGGCACTCTGCTGACATCCCGATCGGATGGCCGCGTAGAAATGCGGATCGTAGTTCATCTCATCCCATTCCAGTTGCTCCGGTAAGTGGCAACCACTTCATTGAAGACACGCACCTGCGTATCCCGATCACCGCTGTTTCGACCGACCCCGTTGACATGCACGCGATAGATCGCACGAGGCTGCGAACGACACCTCGCCCCATCGATCACACACCTGATCCACAGATCCCAATCCTCGGCATACTCCAAGTCCCGAAATCCACCCACCCGATGAAACTGGTCTCGCCGAACCAGGGTCCCAATCACCATGAAGTTCCCCGACATCAAGTCCCTTGTCGGAATCACCACGGCAACCTCGTCTTCACGTCCATCGACGACGCCAAGAGTGGCCGGCTGGATCAGCCAAGGCTCCGCATCGGACAGTTCAGCAACCGCCATCGCCATCTGCTCGACATACGATTCATCAAGTTCGTCGTCGGCATCAAGAAACAGCAACCAGTCACCCACGGCCTCGCTTGCTCCGGCATTGCGAGCCTCGTAAAGCGTGTCCTTGTGATTCCAGTAGATGCCTTCGGGATCAACCGTCTGTCGGTACACGGACTCCAACGCCCGTTGACCCAACTTCGACCACTTGGCAATGTCACCAAAGGTCGATATAACGACCGAGATGCTCACCGCGCCCACTTCTGATTGAACCGCTTCCCTCCGGCGGCGAAATGGTAGTTCTTGTATCGAATGTCCTGTGGGGTGTCCATGTCTGGAGATGAGTGGCGAAGGGGAAGGTCAATCGACCGCACCGGATTCCCAGCAGCTTGAGCCTGCCGAATGAGATCGGTTTCCTCCCAGCCCCACACAAACTGCTCATCGAACCCGCCCACCCGGGTGAAGAACTCTCGGGTCACGAAGAAACTGGCCCCGCACACCCAGTCACGAACTCCCCAGAGATTCAACTCATGCTCGGATTTCCCATACCGACACCCCGTGATGGTCACGCCTTGGGCC
>Ga0315284_10008152_pt1 | contig 14946 bp, 15 predicted proteins | sample YL17G09_16_MG_FD_203696 | JGI IMG/M metagenome (GOLD analysis project Ga0315284, IMG submission 203696) | Sediment microbial communities from Yellowstone Lake, YNP, Wyoming, USA - YL17G09_16 | ecosystem: Environmental > Aquatic > Freshwater > Lake > Sediment | place: USA: Wyoming | collected... | reverse complement strand
CAGTACCAGTATTGGTCTTATTGAAACTAAGACATATGCCATCGTTTGCCTGAGTAACACTTATTCCAGTACCAGTACCACTATTGATCATGTTAAGGACAGTACCAGTACTTCCAGTATGTGTATTCTCAATCTTAACTAAGTTTGAAGCAGTCTGCGCCACATTAGTGTGAATATATACACCATACATACCAGCAGCATTAACACCAACTTGATCTATTTCTAACGCATCTCCTGTGCCATTATTAACTATTTGTGCTGTATCAAGGGTGTTAGCAGAGCTAGACACTACATACAACCCAACTCCATTACCGTTTTGAGCAACATATGCACCTTGAGCAGTACCACTATTTACAACGACTAGAGCTAAGCCACCACCAGTACCAACCTTAGATACCCTTAATCCTTCGTGGTTACCACTTTGAATTGCATGTATTGCAGTGGCTGCTGAATTAGTTCCGTTGGTAACATAAAGCCCCTTACCTGTACCACTATTATTTACTACAATAGCATGAGATGTTCCAGTTGCAGTTTTATCAACCTGAATACCAACACCCTCACCATTTTGTGCTATTATTAAGCCTGTACCAGTTCCAGCATTTGTGATATCAATACAGTTTCCTACACCAGTTTGTGTTTTATTTATAACCAAACAATTGGCTGCTGTTGATTGAGTAATAGTAATCGCGGTTGACTGAGCAATCGTTTGTCCACCATCGTAAGCTGCCTGTAATGATCCAGGACCAGTTACACCTTGGATACCTGTATTACCTTGAATGCCAGTTAAACCTTGGACACCGGTTGCTCCTTGGATACCGGTTATTCCTTGAACACCAGTTGCTCCTTGAATACCGGTTGCTCCTTGGACACCAGTTTCACCTTTATCACCCTTACCAATCGTAGAAGTTAAATAAGAGGCACGCGCTGTGCCTTGATAATAATATGTAATAGTTGCTTCATTACTTGACACATTCTGAACACCATAAATTCTAGTGAACAATCTATCGTCGGTATTTAGTGTAATAGGATTTGCTTGCGTATAGTAAATAACTTTGAGTTGTGTATTGAGTGCAGGTGTAATGGTTGAGCTATTGGTAGTCGTAAATAGGCTTGAAACAACACCTGCTGCTGTTCGTTTTAACATTTCACAATAAACGGTAGATACTTTACCACCACCCGTATCACTTGTGCGGCACCAAATATCAAACTCCCAAGTGCCTGCTTGTAGTGTAGCAATACCAGGGACACCAATGGGCGTTAAATAGGGATTACCCATCACCAATCCAGTAGCACCATTTATTGTACTTACAACAGCACTATCGCTATCTTCTGCATTAGCGGCTGGTTGTCTTGATAGAACTTCATAACCACCAATATCGCTTGCCACATTCCAAAAGTAGAATGGTGTTCCAAAACCACCTATACCCTGAGTACCTGTTAATCCTTGGAGACCAGTAACACCTTGAATACCTATACCTGTTTGTCCTTGAATGCCAGTGGTTCCTTGGAGACCTGTTTCACCTTGGATGCCTTGAGTACCTACACCTGTTTGTCCTTGAATACCGGTTGCTCCTATAAGATTAGGGCCAGTAATACCCATACAAGCAATAATGCCATCTTTTGTAGCACCCCAAACACCTGTAGTGCCTTTAATATCCCAACCGGAACCAGAATTACTGATGATAACAGCATCTCCAGCACTAGTAGATTTAGTAATAACTAGAGCGTTATCGGCATTTGTTTGTGTGATTGTAACCTTGGGACCATGTTTACCATGATTGCCAGAATCAGAACGATGCTCTACCCCTAAATCAGTATCAATAGCATCAAGATTACTATTCTGAGTTGTACCCCAACCTCTACTACCTATATCAGGTTTATCATAACCAAAATTACCGGTGGGTGTATTTGCCATACTATCTCCTCAACTCTTCTAACATTTTTTGTTCATCAATTACAATATCTTGCATTGGTATTTGACCACTAAATTGAATTACTATTTCATCTAAATTTAGTGTTTCTTTTGTCTCAATTATTTTAGCTTTTCTCGCAATATAAGACAGTATCATATCTGGCGTTATCCCACCCGATAAATACTCTCTTATTGGCGTACTGTTTATCCATTTAGAGTATTTATAACCTTGGTTATCTCTTACCATTCCATGAATAATCTGCACTCTACTTACAACATTTAAAGCTACAGCCACTTGTTGTTCCAATGGTAACCACGATTCTATATCTCTTCCTCTGATACAATGAGTTACCTTTAATTCAGCATCATCAAGAGGACTCATTAAAACTAAATTAGGTAGTCTACCATACCAATAGGCTACATCATAACGACTTACACTTGTGTCAGATCTAAGTCGCAAAACTGTATCTCTATGATTTAAATCAAGTTTTTTTCCTAAATCCCGACAATGATAATCATAAAAATATGGCTTATCAACAGGTATAGGGCAATCCAAAATTTGAATCTTTACCCTATCTGCCTTTATTGTGGCAAACTGCTGTTTGTCACTGGACAAAGCAGGAAAAGACATTCCTTGCTTATAATCAACAAAATACTTTCCAAACTTTTCAACCATGGCTACAAGTAGCCATTGGTCATTCTTCCACACTGAAATGGTATACTTTAAAACGGGCCTATCGCGCCAAATCGTTTCTACCGAACAAACATTACATTCCTGCTTTAGATAAATCACAATTTCTGGTTGTATAGGGTGAAATAAATATCCTACATCAACAGGTTCCCAATAATGGGCATTATCAAACCCCCTATTAACAACACTAGATATTGGTCTTTCTGCAGAATTGTGTGAAGCCTCTACCCTACAGTCAGTTGATAAACTCATATCACTCTCTGGTCCTCTTACTATAATACCTGCAACCTTACAATATGGAGGATATTTTTCAGGCCTATAGAGGTGATAAAATTTACTGCCTTCACGAGCTCTTTTAAGTAAGTCTTGCACTGTACAATCACAATGATATGACCTGGAACATTTCTGTTCCAAATCTCTTGCAACCTCTTTGTAGTATTCTATTCTATCAGAAGCCTTTATTGTTCTATCAGGATGTAGCCCAAACAATTCTAAATCTCTTGCAATGTTTTGCTGCCACATATCGTGTGGTGGATTTAAGTCAAGACCATCAAGTCTCAAATTAAAAGATCCACCATTTTTCTTTGCATAAAGGTAGTTCAATAAAGCATTATATAAACCACCAATATGTATTTCTCCCGATATTGTAGGTGCAAATCGAGTTGTAATCATTACTTTCCTCTAAGTAAATTCTTATCTGATTGTAATAATAATCTTAATAATTCTGCTTGCTTCTCCATAGATTCTCTTGGTGTAAAATTCTGCATTAGAATTACTTCTCCGAAAATCAATTGTGCTTGATAAAAAGCTAGGACATTTGGAGAATCGTGCTCTATTTGGTCATAAACCACGTGGTCAGCATTTATGTAAATCTGAATACCATCAAAACCAAAGCCTTCAGCCACCATACTTGCTGGACCATCAACACCCAAATGCTCAACACTTGCTGCAATAAAATTATTGATTTTAGCTTGAGGAGCATTAGGTACAAACCCTTCCTCTAGTGGATTAACCTTAAGGTCCATTGTTGTTAGATCTAGTGGAGGAGCGATTGGAGTAAGTCTCACCTTACCTAACTCTAAGGCATTGGTAATTGGAGTCTTGGGGGTTATACCCATTACTAATTTAGCATTTTCTAGTGGTAAATTATGTGAAGTAGCAGGAGCCATTCTACGTACTAGATCTTCTAAACGTCTAGCTGTCAATCTATAAGCCCCTTTTCTTTGTTCAATCTCATCTACATTCCGAGTGGGGATTGCACCTAATAAATTACAAAGTGCCTCAGGACCCAATAGGTCCTCTAAAGTGACTCGCAAAATTCTTTCCACAGCATTTATAGCCTCTGATATTGTGTTAATCTCACTAGGAAGATCGTCAGGATTAACGTTAAATTGTGGTGCAATTTCTTTTAAATAATCTAATAAGTCAGAAAATGTTCTATATCCACGTGATGCAGTAATTTCAGCATCAGTCTTTGCATCGTCTGTCAATTGAGCTGCTGGATCTTTTCCAGCCATTACCTCCTCCAAAGCACCTATTGGTATCATACTTGTTAATGACTTTTTAGGAAAATCAAATTCAGGAAGCTTATTTAGAACACTTGTAACATTCCTAATAGCCCTATCAAGAACTTTCTTTTGTTGTTCTTGTCCATCAGCCATCCTCTTTAATGCCTCTTGATCTAATATAGAGCGGATGGCTGGCCTCATAGCTTCATCAAAAGCTGTCTTTTCAGGAGAAGCAATCAATTCTGTCCTATTGGAAGCAATGATATTATTCAACCAACTAGCAGACACATATCCCGATAAGCGTCTTGCAGCTGAGTCATAATGTATTAAATCAAAGTGTGTACGATAAATACCACGACCATTAACTTGCACTTGAATACCAGCTTGTTCACCCAAATCAATGCTTTCAGCTGCTGCAATAATTTCGCCTGTTATGGGTCCATAAGATGTATTCAAATTTACGCTATATCGCATACCATGAATATATCTTTCCTCAAGCATCTCACCATTAACAAATACTCCAAATTGATTTTTAGCTTGAGGCACTAAAATCTCCGACAAACGCTGCTTAATTGCCACATCTGAATATACACGATGTAAGTTTCGCATTACAATACATACACCATTTTTATCAGGACTATAGTGTTCATCTGTACCCACTGCTTCTATAAGTGCTGTTCTATAGTCTTCTTCACTAGCAAAGGATATGACTGGAACACTATAATCATTCAAATAGTCACCAGCAGCTACCGCATCTGTGTGTTTATATGTAGCTCTTGCTCTGTAATCACCACTTTTAGTAAAAACATCAAATTCCTCAGCCATTGATAAGATTGCAAACTTACCAATACCGAATGCACCAATCGGCTGTCTCTCTTTTCCTGAGGCTGGTTTTGTGCTCTTACCAATTGTAAAGAAACTCTGAAGAATTGCCTCTGACATTCCACGACCATCATCTTGCGTTACTATATGGTTTGGACTAACAAGAATATTAACATTCTCAGCGTCAGCATCGTAGGAGTTACTTACTAACTCCACAATAGCCAAATGGGGGTCAGGATATAAACGACGCCCAATGGCTGTTTGAATATTTGTGCTAGTTCTAACTGGTATAGAGGATTCTGACATACTAAACCTTATGCTCCCATGTTTGGTGTCCACAGTCGTAAATCTTAGATAACTTTTTTTGTTGAGCACTTTCAGCTTCTGTGATACTTGTTTTTACCCTATTTTGTGCCAAACACTGATTCCTATATCGATTCTTAAAATCTGTGTAATGCATTGTTGGTTGCCCATCGCTTGTTTTTGTAAAGCCAAGCTTTTGATATAGATTACCAGTTCCCCATCTTAAATCACAATACGACTTTATTGTTTCATAATTATTAACTTTTGCATATCGAAGACCTTGTTTAAAGAGTCGAGACGCTCCCCCTACTATAACGATGTTTAACTCACCCGCTAAACGTTTCATTTCAAGAACTCTCTTACCCTTTGAAGTGTGAGCACGATTTGGTGAGCCAAATGTCATTACTTGAACAAGTTTGTTCTCATGAAAAAGACCGTATGCTATTTTACACTTACCTGCTCCTTGCAGGTGGGTTCGAGCTAAAAACCCTCTTGCTTCCTTACTTGATATTTCTTTTACTATACATTTTCGAGCAAAAATCTTATTTTTAACCATACCAAGTGCCGAATTTATTCTAGATATACAAATATCTTTATGATTAAGCCACTCGTCTTCAAAAATTGTAAGTAAACGAATATTCTGCTTATTACACATATTCATTTTATTTCGATGATAACCTGGAAACATTCTATTACCAGGGGCAGCATTCGAATGCCAATATAAACCACAATACTCCACCGCTACTCTTTCATTCGAAAAATAAAGATCCAATTCATACGGTTTAATGAGTGTTTTTGTGTTCTTCAATAGGTCACAGTGAGACTCATAATGCTTAAACACATTGCATTCACCTTGGCTTTGTGACTTAAAACAGATTGGACACCTACAACCGTGTTGAAAGGTGTTCCAACACGTAAGATAAGCATGTCCTTTTGGACACTCTAATTTTATCTCTTTCTTAACTCCTACATAGACATCTGAAAGTAATTTATATCCATATGTACCTATATACTCTTTTATATGTTCAAGTGTTTGCATTTTTTTTTCGTGTGCACATTTCCCACACTCATTCCCCTGATGAAAACTGCTCCATGTCGTTTCCCAAAGATGTCCATATTTACAACGTGCTGTGAGCCTTGATTGACAATGTTTATATTCTGCTGAAAGTAGTGTGTACCCCTTTGCCTCAAAAAAGGGCTGTATTTGCTTAATAGTTATCTTATGGCATTCAGCGCATTTGCCTCCTTGTTGAAACTTATTCCATGACATTTTAGTGTGATGACCATTTGGACATTCAATAAGTAAATTTGCCTTACAATTAACATACTCAGTTGACAAAACCTTATAATTTTTTTTGGCAAAACCCGCCCTTACTCTTTCTATATCTAAAATTTCTGCATAACATTCTCGACACCGCTGTCCAGAAGCAAAGTTTTTCCAAAATACACCATATGTGTGTCCCTTTGGACACTTAACAATCATTTTCTCCTTACTGTAAGCCTTTGTTGCTTTTATTAAAGTATAATTGAACTCTTTGAGTTTTTTCTCAACAATTTCTGTTGTCACTCTTGAATTTCGTCCACAACAATGACAACACATGTGTCCCTGCCTCCACCTATCCCAGGAAACAAGCCAAGTGTGTCCATTAGGACACCTTGTTTGAACAGGAATGTTAGATCTAACATATTCAGTCGAGAGCATTATATAATTTTTTACCTTCAGTGATTGAGTAAACGACTCTAATGTTATATGTAGGTGTTTGGTATTCTTACTCATCACTATTCTCCGAACAAAGGACTACATTCTTCTAGTGTTTTTTTCCAAATTTCAGTTGTATGAAACTCCACATCATGTTCACAAACAATAAAGCCTTGATAATTACACTCTTTCAACATTGTAACAATCTCTACCATTAAGGGCATGTTTTCATAAACAGGCCTATGATGCGGCCCGCCTGTAAATCCACACATGTGAATGTGATTTATATCACTACAGCAACCATAAATAAATTCAGGATATTCCTTTCTAATTATTGCATGTTCTACATCAATGCACAACTTAATGTTGGGAATCTTTTCTTTTAATCTCCTAAAGTCACCCGCTGAACGTATTGGGTCATATGTCTTAATCGTAGCTATAGGATTCTTATGTTTATCAAGATGGTGTGACTCTGGGAACGCTTCATTCTCAACTGTTATTACAATTCCCCTTTCCTCAGCGTAGTTAGATAAAAATTTTAACTCTTCGTTGGATACTATTTTATGTGTATTAACAAGATTGGCCCCAATTGTGTGTGCAAAATCAATCACTGATAAATTAAAGTAAGTTGTAGGTGCATGCACCACATATTGGACATATGGCTGAAAACTTGCTAGCGATGCAGCCATGCCTGTACTCGTAATATAGCTTCTGTTTGTATAAATCTCAAAATTCTTCCAACCAAGTTTCAGCAACATCTGTAATTTAACCAAATTCGGTTCCAGCTTAGCTGCTAATCTCATTTGCGCTCCAATACTTCGATAAGAGTATTAACTTCTTGTTCAACATTAAATTGCGATGAGAATCTTATGCATTCTGCACTGACCTCGTTCCACAATCTTTCATTTTCCAATAAAGCCAATCCTTTCTCAGTAACCTCCTGAACATCACTTGGGTCACGTACTATAAGGTACTTAGTTAAGAACTCGTTCGCAAATATATGCTCTGCATTGGGGCCTTGAATAACAGGAACCCCCATGTTCATCATCTCATTACACGATCTAGAAAAACCCTCTGAATATGCAGGCTCTAATGCTAGTTGTGCACATGCAATGGTGGCGAGTAACTGTTCACGACTCATACCCTCTTTTGGTGTTCCACCATATTGAATATCAAAAACAACGTTCTTTAATAATTTTGTTTCATCTTCACTACCAGAAGGTTTAAAATATATAGTCTCAGGATATTTTCTATAAATACCATAAGCCGCCAAGACAGCTGTAGATGGATTTTTCCACCAATCAGTACCCCTATGTGCTGATACTATTAAAGCGCCATCACGCGGATGCTTGTAAAAAGCCCTACCATATAGTTCACATAATGCAGCACTATCGCAACCTCCAACCCAACTCACTACTTTGTCTTTACCAAATATAGACTGCAAATAGCGAGCATAAATTGGTCTACACATAACTGTATGTATACAATTGCTCTCATTATCTAAGTTAAGTATACCATCTTCATACCAACAAGATGCATGTACTTGTGGATTACCTAAGATACAAAGGATCGTTTTAATGTTAGGATCCATTGCCTGCTTACATAATTGATATCTTTCAATGTCATCAAAAATAATAATATCACATGGATTGTTTTTAGTGAAATTCTCCCACATACGAGAGCTTCCAATAGGCATCTTCTTACCATCTACAAAAGATACCCAGCCTTTACTATTAATGTCCAAACAACTTACAAAATAACCACGCTTTTGTAATCCATCAATGACATTATTTGAAGTAACTGTGCCACCACCAGCACTACTATCTTTTCTTGTGACAAATATCTTAGGTGCATTGGGTTTTAAAACTGTTATATTACTGGTATCTTTACCTGTCAATTCTCCAATAACCTGTTTCCATTCAAGTAAAAATCTACTAATATGAAATTTTTCTAGAGCGGTGCGTCTAGTCTCAATAGACATTTTCTCTTGCAATTTTTTATCGGCAAGCAATAGCGCAGTATACTCCTTAACCTCTTGGAGGTTGTTAGAATAAAATCCATTAACTCCTTGTTCTATGAATTGCGATTCATCATAAAAACCAGTAGTTACTACAGGTATACCTGACATCATTGCTTCACCACGTGCTCTTGGCATAGGCGATATGATTGTCGGATTTAAATAAACAGCATATTTACCATAATAACGCCGTAACTCAGTAAAATTGTCAGGGCTTTGAATACCTAATGCAGGATTGTCACCTACTAATTTTATAGGTATTCCACTTCTCTCAAATCCCTGAACTATGCGATAGCCACAAACACTATCTCTTTCTGAAATTCTGCGGCCAACAGTTAATACCTTATTAATTTCACGATTACTTATAGGCCACTCGTCGGGATCAAATCCATGCCATATTACAAACTGCATTGGACACTTTAAATTCCAACGCTCCTTGTCAGTAAAAGAATTAAAAACGACAGCACACTGACTAAGGTCTTCTGAAGTAAATTCTGGATCACCTTGGCCTGCCTTTGAGCAGTGCATTATAATAATCTTTGGAATTGTACATTCACGAAGAAGATTCCATTGTTTATAATTATGAACAATGGCTACATCATGCTTTTCAACAGAACTTATAGCCATTACTGTTCTATCGTAGAAAGTAACGTTACTAGGAATTGGACGATATCGCTTATTCCAACGATGAACACTATCTTGCATGATAGTAAATTCGCATTTCAATTTACACAATTCGTGATGATACCCCTCATGGGTTAACATGTCGAATATCTTCATAGTGCTTCCTCAACTTGCCACTCTATCAACTTACTTTATGTCTTTTTCAATAAAGAAATTTATAATTTCAGGCCTATTTCGTCCCTCTTCCTCAAGCTTCTTATACTTCTTCAATCGATTTGGATCATCAATAACAGAAAGAACACTTATAACAACATCAACTTCTCTATCAAGCAACTCTGGATTAATTTGAACCTCTTCATTAAAACGAGAAAGAACATCAACCTTTTCAACAATATCAACAAATTTACCATTATTATCTACTTCTATTCTAAATTTTTCAATTTCTAAGTATTGCTTTCCTTTGATAAAGACCATATCAAAATCACTCATATCAATGCCAGGAAATAATTTATTAATATCCTTATCTGTTAATGTCCCCACCAGATAACTGGGTAGCGTGCAAACTCGCGCTATCTTACCATCAATTTTACGATATATAATAGCTACTTCCGTAGAAAAACTTTCTTGCTGCTTCATTACATTCTTCTCCTTGCTCCAACAGCCATCCAATTAAAACGCAAAATGAATGGTTCGTTAAATCCTACTCTCTGACCAAAATCAACATAAAAACCATTCAAAGTTGGATCGATGGGTGCCCTTACTCTTATACGTGCTGCACTGCGGTCGTCCCTATATCTATAGACAACCTCAGGATCAGTTTCACCAAATTCACGCTCAAACGAAACAGTAGCCGAAATTACCGGAAATCCTGTGTAAATAAAGATAGGTGGATGAGTCCCTCCAAAACCTTCAGTACTAGTGTCAGCTCCTACAATAGGAATAGAAAAGGCCTCATTACCAAAAGCAGCATTTTGAAGAAGCTTTCCACCAATTATCTCGACCATTTGGCACCCTCACTATAACTCCAGAAACTATACAACATTAAGAATGTCAAAAAATTAACATTCTCTCACTATTCTTATAGAGAATAATCGATAGTTTTAATCTTTAAAGAATTGTTGCTTCTTCTTATTCTTATAATCTTCAAGTAATTTCTTAGGCATATGTTGAATACAGTATTCGTAACCGGTTACGGTCCACCTTTTGCACTTACTTCCATTGGTGCAAAAAGAGATACATCGTTGAGCCATAATCTCCCGTATACGATCTGAAGTAATTGTGGGTGATTTTACAGAAGAGGTAGGATTTAATTCCAATTTTGGTTCCAACTGTTGCTTGGTAGGAAGTGGTTTAACTGTGAATATGCCTCTTTCATCTTTCTCTATAATACCAATAGGTCCTTCTGTCATTTGAGGAGGATCTGGTCTCTTTATTTCGCTATTACGATAAGTAGCCGGCTTTCTTTCAATATATTGTGCCTTATCAGGGCTGACTGCACGAGTTTGATTCATTTCTTCAGAAACATTAAAAATTGTACGATCTCCACCCATAACGGGAACTAAAGGTTGTGTAGCTCCACCCTTTTGTATTCTTTCTTTTGCAGCTTGGAGCCGGACACGAGGATTATAATTAGCCCTATGTCCAAACCCAATACATACTAACTCACCTTTACGAAAACCCTCTTGTAGTTCTACACAATCGTCACGTTGCTTTTGAGTAAATTCACCAATATCACATTCATCTCCTGGCATTAAAAACTTATTCAAATTAACCAACGACTTAGGGTGGGGACTAATGTTTTTAATGATCACAGATCACATTTCTCTGGCACATTAGAAAGCTTCTCAATTCTCATCTTCAAAGCATCGCGAGTTGCACCAGGACGATTATTTGAAGCAAGAGCTGCCCTTAAAGCCTTCAGGTCAGTCATCTGTTCTACAAAACGACAACGAGCATTGCCTCTTTTCTCCAAAAACACCATAAGTTCATCAATAGATTCTACCTTAGGTTGAATAGGGGGATTAGCTAGAATGTTTGTCTTTTGCTCTTCAGAAAGAAGTGGAGACGTAATAGCAACAACATCCTCTACAAAATTATCTTTCATTTCTATCACATTGGGTAACTCTGCTTCAATTTTTTCTTGCATTCGTTGAACCTTTGTGACCAGCTTAGGTATTGGAAGATCTTTACCCCAATTGTCAAATGGGGCTTCAGTGCCAGGTGAGACTGCAACAGTAGCACCATTCGCCGTCTTAACTCCTTCTACAACTGCTGTGAGGGAACCTGTGTGTAACATTGCTTGTACACGCTCACTCTGCTCAAAGCCTGGTTTTATTGTAGTAACTTCACCTGGCTTAACATCTCTTTCGAGCTCAACACTTTTTGCGATCAAAATACGCCCTGTATTTTGTACTTTCATAATTTGCTCCTTTTCTAAAAGCACTTTTGATTTATTATTTAACATCAGAAGGCGAACGCCTTAAAACTCCCTTATTTTTATCAAGAAACACTGACTTAGTTCCAAGCTCTGTAGCCTTTTGATCTACCTTCTCTAAATAACCTTCTTTATAAAACAACCAATCACCTTCATCTACTACATTATTTGATAGATGGCCAATGGTGTTGATCGTATCAATAAATACCGCAACCCCCATATCCTTGAGCTTATGAAAGAAGGCAATATCCTCAGTTCCCCAAACACGATCTTTATAGTCATAACAAAACCAAGGCTCTGGCATACTCTTAAATACTTCCATCTTGAATAAAGAGCAACCCAAGCCAATTACGTCACATCTCACCAACCCTTTAGGATATGCGTATTCAACTCTTACTGTTTGAAAATCCTGCTCGAAAGTATAAATGAGAGGAAGGTGAGGGTATTTGCGTTCAAAATACAAGCTTCCCACCACTGGCACATTAAATTCAAGCAATTTAATAAGAGTGTTGGGAGGAAGAATATTGTCGTGATCAACAAAGAAGATATACTCGCAATCACCCTCTAAAGCCTCTTTCACAGCATTATTACGATTAACATCAAGAGGAAGATTGGGATCCATATATAGACGAACATTCTTTGGTTTAATCAACTGTTCATAGCTAACAAACCATTCTTTAAAAACAGTTGGATACGAATGAGGGGTTGCAATTAAAATCTTAAAATCATCCAACGCTCTAGAAGTATTTTCCTGTGGAATAGATTGTTCACTCATTATCACTCCTCCTAATTGCTTGACCAGGTGCAAAGGGATTAGATTCTTGCTTGTTGGTTACTATGTTCAAATAGAGTTGAGCCATCTGCCAACAATGGGCAACCAACCTTTCCTTCACCACTTTATTCATAAACCATTTCTTATAAATCATATGTCCCATCACTACATACTCTAAAGCTTTAATCGTATCAAATAAACGCTTATCAGCCAAAACTCGCTTCAATAAAAACACCAATCGCAATGTCTGTTTATTCATATAGTTATCTCTACTATATAAAGACATTGTATGATGTATACACTTATGCAGCCTCTTAATGTCTTGCTCTTCAACAGGAGCCTGAGAAGCATTGCCGGTTAATATTAGCGTTTCCTGTTCCCAATATTTTCTAGTGAATTTTCTTTCTAACCATTTCTTAAACATTAAAAACCTCGATCTTCCAATTTCTGCTCAATCTCACTATTCACTCGATTACAATAAATGTCTTCAGGTAAAAATAAATCAGACTGAAGATAAATACGCTTATGCTTATCAGTAGCTATCAATAAATGATGACGTTTGACACCCAAAACTGTATAGATTTTTCCCTCAGTCACATGTGGTGTCGTTCTAATCGCTACAACTCTGTCTAATCTTTTATAATAAATCATGCCTTTATAATAAATTCAGCCGTTTGTTGTAATTCTTTAATGTTATGACAACCAGCCAGTGATAATCCTGAACGAATACCACCAGCCAATTCGTTTATTAGTACTCTAGTCTTAGGACCTATAGGTACTACTTTACTAATACCCTCTGGAGATGTACCTGGCTTTAATCCACCACCACGCATCTCCTGTGCTCTTCGTGAAGCCATCCCCATATACCGAGCTTTATATTCTCGTGTTTCTGGGTCGTAAAAGAATGCTCGTTCAGGACACGCACTAGTACCAGCCAATAATCCACCAACAACTACACCACAGGCACCAAGTCCAAGTGTTATTGTCATTGTACCTGAACTACAATGTCCACCACAGGCAAGCACAGTTTTACCACATTCATCAGCTGCTTGTACACACTCATAAAGAGATGTGGCTGTGGGAACTCCAACACCAGTAGTGGCTAATGTTGTACAAGCACTACCACCACCATTTGTAGCACGAATACAATCTGCTCCAGCTTCACATAAGGCCTTAGCTCCATCATATGTAGAAACGTTTCCCGCAATAATTCTGTGATTAGGATATTTATCACGAAGATAACAAGTCATATTAAGCGTCTTAATGTGTTCCCCAATATTGACATCAATGCAAATTATATTAGCATAGGGAGACAATCTTGCTGCAAGATCTTTATCCTCTTCCTTAACACCAATTGCAAAAGCCACATATTCGCGTGGAATTGTGTTGGCTATCTTTTTGATTTCACCCTCTAAGTAGTCAAAGGTATCAAATCTATGAAGAATTCCTAGACCACCAACTTCATACATTTTAATGCACATCTTACTCTCAGAAATAGTCAACATAGGACTGGCAATAATGGGAATCTTTAAAATTACACCAGGGACAATCTCTGACGAAATATCAACATCTTGACGTGAATCTACAGTTGATATTTTAGGACGAATAAGAAGTTGATCGTACCGATAACCCTTTTGCATCTTACTAAAAAAATCTTGCATTTCTTACTCCTGCTCTTGACCTAATTGTTTTTCCTTAATAAGCTTTAGTTGAGTTTCTATAAGCTCTCTTTGTTCTTGTACTCTTCTCAAATCACACTGCTGCTTCTCTACATCTTCTCTAATCTCAAACTCTAGACGTAACAACTCTACTATTTGAGTCTCTAAGCTTTTTATATCATTGGGATTCAACCTAATCACCCTTACGCCAATTTAAAAATGCTCTAAACTGCAATATGGCTCCAGCTGCACATAAAAAAAGAAGTGAGTAATTCTGATAAACGATTGATTGAATCACATAGCCTATATTACATATGGAAGTTAATAGAATACCCAAGCTACGTGTTTTTTGAGACGTCTTATGTCCCATAAACCACGCACCAATAAGGAATACAACATTACACAACCAACCGAGAATTTGCATCATGAATTTTCCTCTTCACTTCTTCCAAAGGAACATCCAACCGAAAAACTTTATTTCGTGAAATCTCACCAGAAACTATTTG
>Ga0315284_10008151_pt1 | contig 14947 bp, 18 predicted proteins | sample YL17G09_16_MG_FD_203696 | JGI IMG/M metagenome (GOLD analysis project Ga0315284, IMG submission 203696) | Sediment microbial communities from Yellowstone Lake, YNP, Wyoming, USA - YL17G09_16 | ecosystem: Environmental > Aquatic > Freshwater > Lake > Sediment | place: USA: Wyoming | collected... | reverse complement strand
AACAACAGATTATATTCTCAGGCAGATGTTGATGCTGCACAATTACAATATCATCAAAAAGAAGCAAGAGATGCTTTAGATAAAGTTACTAGACATGGAGTAAATGAGGCACTTGTAGATAAAAAAGCAATTCAATATGGACTAGACAACAGATTATATTCTCAGGCAGATGTTGATGCTGCACAATTACAATATCATCAAAAAGAAGCAAGAGATGCTTTAGATAAAGTTACTAGACATGGAGTAAATGGGGCACTTGTAGATAAAAAAGCAATTCAATATGGACTAGACAACAGATTATATTCTCAGGCAGATGTTGATGCTGCACAAAGAGTGTATAAATATTCTTCTTTATGAAATATTAATATTATCAGTTAATTGTATGTATCTCAAAATAAAAAATCCCAATCACAGCAAGCTGTGGGGTATTTTTTAAGTGTCAAGAATCTACGAATTCTTGAGCACACTCCAAAACAAAATTCTCCAAAGAGAATTTTTCAAAGTTTTGGATGCCTCAAACTGGTAACGATAAATCATAGCAAACTATGGAGTATTACCCCCAGTTTGAGCAATCAAAAAAACACCCATAAAGTTTTTTGGAAAAACTTTATAAACCAAGTTTAATTTAAGAGTTTATGGCAAAAAGAGGCAGTAAAAAATCTGAAAAAAAATCTGAAGTTAAATTAAAAGAGGAAAAGAAGTTAGAAGTTGCGAAAGAATTAAAACAAGAAAAAAAACAAGAATCCTATTCAATAGCAAACTTTTTTTCCAGCTCAAAGGAGCTTTTATTTAAGCCAGGCAGATTTTTAAATTCAATTGAATCAGAGTCGAGGTACCAACCAATTTTAAGGGTTTTTGTTTTATTTTATATGGGCTATTTTATTTTAACATTAATAATAAATTTATTTTTTACAGCAGATTCCATAAATATATACCAGATTATTCAGTCATTTCTTTATGCAATTATTGTTTCAGTAGTATTTCCATTTTTAGTTTCGGGATTTGTTTATATTGGTGTTAGAATTTTTAATGGAAAGCAGGGATTTTTTAATATTTTTAAGCCAATAACTTATTCATTAATAATATTAACAATCTATAGTTTGATTATGATAATATTTGCTGTAATTGTGCCGTTTAATAATATCCCTGCAGATGCTTTGACATCAATTAGCCAGGAACAAGCCATGCAGGTGTGGAAAGATTATTTAATTCAGCCTGGAGCAATGATTAACCTACTCATAAATTTAATTAGCATGATTCATGTTTTTATTTTTTCAGTTATGGGAATTTCTAAATTCCAGAAAATAACTAAATCCAAAACAGCTTTTGCATTAATACTTTCAATAATCATTGCCTTAGCAGTTATAGTATTATTTATGATTATTGGTTATCTTGCAAACCCTGATACTAGTTATCTTGCAAATCCAAATAGTTTTGCTGGTCTTGCTTAAATCCCTTCTGTATAAAATTTCTGCTGTAATAACATTCAATTATGATTATCTAATCATATGAAGACTGTTTGATATAACCCCAATAAAATGATGCTTTTTTATTTATTTTATATTTGCATTATTTTCTCTTATTAATAATTTATTTTAATAAAGTATGATGGCAAGAATTTGATAATATTAAGCAATAGTACATAAATGGGTTGAGAGGAAGATTCAAAGAGGATGAAGAATTAATCTTCCCCTGCCCATTTATGGCTTGCTTTTTTCTTAGTTTTAAGAAAAAATAAATACTCAATTTCATCTTTTTCCAGACCTAACTCATACAAAATGACTAATTCATTTTCATTTATCAGACCTTTGGGGAAATTGTCTGTGAATTCTTCTGCTGGAAAAAATAAATTTTTTGTCACCATTTTTTTTATTAAATCTCTTTTTATTTCTTTTTTGTTTTAATTTGTTTTTTGATTTTGTTAATATAAACCCTCTTGGTTTAGAAGAGGGGTGAAAGGGGTTAACTAAAAATCATAAGATATTGCCTTTTAAATCAATTATGAAAATGCCTTCTATAGAGGCGATATAGAATCAAGTTTCACAAGCTTTTTAAATAAAAATGATTTGTCCTCGATGTATGAAAATAGTATTTACTCCTGACTGGTTTCTTGGAGGCGATGTTTTGGTTGAAGGATTCAGTTTTCTAATTCTTTTAACATTTTTTATTCTTTCAATAAGAAATTATAGATTAAGCAAAAACAGAAAGGAATTGTATTTAGGACTGGGATTTTTTTTAATTGCAATTGCAGAAATAGCAACAATTTTGACAAAGGTTGTTCTTTACTATGATTTTAATGTTACCAGACAAATTGGCCAAATAGTCGTTACTCAGCAAATTGTTAAGTCTATTGATTTATTTTATTATATTGGCTTTTTCATTCATAAACTTCTGACTCTTCTTGGACTTTATGTGATATACAAGATTCCGTATAAAAAAGGAAATTCAAGTGATTTTTTCCTTGCATTTTATTTTCTGATGATTTCTGCTTTATTCAGCTCTACATTCTATTATCTATTTCATATTACGGCGCTGATTCTTTTAAGTTTGATAATCAGCAATTACTGTGTTATTTACAAAAAAAATAAGTCTGATAACACAAGAATACTTATTCTTGCATTTGGTATGCTGGCACTTAGCCAGATGATATTTATCCTTTCAAAGGTGGGAATTTTGTATGTTGCAGGGCAATTAATCCAATTAGTAAGTTATATAATACTGCTTGTGCTTATAATAAGAATACAGGAATATGGAAAGAAAAAGAAGCAGAATAGATATAATAGCAGATATCTTGGTGATAATCCAGGAAAAGGGCGGGGAAATTAAGCCGACTCATCTAATGTACAAGGCAAACCTCTCGCACAAGCAGATGAATCTATATCTTGATGAACTTATAAAAAATAAACTAATTGAAAAAAGTGAAAATGAGGGGAGAACAACAATTAAGATAACAAAAACAGGCAATGGTTTTTATATGAAATACCACCAGATGAAAGAATTTGAAAAGACTTTTGGGCTGTAATTTTGTTTTTATGCAAACTGCACTTTGCTGATTTATTTATTTGCTACTTGAGGGCATATTACACTCTCCTAACCAATCCAAGAATAGAAAATTGTTTAAAGTCAAAAACACATAAATTTAAGAAATAAAAAATCTTAGAATAAACAATGAAGAAAGCTGTTAAAATATTAATACAGGGGGCAGTTCAGGGAGTATTTTTCAGGAACTTTGTAAAAGAAAGTGCTGATAGCCTTAATATAAAAGGGTTTGTAAGGAATCTTGATGATGGAAATGTAGAGGTTTATGCTGAAGGCGATATTGATAATGTTAATGAACTGCATGAATTATGCAAAAAGGGGCCAAAATTTGCAAAAATTAAGGAAACAAAAGTTGAGGAAATTCCATTTCAGGACTTCAAAGAATTCAAGATACTGCATATCTAAAATAAATTTCTCTTTTGTTGTGGGATGAAGAATATATTAGATAACAATAATTCTTAAAAAGGAACCTATTATTTATAATTTATGGATTTTGAAATTATTAGAAATAATGAGTATGAATCTCATTCTGGTTTAGGAACATGCATACTTGGCGAACATTGTGTTGAAATTAACTATTCTATTCTTTATGTAAGCAAGAATTCCCGTGGAGGAAAGAAAAAAGTCAGGGATTATGGTTTATATCATCCAACAAGAGGACAATTTTACTTTTCAACAAAAAGATTAGATGATACTTTGTTATTATTAGATGGTTCTGAAGATACCCATAGTTCAGGTGAACCACTTGATTATAAACCAAAAATATTTGGTGCAGAAAAAAGTCCTAGAAGAGCAGAAAAAAGATTGCATCAAAGAGCATTAGAAAGAGCAAAAGAGCTTGTTAAAGCTGATATAAAAGATGGCAAAAGCACACTTCCAATTATTGATAGAACAACATTATTAGGAAGATTATTTTCTAAAAGAATTTATAGCGCATAAACCATTTTATGTATCCTGAAATTATTTTTGAATACATTATAACAATTTTTCATAATTTTAAAAATAGCCCTTCCAATTCTCCTAAACCTATTACAAATAAATTTATAAATCAGGGGTTTCTAACTTATTTATAGATTATTACAATTTGGCGATAAAATGAAAAATGCATATAAAAAACCTATCAACTGGAGAATATTTAATTAGCAAAATTAGCAATGAAAGAAATGTATCTCCATCAGGAATATGGGGTAGACATGAAGATGCTGTGGAATTCACAAAACATGATGCTTGGAAAATTAAAAATTATTTTAACGAACGATACGAAATGAATATAGATATTAAACTTTAGAAAATAAATAAGAAAAAAATGACAAAAAATAAAATGGCTAATAAATGGATTTGCATTTTTTTTAGTATTTTAATTCTATCAGTGTTATTATTAATGCCTTTGGTTTCTTCAGTTGATACTCCTATTAAAATTATAAATCTCGGCTCAAAAGAAAGTTTTATTTTTAGAATACAAGACCATTATTCAAATGAAACATTAGAAAGACTTGAGATTAATTCAGATGACAACGGGGAATATTCATACCCTCTATCAACCAATAGTTCAATGCAAAGACTAAATTTTAAACTAATGCTGATAGAAAATCAAAAAATAACCAATACAAAATACTTAGAAGGGGGATACTTTACAGGAAAAGCAATAACTCTTGATTATAAATCAGATAATTCAGGGGAAGCAACCACCCAAGCAAACGCAACAACACCAGCAAATACAACAGCGCCAGCAAATACAACAACAGTGCAGGCAAACACTACTCAGGCAAATTTAACATCAGAATCAAGCAGTAATAGTTCTTCAATACTCACAGGAAAAACAATAATAAATTTAAAAGAAATATTTTTAAAAACAAAATATTATATTTTTGGAGTGATTGGCGTGTTAATCCTGGGATTCATAGCATTTATGATTGTGAAAAAAAGAAAGGCTTTAAAAATGAGTTTTGGCAACATGCATTTGTTTAAAGGCCGTGATGATTATGCAAAAAGATTAGGGAGTGAAATTAAACCATTGCCTTATTCAATATCTTCTAAAGACAGTTCGAATCCAAGAATAATAAATGCTGAGAAAAAAATAAAAGAATTGCAAAACGAAATATTAAAACTAAAAAAAGAACAGGTAATCCAGGAAGCTGAAAGAAAGATTGAACAAGATAAGCAAGAACTTGAAAAATTAAGGCGAAGCACGGGATTTTACAAATAATCTGAATTGTTAATTTGCAAAGCATACCATATTCTTCCTATTTCTACATGAGTTGATTCGTTTATTTTATTTAACTTATTTATTTCCTATGGATATAATCTGAAGATAAAAATGAAGCTTTGCAATTTAACAACATTTTTAACTCTCAATTTCTTATAATGCACATGCAAAGTGAAACAGAAACAAAAATAGAAGCTGGAACATTAAGAATAGGAAGAAATCTTAAGTTTTATGAAAAAACAAAAAATGGGTGGAAAAAATCCCAAAAGCAAATTCCAGAAACAATTCATGCAGTCAAATTATTCAAAGCTCATCATACATTCAAGGAATTAATTGATAAAAAAGAGCCGCAATTTCTAAAAGGGCAATTATCTCCAAATAATAAAATTCAGGGGGCAAGAATAAATATTCTGCCTGATGGAAAGAAATTAGACAAGGCATTCTCGCTATTTGCAAAAAATCTGACAATACATGATGAAACATCTTCAGACCACTGGGATGTTTTGTATCAAAATCCAAATAAGGAATATGCATATCTTTATACTCAAGAAAAAAAACAAAAGGCAGTAAAAAAGAAATATCAGGCAGTAAACGAATTTGAGAAAAAATATCCAATAATTCAAAAAAAAGTTATGAACGCCTTAAAAAATAAGAATGATCTGCTTGCAGTTCCAATGTATACTCTGCTAAAAACTTATATGAGGATTGGAAACGAGATTTATTATAAAACTCATGGGCATAAAGGCCTGACAACACTAAAGAAAAAAGATATTTTAATAAATAAAAATCAGGTAACTTTCAACTATTTGGGAAAAAATGGAGTTCCAATAAAAACCGCAGAAAAATTTCCTGCTGTATACATACAAAGATTAAAAGAGGCGATAAAACCGCTGAAAAATGATGACTTTATATTTACAGACAAAAATACAGGCCATCCTCTCCATGATACTCAGTTTAAAGAAGCATTCAAGCAATACTGCGGACAGGAATTCTACCCCCACATTGTAAGGGCATACTATGCTACATCAACAGCAGAAAAATTTTTAAAAAATAAAAAGTCAGCAACAAAGCAGGAAGTCAAAAAACTTTTCACATCTATAGCAGATAAATTAGGCCATAGAAAATTTGACAAAAAAGAAAATGAATGGAAAGATAATTACAATGTAACAATTCATTATTATATTCAGCCAAATCTGGTGGAAAAAATAAATTCTTTGATAAAAGCATAAAGAGTGAACCTCTCCGCAGCAAACTGCATAGCATCTCTACATAAACTCAACTAATTTTAGCTAATTATCTTTTCTATATTTTACACATATTTCAAAATGAGATTTTATTCTGTAATTTTTATTATTTACTCTTGACATTTCGTTCATTAGAAAAAGAATATCTTATAGTTTAATAGTTTTTTTTAGCTTGTCCTCACAGCAAACTGTGGGGTATAATCCCAAAATCAAGAAAAAATCAGCCAAAATCATTTCTAAAAGGGGATAGTTTAAAATACTAATATTTATTAATCTCAAAAGCGGATAAATTAAATGGCAAATAATCTTTTTAAAAAACCAAGAGAATCAATGATTCTCTGGTCCAGAGAATAAAAAATATTCTCTAGGAGATTAGACAAAACAAGAATATGGCAAATAATCTTTTTAAAAAAGATTAGACAAAACAAGAATATGGCAAAGACAGGTGAAAAACAAACAACAATAATTCAGGTAACAAACAACAATAATAACAAGCAAGTTACCGAAGAGGAATTCCTAGATATTTTAAAAACAGTTGCTCCAGGAACCTCTCTAAGGGCAGCTATTGATGGGATTGTTGATGCAAAAAAAGGCGGGCTTATAGTAATCGAAAATGAAAAATTATACCCTTTAATAGATGGGGGATTCAAAATTAGTGCAAAATTCACTTCCCAAAGGGTGATTGAACTTTCAAAGCTTGATGGAGCGATAATTCTGTCGCCTGATTCAAAGAGGATTATGTATACAAATGTAATGCTTGTGCCTGATAGTAAAATACCTACAAAAGAAACAGGAACAAGGCACAAGGCTGCAGAAAGGACTGCAAAACAAATAGGAACACTTACAATAGCAATATCAGAAAGAAAAAATCAGATTCATTTATACTATAAAAACCTAAAATACCTTCTTAGAGACAAGTCTGAAGTTTTAAGAAGGGCAACAGAAACTCTGCAGATTTTGGAAAAACAAAGAGAGCTGTTTGATTCTCACTTAGAAAAACTAAATCATTTTGAAACTTTCAATGACATAAATGTTACTCAAGCATGCAAAGTAATCCAGAAAGGAAAGCTAATGCAAAAAATTCTTGAATCTCAGGAAAGAAACCTTATTGAGTTGGGAAATGAAGCAACAATAACAAAATTAAGAATAAAAGAGTTAATGAAAGATATTGAAAAGGAAACTGATCTTGTAATTAAAGATTATACAAAAGTTAATCTAAAAAAATCAAAAAGTCTCCTCTCTAATTTGCAATATGAAGAGTTAACAGACTTAGAGAATATTATGTCTGCTCTTGCTCAAGATGAATTTGGGTCAACTGAATCAATAAATGGATGGAGATTATTGTCAAAAACAAATCTATCTGAAAAAGAAATTGCCCAGCTTGTTAATGAACTTGGATGGCTGCCAAACATTTTAAATACAAAAAAAGAAAAAATTGAAAGAATCCTTGGGGATAGTAAAAGTGAAACATTTATGAGAGAACTTGAAAGAATAAAAAGCAAGTAAAAACCAAAAATAATTTTAAATACATTAGTTTAGTCAATTACACCATCATTTTGCATTGTTTAAACATTAGCAGATTCGTTAATTCCATTTGATTAATTTTCACATACTTTTATATTCCATAAATATTAAATAGAAACCTTTTATTTAAATCTGTCACATTGGGAGAGAGTAGTAAATGGTTGCTGTTGTGTTAGATTAATGTCTATTAGATATCATGCTTCTCTTTAAATTTTTTCCATTTATAACTCATAGTTTTAGGAGAAGCAGTTGGATTACTTTCAAAGAACTTTTTTCTAAATGTAGAATATGCCTTACTTTTTTTATGAAGCTTATAATGAGCTTCGCGAGTCATAGTTTTTAAATTACTTAACCGATTATCTCCAGTATCTCTATTTTTATGGTGAATAACTAATTCTCCTAATGATGATAAACCTACTCTTATCCTATTTCTATTTTTTATTTTTCTATGAATATATTGTCCATCTAAATCTATTTGATAGTTTCCCATTTTACTTTAACTTTTTATAAAAGTTATTTCCTTCCCTCTTGTAAACATAATGTTCCCCCTTTACTTTGTTAGTTTTCTTTCGTTTCATTTTTCTAAATGCCCAATCTGGTAATCTATTAATTCTTTGCCAATCATTAGACGACTTATGTCTTTTTTTAAAAATCCTTTTTCTAAAGATAATAATGAGTAAAGTTAGAATTCCAAAAATTACTCCAACTTCTACTGAAATCCAAGTCCCCATTAAATAACCAACAACAAGAGGAAGAAAAAAGAACTTAAAGAAGAAAGTAACTTTACTAATAAAGTCAGCATTTTCTTTGTCTATATCAACAAGTTGAATTTTATGAATAGGCACTTTTCCCTCTTTTATTTATCATAATAGGACTAATAATCCAAACCTTAAAAATCTATCTTTTGAAACACCTATTGTTTTTTGGCTATTTTACTGCATAATCTATTTAGATTATGAAACATTTCATAATTGCCCAATTAAGAAACACTATTTATATGATAATTTCTAAACTCTGTTCTATATCCCAATTTCCAAAGTTCTTCAATTGCTCCCTGTTGAGAAATTGGATTTGTAATAGGATTAATTTTCTCATTAGAATTTTTTACTTCTACAAGCTTAAGTTTATTTCCCTTCTTGCAAATAAAATCAGGTAATCTTAACCCTTTTAAGTTTAGATTAGAAAGTGCATTAATCAAAGTCCAATCTCCTGTTAATAAGAAAAGTTTTTGAATTTGCATTATACTAACATATTTAACCTCTCCATTTTCTTGCTTTTGTTTCTGTGGTATGAAAATCTTTACAACTTCCCAACCTTCTTTAATTAATTCTTCCCTTGCTAAACCTTCTGCAAAATTGCCTTTCTTAATATTCTTTGACATTACTTGATTTTTCTTCATTTTTTAACTCCTTCAATCTCCTCATTATAATTGCAGGACTTGTATTTAATTCCTTTGTAATATTCCACAAACTCTAATCTTTCTTTACTTTCAAATCTTCAATTCAACCCATACAACATAATGGTCTGATAAATCCTTATTTATTCCAGAAGTATAAATTCCACTATCTTCATATTCTCCATAAGCGTCTGAATTAAGGATAATTCTATCATAAGCACAATTAGTATCTGATACTGTTGTGTCTTCGTTGTCTTTTATTATCCGATCCCAAGAACTAAAATCATTTCCATTTAATTAGCTTATTTACGCCAATAAAGTTTTCCTAAGGAAAACTTTATTAACTATATTCTGCAGTATATATTTATTAAAAAAGAGTGAAACTTAAAAGATGGTGAGACCAGATACTGAAAACGAGCTATTGATGAAAATCCCGGGAGAAAAGCCAGTTATTCTGCTTGTTTTACTCTCAATAATAACCCTATTATTTTATCCATTTTTTTGGTATCTTGAAAGATCTTCTGAGTTAAATAATTTAAGAACAAGAACCAAAATGGGGAAAGCTCTTCCTATCTTATTAATACTAACTTTTGTTATTATTCTCGGGCTTATAAGCGGGGGATTAATTTATATGATAGTAAAAGACAATCTGCCAACAGAAATAATAAGTCTTTCTGAACTTCCTAATACAATTCAGATAATGATTTATGCAGTTGCAGCACTTATAGCAATAAACTTATTATTGCAAATTATATCGGCATTCAAAGCCAGAAAAATACTAAATGAAGCAATAATAAACAAGGGAGAAAATTTAAAAGTATCATGGTTTTTCACACTAATCTTTAATTTCCTATATCTGCAATATGAAATAAATAGGATAGTAAATGACAAAGAAGAAACAAAAAGAAAAGCCCCATGGATTATGGTTATCATAATACTTGTTTTAACTGCTGCTGCAAGTTATTTGGTTTATTATCTGCAGAATAATAATTGGGTGTTTTAATTTTTCTAATTATGCTATAATCTGCCTTATTTTTTCATGGGGAGATTTTTTTGTTTTATTGTCTGCAAATTTAATCATACTTTGCCTTGTTTTAATGTGAGAAGATTCGTCAATCTAATTGCTTTATTAACTTTGTTCATTTAAATCCACTTAAATCCACTTAATACAACTTAGTTATATTTCAAATTAAATATTCTTAAATATCATATTGAATCATAATTATATTTTTAAAAGCTGAAAAAATATAAGTTTATGGACAGAAGAGGGTTTTTAAGGGAGAGTTTATTAATTTTAATGGCATCTTCACTGCCTGCAATAGCTCAAACCAAAGAAACAAATCCAAAACCAATTTATCTTACAATTGATGATGGTCCTGGAAAATATACTCAGCCAATACTTGATAACTTAAAAGGAAATCATGCTGTTTTTTATATTTTAGGCAATAGTTTAAATACAAAGTCTGGACTTAATTCTGCAGAAGAAATAGTTTTAAGAGGCAACATATTAGGCAACCATTCACATTCTCATCCTGTTTTCTCAAGAATATTAATTGACAAAATTAAATGGGAAATTGAAGAAACAGATAATTTAATTGAAAGAATATATAAAAATACAGGCATAAAAAGACCAATTAAATTATTTAGATATCCATATGGAAATAATGGCAATCCAAATAATAGGAATCAAATAAAAAATTTTCTTAATAGCCTTGATTATAAAATTCAATTCTGGGATATTGATACACTGGATTGGAGATATTATTCAAAAAATCCATTATCTGCAGGAAGCATAATGAATCTCTGTTCTAAAGCAAATGAAAACAATATAGTATTAGTTCATGAAAGAGGTTTTACAGCAAACAATATAATCCCGTTTTATGCTCAATCAGGAAAATATAAACTAATTTTGCCTGCATAAATTTAATTTTTCAGATTACTTTATCTTATTTAGAATACTGCCCTATAACTTCATCAAATAACTTAAATGGCGGTGATTTTGGATTTTTTTCAGGATCTAAAGATGTTGGAGTGCTTTGCCTTAAAGGATAATATCTAATTCCCTGTTCTAATTTATATGATTCCAAACACTCAAGAGTTTGTCCTGTTTTTAGAGGTGTGGATTTTCTTATCATGGTTTTTATTTCTTCAGAATTTTCAGGTGCGCCCCATCTTAATTCAGGGCTATGATTTGGGTCAAAAGAGAGATAAAAAAGACGTTTTTCTATATCTAATAAATTCAAAGAAATTTCTCTGCCCTGAGAATTTTTATAAGTTATTTTTTCAATTTCAAAAAGTTGTTTTTTTCTTTCAATTAGGCTTCTTGCTAATTCCTGCCTTGAGGTAAATCTGCTGAAATCGTAAATTTTATCATTTCCAAACTCATTCAGCATTTGTTCAAGTCTTTCAATAGTATAATGATATTTCATTTTTCTGTCAACATCAGAAGAGGGTGAACTCCAAATTTCCCATCTTCCATCTGCCTGATAAATATTTTCTTTGTCAGATTCATTAGGAAGCACAATTGCCCCATTAGAAATAACATCATTCCAGGCATTTTCAACAAACTGCGCTCTTTCTCTAAACATACTTGCTAATTCTTTAACAGATTGCTCTAAAAATGAAACAGGAGACTCTCTTCCGCCACTTCTTAAACTTGCTCTTACAAGTCCAGGATAAGAACTAATAATTTCTCCATTCACTTCTAATTTGCCTTTTTCTTTAATTTCAGCCATTTTTTTATATTGCTCAACTGAAATTCCAAATTGTATCATCTCTTCATTTGTAAAATAAACAGCCCTATCACCATTGCTTGATAATTTAGCAAGCCTAAAATTCCTCATGCCATCATAACACCTATCCATGCCGCCAGCACCAAATCTAACAGAACTAACAAATTGCAAATCAGCAATTGCAGAAAGTGTCTGATTAAATGTTACTGAATGATCTGGATGAGAATCTAAAAAATGCACCTCTCCTGAATCATCAACTTTTCCAACTAATAAACAATGCCCATTTGCATTATAGCACATACTGCCTGGTTTTAAAAAATCTCTTTTTAATGCAATTGGAACAGAGTCAGTTCCTTCCAAATTTGGAGCAGTTCTAAAATTTCCTGAAACAAAATTATATCCTCCATCTTCACCTTCCATTGAACTAAGAATAAAATCTCCAAAACTGCCTGAAAAAGAAACACTATCTACAAAACCAACTGGGTGGTTTCCAGATGAATATCGAATATCTCCGCCAGTTTTCATCTTAATTTTTGTAACAACTGCTGGCAGAGCTCTTCTATGACTATAATACAAAAAAACTAATTTAGGAAAACTGCCGCAATGACTTACAGCAGTCAAAAAATCCATTTCGCTTTTTGAAATTTGAGGATTTCCATCTTGCAAAAAATCTACATTATTTAACAGATTCATTTCATTATCGGCTACAATAACACCCAACTTTGCACCTTTTTGTTTTAAGCTGCCATTAGATTTTAATTCATAAACATTATTAACCCATTTTGAATATTTTTCAAATTCCTGAGTATCCCATTTATTTAACACTGGCCATGCTCCAGATGATGAAGCATATGAGAAATTTGTGCCTGCATTTAATAAGCTTAAAGATGCAATTCCTAAAAACCTCTTTCTTGAAATCATTAAATAAGTTTAGATTTTTGTTTTAAATTGTTTGTTATTGTCAAGAATATATATTCGTTGCATTAAAATCAAAAACAAAAGCCCAATTAACTTAATAATGCAGTTTATAATTACTTAGAGTGTTATCGGTTGGCAGAAAAGATTAAAAGTAGGTAAATCTTATTTTTCTATGGCTAAAGAATGGATATTAAATAGTGTTATGAATAGGTTTCAATTAAACTTTAAGAGAAATGTTGGAGCTACTTCTGAAAGTATAAGAAAATGTTCTCCAAAAAATATTGAAGAATGGAAAAAGTATTATTATGAAAATGTTAAGCCAAAAGAACATATTAATACTTTAGGGAAAAGATTATTTGAAAAGATAAATAATGAAATTAAAAAAGAGATAAGTGAGATAACAGAAAAAGATTGTATTGATTATATGCATAATCTTGTGATAAACAGAACTTATGATGGTTACAATACAGAAATTTCCATGATTAAAGGAATATTAAAAGATGAATTAAAAATTGAAATTAAAGAAGCCCCAGATGAGTGGGATAGGTTATTTAATGTTGATTTTTACATAAAAGTTCATGATAAATATATTGGATTACAAATAAAACCAACAGGTTCTGAGGATATGCTCCAAGTTATTAAAGAAAGAAAACAGCAATTAGAAACACACATAGAATTTACCCAAAAATATAGGGGCAGAGTTTTCTATGTTTATTCGACAAAGAAAGATGACAAGAAAGTTTTGGCTAATCCAGAAGTAATAGAACAAATTAAAGAAGAAATTAAAAGACTTTCTTAAAATTTATGTTCAACTTCAAATAAATCATCTTTTAATTTTATAATTTCATTAATCTTAGGAATAATAAGATTAATTTCTTGTTTTGTCATTACAGGAAATTTATAATTTTTATTGATATATCCTAATTTACTCTTTTCTTCTTCTCTCTTTTTAACAAAGTCTTGATGTTTTTTTAATCTATCTTCGACATATTCGTTAGTTAAATTCTTTATTTCTTTTAATCTATCTTCAATAAACTCTTTAAAATTTTTATCTATTTCATAACCAATACTATTTCTCATAGAAGCAATAGCCCCTAAAGTTGTTGTTCCTGTTCCTAAGAATGGGTCTAAGATTATATCTCCCTGAACAGAAAACATATTAATTAATCTATAAGTTAATTCAATAGGATAAGCTCCACTTCTCTCTCTTAATTTAGAATGATTAAGTCTTTGAAATACTCCATTTATATCTTTCCATTTATCAGAAAACCACATATTTCTTTCTTCCCAAAAGAAAGCACTCCTTTGCCTGTTTAATTTTTCTTCTATCTGTTTGAAACCCCGTTTATCTTCTTTTCTTAAAATTAAAATATGTTCATGTTCTAAGGTTACATAAGCCCCAACAGGCAACATTCCTGAACCCATAAATTTATCTGGTTTATTTGTTTCTTTAACCCACAATATTGATGGTAAAGCATGAAAACCTAAAGATAGACAATAATTTAATATTCTAGCATGGTTTGTATAAATCTGAAATTTTCCATTTAAGCTTCTCGTAGCATCACCAATATTTATACAAGCAATACCCCCAACTTTCAGAACTCTATAAACTTCTTTCCAAACCCTGTCTAATTCTTCATGCATTAACTCAAATGCTTTTTTCCCATTTTCCTCTTTTAATGCTTTTGATATTTCTTTATTTTGTTCTGAAAAAATATTATCCCACATTTGTATCATAGGATATGGTGGAGAAGTTATCATCAAATCTACACTTCTATCCACTATCTCTTTCATATTTCTAGCATCATTATAAATTATTTTATGTGTCGTTTTCATTTTATTTTTTATTATTAAGTGGTTTATCCCAATATGGAGACTTGCATTTAGG
>Ga0315284_10008150_pt1 | contig 14947 bp, 14 predicted proteins | sample YL17G09_16_MG_FD_203696 | JGI IMG/M metagenome (GOLD analysis project Ga0315284, IMG submission 203696) | Sediment microbial communities from Yellowstone Lake, YNP, Wyoming, USA - YL17G09_16 | ecosystem: Environmental > Aquatic > Freshwater > Lake > Sediment | place: USA: Wyoming | collected... | reverse complement strand
ATTCAACATTTCTATTAACTTGTGGTAAATCACAATTTCTACTAAACGTGCCTTTATCATAACCATCACGCCATTTTTCAGGTAATCCTTCAAAACTATCAAACCCATATACTTTATCATTTGTAAATTTTGAAATATAGTTAATAGTATTTCCACTAAATACACCAAACTCTAACCATAAAGTATTTGGTTTATGTTGTAATTTCATATTTTAAAATACATACGTAAGAGGGTATGTATTAACATTCGGAATATTTTGAATGATGCTTAACATTTATTATATATATTGTTTTAGTTTATGTTATGTTATTTGAACGCAAAAATGAGTGTTTTAGAGCAACGCGTATTTTAAATGCCGACTTTTTATAAAATATAATATATATATTATGTCTAATATTATAAATATTAATAATATATTTGCTATAGGGTTCAGATGTAATACCGATGAATTTTTAAGTGATTTTTTAAAAATAAGACGTTATTCATCACCATTTTCTTATATGGTTATAGATATAAAAACTGCGTTAAATTTTATTGATAATAATTTTTTAAACTATACAAATAAAGATTTCATTTTATCTGGAAAAAATACCTATAAATTTAATAAACATATTTGGTCTTGTAATAATATACATAAGTATTCTATAATAACAAACGATTATGTAGATATTTTAGATATGGATAAAGTTTGTATATGGAATCATCATAATTTATATGATGAAAATATAATAAATAGTTTAAACAGACGTTCATTACATTTATTGGAATGTCTAAATAAAAAATCTGATACAACATTATTATTTTATATTGAAAAAATACAAAAATATGAAGAAAACAGATTGTTATTTGATAAAAGTATTTTAGATAATTATAATTGTAAATTTTTGATATTAATACCATTATTAAATTTTAATTCAGACCCCATTTTATTTTATCATGACTCACGAATAAGAATAATTTATTTTAATTCTAATCTGGAATCTTGGGCGACTAATATAACTTGTCATATAGAAGAATGGAATAAATTACAAATACTCATAAATAAATTATATAACTTTAATATAGAAAATAGAAATGACTAAACAATTTACACCTGATTTGAAATTGAAAGCAGTTAATTATTACTATAAAATTTAAAACTATGTTAAAGTGTGTGAAATTTTTGAATGTAGTGAAAGAAGTTTGAAAAGATGGGTTGAAAGATATAATAAAAATAAAAATGTTAATAGAAAAACAAGAAAATTAGGGTCTTATAAATTAGAAAAGCAACATATACAATTTATAAAAGAAACTTTGCGAAAGCATAGTGATATACAAATGAATTTTTTACAATAATTACTCAAAAGTAAGTTTCCAAAATTAGATATATCCAGACAATATTTATCAGATATTATTAGAGATAATAATATTACCAGAAAAAGAGCAACTTTCAAACATTTTCCAAAAACTTATACAGGTAATATTAGAAATGAAAAAGAAGAATTAAAAGATTTTTTTGATGTAATAAATCAATTCAAACTGGAAGACATTATTTCAATTGATGAAACTTCTGTAAGCACATCACTTACCCATAATTATTGTAGAGCATTTTTAGGTGATAGATGTATAAAGAAAACAACGAATAATGAAGTATTCAAAAAATATTCTTTGGTTGTAGCAATAAATAATAAAAAATGTATAGCATCTGAATTATACCAGAATGGAGCAGTAAATGCTGAAAGGTTTAATGAATTTTTGAATAAGATATGTAGTAAAGTAAAAGGCAAATTATTTGTTTTAGACAACGGACAAATACATAAAAAAGAAAGTGGAAATTATTTAGTTTATACTTGCCCTTATCATCCACGCTTGAATAGTATAGAGCAGTTTTTTAATCAAATGAAACATTATATCAAGTTGGATAAACCAAAAACTTTTATAGCATTAGATGAAAGTGTAAAAATATCAATTGATAAAATTAAAGAAGAAAATTATAAAAACTACTTTATTTATGCTTATAATAAAGATTACTATAAAAATAAAACAAACAAAAGAAAATATACTAAAAGAAGAACATTAAAAATTTATAAGGACTAATAAAGTCGGCATTTAAAATACGCGTTGCTCTAAATGAGAAAAGGTGTAATTATTACAAAATAACTGATGATTGCGATGAATATTTACAAGACAATTATGAGATAAATCATGGAGAACAGTTATTATATAAAAATAGAGTAGGATAATATACTCTTGAAAATATATTAGTTAAAGAATTTATATCTAAATATGATTCTATAAAGAAATGAGTAATTAACAAGAACACTTTCAAAAATATTCAATGTAATGGATTTTATTATACAGAATTAGAAAGTAACTTTAAATATATATGTTTGTCGACAATAATCAATATAAAATAGATACTGTTTAATATAATGGATTTATCTAAAAAAATAAGTGTGACTGGTCTATTTATAATTTTTTAATAAATTTATGTGGTTGTTGTAGAGGTCATGATAAAAAACCCACCACAGAGTATACATCTCCTTTATTATTATTAGATGAAGATAGTAAATCTTGTAATTCAGTATTTGTTATTTGAATACTTATGTTTACACCAATAAAAAATAAAATTTTTATTTTATTTTTTATACTTAAACACTATTTATAAATTTTTATTTTAAATCCTACATCTTATCACTATTTACAATCGGGTTCATCTCTTAACAACTATTAAATAATCTATTCATATTTATAATTTCAGGTTTTTCAGTGTCTGATGTAAATAACTTAATAATTTGACTATCATCTCTAAATCTAATTGTATAATCTTGTTGATATTTATTTCTTCCAATTCTACCCATAGCTTGAATAATTTTTTCTTGTGTAAGTTCTAAATCCTTACTTAAATAACCATGACAAAATTGATAGTTTGTTCCATAAATATAGTCGCTCGAGGCGATGATTAAATATAATTTTTGGTCATCTGCTAATTTTTTCATGATTTCGGTATATGAAACATTATTGTGATTTGTGAAAACACCAATCCCCATTAGTAATAATACTTTCCAACTATCATTAACATCTTTAAGCAACATTATTTGGTTAATTAATTCCTCGCTAATATTACTTGAAAATGAATTTTGAGGGTTTAATTCACCAGCCCATTTTTGTATATGATGTATTTTATTTGGAACAAAACATTCATTTAAGGTTGCATTTTTAATCATAGACCGAAGAGTTTCTAATTGATTCATGATTTTTAAATATTCAGGTTCAGTTTTGGATGATGTAATATCACGATTACATTTATGGTCTGTTTTGCTTGATTTAGATTTTTCCGTATCTTTGTTGTTTATATCTTTATTTGCGATATCTTCCAAATCTTTTTCTAATTTAAATATTTTATCATTAATACAATTATTGAATTCTATTTTTTTCAAAATATCATTCATTATTTGTATGGGTATATTTGCTTGTTGAACACAGAAGTTTGATATTTTTTCAACATTATTTGATAAGAATATTGTTGGTCCGTCGGTTAGTGTATATGCGTCTTTTGTTGTAAGATATATAGCACAATTACATTCGGATTCATTATTTTCATTACTTATAACATTAGATACAATTGGTTCACTTATCATTTTTACCAATGGTCCTCCTTGAAAATTTTCTCTCGAGGATATCATACCAGGACCTATACTATTTACTTTTGTAATTTTATTGCCTTTGGAATTAATAGTATTATTTGGTAAGATGCGTTTTTCTCTTGAATTTTTAAGAGTTAAATAAATTGAACCCCACAATCCAGGCATAACATTTTTCAACAAATTCAAATAATATAATTTAATATTTTTCATATCAATATCATCTAGTGAACCAAACTGTCGTTCTATTTTTAATCGGTTGGGTATGTAATTATTATTATGAAGATATACTATAAATCGAATTACTTCTTTTAAATCAAAATATCTTAATAATGTTAAATAATTTTCACAATGGTTTACAATTTTTAAAATATCATCATAATCTTCAGATAAATAATGTGGTAAAACTACATAACCATTGTTATTTATTATTGGGATTGATTTTTTACAATCGTTGCTAACAATACTAATTATATCCGCATTTGGAAATTTTTGTTTAAAATCATTGGTTGTATCGGTTAACTCATGTAATTTAGGTAGTGTTGCTGAAGATAAAACCATGTTTCCTATTAAATTCTCACTCCAATTTCTTTTTATAATAGCGTGAAATTCATGGTCATCATAATCAAGTGTAATGGTTGGTTCGTCCCAATATACAATTATTTTGTCTGATGTATTAAATGATAACATATAATACATTGCCGGTAAATACGATTTAATATCGCAAATCATAATTTCAACTTTATCACCAATACTATTATCAACCTTCCATATTCCACCAGTTCTTTTATTTTTACTAAATTCCTTAGCAGCAAAATAATGTAGTCGAATATCGTCGGCACTATCACAACCAAACGCAAATGCTACTTTTTTATTTACAGAAATGGCAGACCTTGCTAATGCCAACCCTACATGTCTAGCAGCACAAACAAATATGATTTTATGTTGTTCGGATAACCCGATTGGAGTAATCGTTTTTCCAGTTCCTGTGGGTGCTATATATAAAACCAATTTAGGTGTTTGATTTTTACAAGCGGTGATTATTTCTTTTTGGTGTTCGTATAGCATTAAATCGCTATATTTAAGTAAATTTGGATTTTTCTCAATATATTCAACCGAATTTTCAATTATTTTTTGGATAGAGATTATATCTTCTAACTTTTGTATAATTTTATTTGCGATTTCTAAAATATGTCTATTTATTAAAGGCACTTTATTCTTTAATAATTTATAAAGTGTGAAATAATAATACTCCATTTTTTTACTGTTTTTTAATTGATATTTTAGTATTTTTTCAATTTGTTCCAATAAAACATATTCATAAATATTATTTTTATCAATTGTATTTTCGGTATTTTTAGTAATACGAATAAGGTCAGATTTTTTGAGAGTTGGACTTGAATTTATGTTTAATGTTATGTAATCAACCTTATACTTTTTAATAATTTCATTTATTTTTTCACGAAAATATTTATTAAATATAAAGTCTTCCATTTTATCGCCATACTCAATTTTTAAAAATGTAAATATAGAATCCGTTTTATTGTATCTAATATTCACATCACAATTACCTTTAATTATCAATTTAAGGATTTCGATTTCATCAGAAGAAACAGGTATTTCAATTGTTTCCCATTCAGATTTAGTAAGTTTGAGTTGGTTTAGGTCCATCTTTTAAATTAGTTATGTATTATATTAATTTAATTTACTTGTTTTAAATTGTTTTTCAAATCAATTTTTTTTATAAATAAAATATTAACATGAATATCATCCGTATTATATTTGAATGTATTATTTATTTCAATAAAAAAAATGAAATGAATAATTAAATAATACGAATGGTACAAATAACAATATAAAATGAAACATACCATTATATCCATTGAAGGAAACATTGGTTCCGGTAAAAGCACCTTATTTGAACAATTGCAACAGACTTTTTCGAATAATCCAAACATTATATTTGTAAGAGAACCTGTTGATATATGGGAAAATATACGAGATGAAGATGGAACAACTATTTTAGAAAAATTTTATGAAAACCAAGTAAAGTATTCGTTTTCATTTCAAATAATGGCATATATTTCTCGCATAAATTTATTAAAAGAAAGTATTAATAAAGCACCTCATGATTCAGTTATTATAACAGAGCGTAGTTTATATACAGATAAAATGGTTTTTGCGAAAATGCTTTATGATACTCATAAAATAGAATGTATAAATTACCAAATTTATTTAAATTTATTTGAAACATTTAAGAATGACTTTTATGTTGACAAAGTTATATATATAAAAACGGACCCTGATATTTGTTATAATCGTATTTTAAAAAGAGCAAGAACAGGAGAAAACAACATTTCATTGGATTATTTAGATTTATGCCATGAGTATCATAATAATATGATTCATGAGTTAGAATGCGATAAAATATTATTAAATGGAAATGTAGATATTTATGAAAATAGTAATCAATTAAATGATTGGATATGTCAAATCCAAGAGATTATTAAAAACTATTAAATTGTTATGTTAGTTATATTAGGTGTTAGTTATATTAGTTGTGTTAGTTATGTTAGTTATGTTAGTTATATTAGTTGTTAGTTATATTAGTTGTTAGTTATATTAGGTGTTAGTTATGTTAGTTTGTATTATTTCGTAGACAATAATAAATTATTTTTTTATAGGGTTATATGTTTACGTGTAATTCCACGAAAACATTAAAGCTCCAGGACCTCCACTACCTAGACCTGTTGGGGTCTTGGTACCTGCTCCACCACCTCCAAATTGATAACTGGTTGATGTCGTAGAAGTGGAGTTTGTTGATGACCCACCAAGACCACCAGTAATCCAAGTATTTGTGGGATAACCACTTGGATATCCATTATAACCAGAAGTTCCAGTACCATTATAACCACCACCACCACCACCACCAAAATAATAAACAGTTTGGTCTGGAATACTATTAAATGATGTATATGTTGAACTAAAATTTCCTCCACCAGTACCACCATAATTAAAAGGATTATTAGACGCATCAAATCCTTTTTGTCCAATTCCAGAAATATCAATTGTTGGTGTACCTGTTACAGAATATGTTCCACCATCTCCACCTTTTCCATAATAACCACTAGTTGAGAAATAACCACCACCACCACCTCCACCACTACTAATGTAATTAAGCGTACAATTAAAACCACTTGAGAGTTTAACACTTACGGAACCACCACCAAACCCATTTCCAGATATGTCTGTTGATAATATATTTAAACCACCGCCTGCATTAAAATTAAACGTAGTATTTCCTGCGCCACCTACCCTAAAAAAAGTAGCACCGCCCGCATTAGCCCCTCCATTTCCTACACCAAAGTTATAACTCTGATTATTTGACATATCAACTGAACCAATTATTATACCACCTCCACCTCCACCTCCGGCAAAAGCACCACCGCTACCAGCACCAACACACGCAAACTTTACGGATTTAACGCCTGTTTGTCCAGGATTTATAATAAAACTTCCCGCAAAATTAGAATTTCCATTATTAACAATTTTAACACCATTAATATATTTATAAATAATTAATCCTGTGTTGCTTGATGTAATACTTGAAAAAGAAATATCATTATAATATGGTTGAAATAAACTGCCTATATCAGCATAATTATTCGATGATGGGTCATAAAAATTTGTTACAGAAATTACCTCATAACTTATACCAGTTGCGCCATTAGTTGACGATTTTAAAAAAATGTTTGATATATCGGTATAAACATTACCTGATTGTTTATAAAACATATTTGTGTTTGTAACATTAGTGCCTGATGTCCTTGGAGTTAATATATATGATATGTCTAGAAATGATAAATCACCACCAAAGGTGTTTGAGTATCCAACCTTAAAGTCAGTTAATCCAGACATTATTATTTAATCATGAGAAAAAAAATCCATTAGGGTTTATATTTTAATAAATCAAGTTGTTTTGAAGTTGTCGGGAATTCAGACGAACCATAAATGTCTTGAAGCAATAACCATTCAAATAATCCTCCAATATAAATATGTATATTATAAAATCCGAGTAAATATAACTGTTTATATTTTTGAATTGGTGTATCGTCGTTACAGTTTTTTCCATAAATAATAATTTTAATATTTTTATTAATATTTTTAATATAGTCATTAATAACAGGTTCTTCTTTATTATAAGGTATAGTAGTTAATATTAAACAATCTTGTTCTTCTAATTTTAAAGTATTAATTAATAAGTATTGTTCGGGTTTTGTTGACAATAATTGTTGAATATCTTCAAAATTCGTTTTATTTATTGATTGAGTATTTCCCATAAATAATTATTTAATTTTATATTTAAATTTATATAAAATTAACTAATTAAATTGAACGACAATTTCGACCTTTTCCTTTTTAATACTTTTAGTAGCTGAAATTGATAGTTCTTCTCTTTTTTTGCGTGTTTTTGAATTGTCTACAAGTTCTTTTCTTCTTGATGTGCTATTACGACAATTCATATCTGTTTCAATCTCATCATAATTTTGTTCTATAAATTCAATAACTTTGTTTTCTATAGCCCACTTAAAAAAGTTTAATTGACCGATAGTAGTTTCAATACTTGTATTATTTTTATATGGAATACTTATTCTATCCCATCTACAGAAAGGGTCAAATCTTCGTTTAGAATACGCCTTTAATTTTAATTTATAATCAACATAAACCTTAAACCTTTTGGGTGGTTCGCCAGCATTATTAATTGAATAAATTGTGTAATATTTTTTTGCGTAATTAGTCGCAAACCAATCTACAATTCTCAATGAAATTTTATTTTCTCCTGTAATAATATTTAACATACGATTTAAAGCACTTTCGTTTTTATAAAATTCGATTAAATTTGTTAATAATAAATTATTTTGTGTTATATAATTGACAGGTTTAATCATAAATGTGTTTTATTATTAAAAATAGTTTGTTTAAATACTTATTTAAATAAATATTATTTTTGCTCTTTATCAACATTTGTTGAAATTGGTTTTAAAAATGTATCTCTATTGACAACATCATCAATATAATTATTATTACACAAATATGGATTTAAATTTGATTGACATATAATTTGACGTTCTGATAATTTTTGTTCTATGTATTCTTTTTTATTTGAAAATCTATTATTATTATTTAAAATATCCCATGTGATTTCATCGTGATTTAATGATGCGGAATATGCGGATTTTTCAACATTATTAATGTATTCAATATTTTCTAAAACCGAAAGTTCAGGTTTATATTGTCTGATAGACTTATCATAGGGTTCTCCTTTGTTCCATTTCCATTCGTAATAATTCATTATTATAATTGGTTATAATAATAATAGTTGGATAACTTATTATTCGATTCTATGAATTTTTAATTGTTTTGTAAATTCGAATTTGTTTTTATTTGTACATCTTCTTTTTAAATTACATTCTAAACATGATAATACAACATTATCAATATTATGGCCATAATTATTATCAATTCTATCTATGGACCACTGTTTATTTTCTCTAACAACTTTATATAATAAAAACATTTTACAAGAACAATAATAACATGTTAGGTTTGATTCAACTAATTTATTTAATATTAAATTTAAATAAATGAATTTTTGAGGTTCAAGATTATTTTTTTTAATATCCTGTTGTTTATAACCATATATTTTTTTTTCTATTTGTTTAATTACATTTATATATTTTAATTCAATATTAGGTAGTTCATTATAAATATTTTTTAAAATAGACAATTGTTTCTCATATATAAAATAATCATCAGGAAACAAAAATGTTTTTATATCAGTGCGTTCTTTATTATACTCTAACTTATAAGTTGCTTTTTTAATTTTATATCGTGTAGATGTTCCAATTATATTTATTTTTTTATCGTTATTATCATTAATTATAAATTCATTAGTATGTTCGTTTTTAATTATGGATGATATGTTTGTTTCCATTATAGTATTTATATTATAAACCAATATAAATATTATAATATAACTATATATTTTAAAACAAGTTAAACTTAACAACTGATATAATATAAATGGAACACTCAATTAATGAAGAATGTCACGAATTAAAAAATATAAAATACAAAACGATGTTATTAAATAGAACACCGTTAAAAGAAACTAAGATAACAAATCATAATAATATATCATGTTTAGAAAAATTTTTAGAAAATGAACAACAACTTAATATTAATGGTCCATGGTGTAAATTGGATAATACCATTAAGATTAAAAAGTTAACTTGTTATGTTCAAATGTATAAAGAAAAGAATAATTTAAATGATGAAGAAGAAAAACATTTAATTGCTTTTTTTAAGGATTGTTTGGATAGAAAAAAATTACAAAAAGTAAAGGATGTTATATATAATAAAACCACAGGAATAATTAAAGATATTCCAGCATTAGTGTATAATAAACCAACTAAACATTTTACTTTAAAATGTCTTGATAAAAGAATATCAACATTGAAAAGTTTGCCTCCAAAAAAAACACATGGAACTATAAAAAATAAACACAATATTTCTGATGTTTTAGAGATTTCACAAGATTGCGATGAATCTTAATTTTAGTATCCTTATTATCTTTACATGGTAATAATAGTTTATGTATAAAAGTGATAATATAAAAAATCAAATTAAAAACAACTCTTTAAATTAATTAAATGTATTTTAATGATTTAGAAACTCTTGAAAATATAATTGATAGTTTAATACCTGAAGAAATATTATTAATAAACGATGACAAAATAAGAGTAGATTTTATAGAAACAACCCTTGAATTAATATACGATTATGTTAGTGAAAACTCAACATTAATAACTGAACCGGATTTTCATGATGTATGTATTGATGAAATATATAATTTATGTTTAACACAACTTGAAGATCACATTTTACTAAATGATATATTTGAAGAAGAAATATATAATTATGTGGAGGAATCAATGGAAATATTTTATTCTTCATTTTTTCCATTGCGTTCATTTGAAAATAGTATAATAATATCTGAACCAGATATTAGTGTTATTTCTAATAAATTATCTGTGTTAATGTCTAAACCTCAACATACTCAAAGAACCCCAGAATGGTATAATTTTAGACATAATTTAATTACAGCAAGTAATGCGTATAAGATATTTGATAGTGTATGTAGTCAAAACCAATTAATTTATGAAAAATGTCAGACATTAATGATAAATTCTTCTGAAAAAGAATATGTTAATATAAACACGACTCTTCATTGGGGGCAAAAATATGAGCCGTTGTCGACAATGTTTTATGAAAATATGTATGATACTGAAATAAAAGAGTTTGGATGTATAAAACATGATAAATATGATTTTTTAGGTGCGTCTCCAGATGGAATTAATGTTAAAGTTAATTCTCCAAGATATGGTCGTATGCTTGAAATAAAAAATGTTGTATCTCGTGTGATTGATGGTATTCCTAAAAAAGAATATTGGATACAAACGCAACTTCAACTGGAGATTTGTAATTTAGAGGAATGTGATTTTTTAGAAACAAAATTTGTAGAATATGAAAACGAAAAAGAATTTATGAATGATGGAACCGATTTTTTAATAACTAAAACAGGTCAAATGAAAGGTGTTATAATGTATTTTTCTAAAAATAATGGTGTTCCAATATATATTTATAAACCTTTACATATGACACAACCTGAATTTGAAATATGGGAAACATCTAAAATAGATGAATATATTGATTATGTTTGGATTAAAAATATTTATTGGAAGTTGGAATGTTATAGTTGTGTTTTAGTTTTACGAAATAATATTTGGTTTAAGGATAATATTAAAGAAATGCAGAAAATGTGGGACATTATTGTAAATGAAAGAAACACTGGATATGAACATAGAGCAGCTACAAAAAAACAAAAAAAAGATGAAAATATAAATAATGGTTTATGTTTATTAAACATAAATAAAAAAACAGGTAAAGTTGAAATAAAACAAAATAATATAATATATGAAATTAAAACAGAAATAATTACATAGACAATTATTCTATATTATAATAATTTACACGAATACCGTCTGAATTTACTGGAGGCAAAACCTTTGAAATATTTGTTTTAATTTGATGTTCTTTATATAGTGAACCACAAAAATTTGACGGCATACATCTTCCGGTGTCAGGATTATTTGGATATTTTAAATTATTATTTATTTGTTCGTAAGAGCCGACTTTAAAAATTGGATAATGCCACCATATACTAGATTCGTTATCGTTTGTTACTCCAAGAGTATTTTTAATTGGAAAACTATCTTCTAAAAGAACTTCATTAACTGATGCTGGGTAATTGCCATTACTACCTAAATTGTAATTATCAAAATTTTCAATATTTTTGTTACAAATTATTAATAAAAAGATGGTTATTAATAATAACACAAATATATAATTCATATAATATATATGAATAATGTTTTCTGTAAATTAAATAATATATAAAAAAATAATATAAAATAATAATTACAACATATAATAATAAATATGTTAACTTCATCCGATATGCGTGTTACTAAAAGAAATGGTGAATTAAAAGATATATCATTTGATAAAATTTTAAATCGTGTTAAAAAACTTGGTTTAGAAGCAAATATTCAAATAAATTATTCATCACTTGTTATAAAAGTAATAGACCAATTATATGACACGATTAATACAACTAAAATAGATGAGTTAACCGCAGAGCAATGTGCCGCGTTATCTACACAACATCCAGATTATGGAGTATTGGCTGGTCGTATAGTTATTTCAAATCATCAAAAAAACACGATTCCCTCGTTTTCTAAATCAATGGAAAAATTATATGGTTTTGTTAATTGTAATGGGAAAAAGTCTCCTATTATTTCGGATGAATTATGGGAGATTGTGTCAGCAAATAAAGAATTGTTTGATAATATAATTGTTCATGATAGAGACTATTTAATTGATTTTTTTGGGTTTAAGACGCTTGAAAGGTCGTATCTTTTAAAATTTGGTGATACAATTATAGAAAGACCACAACATATGTGGTTGCGTGTATCAATTGGTATTCATGGTAATAATTTAAAAGATGTAAAAGAAACATATGATTTAATGTCTCAGAAATTTTTTACACACGCAACACCTACATTATTTAATTCTGGAACCCCTAGACAACAATTAAGTTCGTGTTATTTACTTGCGATGGAAGATGATAGCATCGAAGGTATTTATAATACATTATCTGATTGTGCCCAAATTTCTAAATATTCAGGAGGAATTGGTCTTCACATTCATAATATTCGTGCGAAAGGTTCGCATATTAGTGGAACAAATGGCAAAACTGATGGTATTATTCCAATGTTAAGAGTGTATAATAGCACAGCACGATATGTGAATCAGTCAGGTAAGCGTAATGGTAGTTTTGCGATTTATATTGAGCCATGGCATGCTGATATTGAAGACTTTTTAGAATTAAAAAAAAATCATGGTGATGAAGAATTAAAAGCAAGGGATTTGTTTTATGCTTTATGGATACCCGATTTGTTTATGGAGAGAGTAAAAGAAAATAATAAATGGTCATATTTCTGTCCGCATGAATGTGTCGGATTATCAGATGTATATGGTGAAAAGTTTAAGGAGTTATATGAAAAATATGAAGTAGAAGGAAAAGCACGCAAAACAATTAATGCGCGTGAGTTATGGTTTAAGATTTTAGATACACAAATGGAAACCGGGACACCTTATATATTATATAAGGACACAGCAAATATGAAAAGTAATCAAAAAAATATTGGAACAATTAAATCAAGTAATTTATGTACTGAAATTATTCAATATTCAGATGATACTGAATCGTCCGTTTGTAATTTAGCAAGTATTGCTTTACCTGCATTTGTGGATGAATTAACTAAAACCTTTAATTATGAAAAATTACATGAAGTAACCAAAATAGTTGCGAATAATTTGAATAGAATAATAGATATTAATTTTTATCCTACAGAAAAAACCCGAAGGAGTAATTTATTACATAGACCAATTGGTATTGGGGTTCAAGGGTTAGCAGATACATTTATTATGATGGATATTGCGTTTCATAGTGAAGAAGCAAAACAAATTAATAAATTAATTTTCGAGACGATTTATCATGCTTCTTTAGAAAAAAGTAATGAAATCGCAATTGATAGATACAATCAACTAAAACATAATTATGATAATATATCTTTATATTTCATATCTCTTAAAAAAAATAATACTAATGATTTAATAACAATTAATATTTGTAATAATACACCTTTATTACACTGCGAATATAATAAATTATCACACACTCATTGTGGTGCGTATAGTTCTTTCGAAGGGTCGCCATCATCCAAAGGTATTCTTCAATTTGATATGTGGGGTGTGACACCTTCATCAACTTATGATTGGGATAAATTAAAAGAATCAATAACAAAATATGGGTTAAGAAATTCACTTCTTGTAGCACCTATGCCTACAGCAAGTACCTCACAAATTTTAGGGTATAATGAATGTTTTGAACCATTAACAAGTAATATTTATAGTAGGAGTACTTTAGCAGGTGAATTTATAGTGGCAAATAAATTTTTAATGAAAGATTTGATTAATATTGGATTATGGAATGAACAAATAAAAAATAATATTATAGCCAATAAAGGCAGTATTCAGCATTTAAATATTATACCTGAACAAATTAGAAATAAATATAAAATTGTATGGGAGATCCCTATGAAACATATAATTGATATGTCAGCAGATAGAGGAGCATATATATGTCAAAGTCAAAGTCTTAATTTATGGGTTGAAGAACCAACATATAACTCGCTTACTTCAATGCATTTTTATTCATGGAATAAAGGATTAAAAACGGGTATATATTATTTAAGAAGAAAGGCAAAACATCAAGCTCAACAATTTTCAATTGAACCTGAAAAGAATACCTCAACCCATATGGAGAATGATATATGTGAGATGTGCTCAGCTTAATTAGTTTTTAATAATTTATAAATTAAATTTTTAATAGTTGAATTTTTCTCACATATATCGTCGTTAAATTTTATCATAACATAACATCTTAATGTTATTAATATATCATTAAACGCATTATGTAAATGACCAGGTTCTGTATTAAATAAATGTCTGTGCTCAGCTTAATTAGTTTTTAATAATTTATAAATTAAATTTTTAATAGTTGAATTTTTCTCACATATATCGTCGTTAAATTTTATCATAACATAACATCTTAATGTTATTAATATATCATTAAA
>Ga0315284_10008149_pt1 | contig 14947 bp, 12 predicted proteins | sample YL17G09_16_MG_FD_203696 | JGI IMG/M metagenome (GOLD analysis project Ga0315284, IMG submission 203696) | Sediment microbial communities from Yellowstone Lake, YNP, Wyoming, USA - YL17G09_16 | ecosystem: Environmental > Aquatic > Freshwater > Lake > Sediment | place: USA: Wyoming | collected... | reverse complement strand
GAACGTGTTCGCGACTCTGCGGCGACGAAAGTAGATTGGCAGTTCACGACAGCGGATGCCCGGATAAAACTGAAGAAACTTTATCCATCAATGGATGGATGACAGAGCACTAGCGGCGTAAGTCGGTGTATCACAAGAATTAGGCTTTGCGGTCTTTGCGATCTTTGCGGTTAATTGGCGTTGTAGTAAGCCAAGGGGCAGCGCCCCCCGAACTCGTGCGAAAAAGCGTTGACCCGCACGCCCGGTCGGCTATAACGGCCCCCGTGAACTCTCGGTGGCTCTTCCTGATGGCCGTCGCGGCCGGGGCCGGACTCGGCGCGGCGGGGTGCACGATGCCTGTGGCGGCGTGGCCCGAGTGGCCCGCCGGCTTCGGCCACGTCGTTCGCGTCGAGGACCCCAGGGGCTGGCCCGCCGGCCAGGGGTGCGTCCTCCTCAGGGTCTACGAATACAACGGCGCGGGCCTCGCCGAAGGCGACCGCAACGTCCGCAACGAGCAGGTCCTGGACGCCGCCTTCGATTATCGCCGCGCCGTCCGCGTCAACGTCAAGCCCGACACGATGGTCCGGCACCGGCTGGTGGACGTTCAGACGATTCCGATCCGGCCGGGCGGGAACGTCGAGTTGCCGGCGGTGGTCGAGGCGGGGAGCCTGTGGCTGGTCACGGACACGCCCAAGGCCCGGCCGGGGGCGCACCCCCGCGTCCATTTCGCGGAGGTCCAGGCCCTGGTCCCGGACTGCCCGCCGAGCGCCCGGGCCGAGGTCAGCCCCGACTTGTGTCTGGTGCGCGTCCGCAGCGGCGAGAACCCGGTCGAGTGGCGGCAGGAACTCGAACACGCCCGGGCCGACCTCCTCCAGGTGCGGCCGTACGCGCTCTCGGCCCGGACACTGATTGAGGCCGAACTCGAGCACCTCCGCCAGGTCCATCCCGAGGCGTTCGTGCCCGATGGCGTGAGCCTGCCCCCGGCGGAGGCGGCAGAGAAACCATGAACGCAGGGCGATCCCGCCTGGTCTGGGCCTGGCTGGCGAACCTCCTGGTGCCGGGGGCGGGGCTGGTCTCACTCGGCCGGATCGCCGCCGGCGCAGCCCTGGCAGCCGCATGGGCGGTTGCCGCCGCCGCGGCCATCGTCCTCTCGATCTTCGAGGGCGCAAGCCCTGCGGCCGCGGGGCAGAGGGCCCTCGCGTGGGCCGCTATGGCCGGGCTGTACGTCGGCGCCCAGGTGTGGCTGGCGCTTGCGCTGCGGGCCCTGCGGCGCGATGCCGACCGCGACCGCGACGGCGGCCTGCGACGGGTGATCGTCCCTTACCTCCAGGGCCGGCTCGAGGACGCCGAGGCCGCCTGCTGGGGCCTTCTCCAGGCCGACCCGGACGACCTGGAGGCGACGCTGTACCTGGGGGCGATAGCGCGGCGGCGGGGCGACCGGGCCGGGGCCGCGCGGTTCTTCAAGCGTGTCCGATACCTCGACGGCGCCGGCAAGTGGGACTTCGAGGTCGGGCGGGAACTAGCGGCCCTCGGCGAGGGCGGAGCGCGGGAGGCGCCGCTCCCGGACCTGCGATAACGATGCTCGCAGGCCGCTTTTTCTGGGCCGCAGGCGCGATTTTGACGATAATTTCACCAGGCGCGCGAGCGGCCCGCGGCGGCTATTTTGGGGCCGGGGTTGAACCTCGCGCCGGCCCGCGGTAAAATACCCTTGAACAGTTCCGGGGTGACCGCGTCTACTACGGGAGATGCGCGGGGAATTCCCGGCTACCAGTGAGGCGTCAGAATGTTCGAGCGATTCACAGACCGTGCCCGGAAAGTCATGGCGCTGGCGAACCAGGAAGCCCAGCGCTTCAACCACGAGTACGTGGGGACCGAGCACATCCTTCTGGGCCTCGTGAAGGAGGGGCAGGGGGTTGCCGCCAACGTCCTCCACAACCTCTCGATCGACCTGAAAAAAATCCGCCTCGAGGTCGAGAAAATCGTCAAGAGCGGCCCCGACATGGTCACCATGGGCAAACTCCCCCAGACGCCGCGCGCCAAAAAGGTCATCGAGTTCGCCATCGAGGAGGCCCGCAACCTCGGCCACAACTACGTCGGCACGGAACACCTCCTGCTGGGTCTCCTGCGGGAACACGACGGCGTGGCGGCCCAGGTCCTGATGAACCTCGGCCTGAAACTCGACGACGTCCGGGCCGAGGTCCTCAACATCCTCGGCGCGAGCGTCGAGTCGGAGGACACCCAGGAACGCCAGGCGGCCGGCAAGTCCAAGACGCCCGCCCTCGATTCCTTCGGGCGGGACCTGACGCTGCTGGCCGCCGAGGGGAAACTCGACCCGGTCATCGGCCGCCGCAACGAGATCGAACGCGTCGTCCAGGTCCTCTGCCGCCGCACGAAGAACAACCCGGTGCTCCTGGGCGAGGCGGGCGTCGGCAAGACCGCCATCGTCGAGGGCCTGGCCCAGCAGATCATGAGCAACGAGGTGCCCGAACTCCTGATGAACCGCCGGATCGTCGTCCTGGACCTGGCGATGATGGTCGCCGGCACCAAGTACCGCGGCCAGTTCGAGGAGCGGATCAAGGCCGTCATGAACGAGGTGATGCGCGCCAAGAACATCATCCTCTTCATCGACGAACTCCACACCCTCGTCGGGGCCGGCGGCGCCGAAGGCGCCATCGACGCCTCGAACGTCCTTAAGCCGGCGCTGTCGCGCGGCGACATCCAGTGCATCGGCGCGACCACCCTCGACGAGTACCGCAAGTACGTCGAGAAGGACGGGGCCCTCGAGCGGCGGTTCCAGACGATCATCGTTGACCCGCCGACGCCCGATGAGACCATCGCCATCCTGAAGGGCCTCCGCGACCGTTATGAGGCCCACCACCGCGTTCAGATCACCGACGACGCCCTCCAGCAGGCCGTTGACCTCTCGAACCGCTACATCTCCGGCCGGTACCTGCCCGACAAGGCGATCGACGTCATTGACGAGGCCGGGGCGAGGATCCACCTGAGGGCGATGACCCGGCCGCCCGACGTCACCCACATCGAGCAGGAGATCGACAAACTCAACCAGGAAAAAGAGGAGTCCGTCGCCTCGAGCGCCTACGAGCGGGCGGCGGAACTCCGCAACCGCGTCGACGAACTCCAGCAGAAAAAGGACAGGCTCCTGGCGCAGTGGCGCGACGAATCCAAGGAGGTCGAGGGCATCGTTGACGCCGAGGTCGTCTCCGAGGTCGTCAGCCGCATGACCGGCGTGCCCCTGACGCGCCTGGAGAGCGAGGAGACGCAGCGGCTCCTTCGGATGGAGGACGAACTGCACCGACGCGTCGTCAGCCAGCACGAGGCGATCTCGACGATCGCCCGGAGCCTCCGGCGGAGCCGGTCGGGCCTGAAGGACCCGCGGCGGCCGATGGGCTGCTTCATCTTCATCGGCCCGACGGGCGTCGGGAAGACCCTCCTGGCGAAGGCCCTGGCCGAGTTCATGTTCGGCAACGAGGACGCGCTCATCCAGATCGATATGTCCGAGTATATGGAGAAGCACAACGTGTCGCGGCTCGTGGGCGCGCCCCCGGGGTACGTCGGCTACGAGGAAGGCGGCCAACTGACCGAGCGGATCCGCCGCCGGCCTTACTCCGTCCTCCTCCTGGACGAGATCGAAAAGGCCCACGCCGACGTCTACAACATGCTCCTCCAGATCATGGAGGAGGGCAACCTGACCGACGCCTTCGGCCGACGCATCGATTTCCGGAACACCATCGTCATCATGACAAGCAACATCGGCGCCGACATCATCAAAAACCAGACCGGCCTGGGCTTCCGCAAAAAGAGCGCCGAATCAACCTACGAGCAGACCAAAGAGACCCTCATGAAGGAGATCGAACGCCACTTCCGGCCCGAGTTCCTCAACCGCGTTGACGACATCATCGTCTTCAGGCAACTGACTCGCGAGGACCTCAAGGAAATCGTCGACATCGAACTCGGGAAACTCCGGATCCGGCTGCGCGGCCAGGGGCTTGCCCTCGCCCTCACGGACGAGGCCAAGGAGTTCCTCATCAACAAGGGGTACGACCCCGACTTCGGCGCGCGGCCGCTTCGCCGCGCCATCGAGAACCTCGTCGAGGACCACATCAGCGAAGAACTCCTGCGCGGCTCCTACAAGGGCAAGAACCTCATCACTGTCAGCGTCAAGGAAGATCACCTCTACTTCGAGGGCTCGGTCCAGCCCGAGCCGACGAAACAGGAAAACCCCGTCGAGGTGCCCGGCGGGACGTAAGCCGTCGGCGCGCGTCTGGCGTTCAGCCTGCCGTTGATGCCCCCATGACCGCAGTCGCGGGGCGTTGATGCTGTTGCTGTGCCTTAAGCCTCGGCCTCAAGCCTCAAGTCCGCTTTTCCCTGCACCCCTTGCCCGGGGCGCGTATAATTACAGTAGAGAAAGAGAGCAAGCCGATAAGTCAGGCGGGGCCGGTCCCGCCCGAGAGGGCGGGGCGGGCCTTGCCCGGGAGGTTGCCATGAGACACCCCATTCATGTGATTGGGGTCGTGGTTCTGGCAGCCGGCGTCTTCGTGACGGCTGCCACAGCCTTCGGCCAGTACTACGTTCCGCTTCGTTACGATCTGCGCCAAGGGTCGCCGGTGTACGTGCCCGGCAGAGAGCCCTGGAAGAATTACGGGTCCTACGACGCCGCGAGGTACGACCCGTACTCGTTCTCGGCGGTCCAGTCGAGGAACTACTATCTGACGGGCAACGTCCGCGCGGGCAAGTCCTTCCAGGGCACCACGCCGTACGGCCAGCCCGGAAGCGAACTGGCGACGAGCCTGCCGTCGCTGAGGCTCAGCAACTTCCGCCGCGACTCGGTCGGCGTCGAGGACCTCGGGTCGGGCGTCGAATACGGCGCGCCGCTCCCGTACTTCCCGTCCACGGGCGAGGTGTCGAGCGGCTGGTCGGTGCGTGAGCCGACGGTCTACGGCCGGCCCGGTGCAGGGGCCCCGCCGTATGTCGGCCAAGGCGAGGCGAACAATTGGGACGTCCGGGCGCCCCAGACCTATGAACCGCTGAGCGCCTACCCCGCGGTGCCTGGGGCGGTCGCGCCAGAGGTCACGGGCCAGTTCGAAGTTTCCGCGGACACATGGGCATTTCTCGATAGGCTGATGGCCGAGGGCGCTTCCGAGCCCGGCGCCGCGACGCCCGCCGCGCAGCCGGCCGAGGCGAACCCCCAGGGCGGCGCCGGCCAGACCGCGGGCCTCCCGTACCAGCCGACGTTCCGCTTCGAGTCGCGGCCGGACAACCTGCTGAACCCCGGGGCGGACGGCGGGCCCGGCGGGCCGCAGCCGACTCCGACGGGCCAGGGGCTCTCGCTCTACGTCGAGCCGCCGCCGGCGGCTGAGGTGGCGCCGGGCCAGACGCCCGACTCCACAGCAGCGACCTCCGAGACCCCGACCGAGGCGCCCTGGATCCCCCTGCTCAAGGAGGGCCAGCCGCTACAGACTTCCCAGGCCGCCGCCCAGTACACCCAGACCCTGCGGGCAGCCCATGCGGCGTTCAAGGATGCCAAGTTCGAGACGGCCGCCGACCTGTACCACGACGCCTCGATCCTGGTTCCCTCGAGCAAGGCGGCCCTGTTCGGCCGCGTTCACTCGCTCCTGGCCTATGGCGGGTATTACCAGGTGTCGCTGGCGCTCGAGCGGGCCTTGATGCAGCACCCCGACTGGGCGAAGGACGTGCCGAACCTTCACGCCGTGTACGTCGCCCCCGCCACCTATGACCACATCGTCAGCCAGTTGACCGAACGGCTGAAGTTGCAGCCGGACGCCCGCGAGTTGAACTTCGTCCTGGGCTACGTGCTCTATGCGGGCGGAAAGAAGGACGAGGCGCGGCCGTACCTCCAGAAGGCCGCCGAGGCGATCAAGCACCTGAAAGGACCCGAAGAGATCCTGCTGAACGAGATCGGCGGGGCAACGGCCAAATAGATCTAGCACCGGCGGCCTGCGGCGAGCCGCGCGGCGATAACCATGCGGACCGTGACCCGGCGCGGCACGGTCCGCTCGATTTTGAGTCGTCGCTCGGGCGGGTCGGCCAAAAGCCGGTTGAAGGTGCCGTCGCAGACCGATATAATCACGCGGTTCCCGATTTCAGACCACAAGGCGCCCTCGAAAGCGCCGGAGGCGATGTTTTGACTGAAGAGGATACCAACCAAGGCCACCCGGCTGCCGATGAACGCCCCCCGGCTGCGCCCGGGGGGGAAGCCGTTGCGCCACAACCCCCGGCCCTTGTGCCTGCTGAGGCCATTCAACGCCCCCCGGCTGCGCCCGGGGGGGAAGCCGTTGCGCCACAACCTCCGGTCCCAGCGCCCGCTGAGGCTGTCCAACCCGCGGCGCCCGGCGCGCCCCCGGTTGAAGTCGCCGCGGCCGCACCTGAGCCGGTCGAGGACTACTCCGGCCGCCCGTCCGTCCTCGTCCGCTACGGCCGCATGAGCACTCTCGGCCGCTTCGCACACTCGCTCGATAACTGGAAATGCGGTCAGCCGGTGATCATCAAATCGGATCGCGGTCAGGAACTCGGCACGATCGTCGTGGCCTGCTCCGGCGGCCAGTGCCTCGAGGGCGTGCCCGATCGGGTCCGGGGGACGATCCTGAGGCCGGCGACGCACGGCGACGAAATCGAGGCGCGACATTTGGAGGAGTCGGAGAACCGCGAGGCTGAGTTCTGCCGCCAGCACATCGTGGCGAGGGGCCTCCCGATGAAACTCGTCGCGGTCGAGCACCTCTTCGGCGGTGATCGGGTCGTCTTTTACTTCGTCGCCGAGTCGCGCGTGGATTTCCGGGCCCTGGTGCGCGACCTGGCCCACGAGTTCCAGACGCGGGTCGAGATGCGGCAGATCGGCGTCCGCGACGAAGCGCGCCTCCTGGGCGACTACGAGAAATGCGGCCGGCCCCTCTGCTGCCGCACCTGGATCAAGGAACTTGCCCCCGTCTCCATGAAGATGGCCAAGGTTCAGAAAGCCACGCTCGACCCGGCGAAAATCTCGGGCCATTGCGGCCGGCTCATGTGCTGCCTCCGCTTCGAAGACGCCTCCTACAGGGAACTCGCCAAGAACCTGCCCCGAAGAAACACCTACGTCCGCGCCCCCGAGGGCGTCGGCAAGGTCGTGGACCGCGACGTTGTGACGCAGATCGTCCAGGTCCAACTCGAGGGCGGGGCGCGCGTCGGCATCCCCGTCGAATCCATCCTCGAGCGCGACCTCGACCCGGTGGCCGTCCAGAAGGCCATGGCGGAGCAGGCCGCGGCGAAAAAGGAGGCAACCCAGCGGGCCATACAGGCCGTGCGCGATTCCATTCGGGAGGCCGCCCGCCCCGCGGCAACTGCCCAGGGCGAGCCAGGCGATGACGCGTCGAGGCGCCGCCACGGCCGCGGACGCCGCCCACGGCGCGATGGACCGCAGCCGGCCGGCCAGGGCGGCCGGCCGCCCCAGGGCGGTCAGCAGCCGCAGGGGGGGCAGCAACCTCAGGGCGGTTCGCCGCCTGCCCAGGGCGGCGCGCCTCAGCAGCAGCCTCAGGGCGAGCGCCGGCCCAGGTCGCACCGCCGCCGGCGCCGAAGACCGAGAGGCCCCCAGGCGAGCCCATGACCAGGCGCATCCTCATCACGGCCGCGCTCCCTTACGCCAACGGGCCTATCCACATCGGCCACCTCGTCGAGTACATCCAGGCCGACATCTGGGCCCGCTACCAGAAATCGTGTGGCCACGACTGCCGGTACATGTGCGCCGACGACGCCCACGGGACGCCCATCATGCTGCGCGCCCAAGCCGAGGGGGTCGAACCCAGGGCCATGGTCCGGAGGTACCACGTCGAGCACGTGCGCGATTTTGCGGGGTTCGACGTCGGGTTCGACAACTACTCGACGACCGATTCGCCCGAGAACCGGGCGTTGGCGGAACTGTTCTTCAACCGGATCAAGGAGCGCGGCCACATCGATCGGCGCGAGATCCGCCAGGCCTACAGCGAATCGATGGGGATGTTCCTGCCGGACCGGTACATCCGGGGCGCGTGTCCGCGGTGCGGTGCGGCCGACCAGTACGGCGATTCGTGCGAGTCGTGCGGCGCGGTCTACACGCCCGCCGACATGCCCGATGCCCGCTCGGCCATCGACTCGAAGCCGGTCACGCTGCGCCCGTCGGAGCACTACTTCTTCCGGTTGTCGGCCTACGAGGGGATGCTCCGCGAATGGGTGAGCCCGGAGCACCTGCACGGGCACGTGGTCGCGAAACTCCAGGAATGGTTCGACCAGGGCCTGAAGGACTGGGACATCTCGCGCGACGCGCCGTACGTGGGCTTCGAGATCCCCGGCGAGACGGCCAAGTACTTCTACGTCTGGTGGGACGCGCCGATTGGCTACATCGCGAGCACCGAGGAATGGTGCAAGCGGACGGGGGGCGACCGCGACGCCTACTGGGCCCGCGAGGACGCCGAACTGTACCACTTCATCGGCAAGGACATCCTGTACTTCCACACGCTGTTCTGGCCGGCGATGCTCGCGGGTGCGGGCTTTAGGATGCCGATGCGGATCTTCGTCCACGGGTTCCTGACGGTGGACGGCCTGAAGATGTCGAAAAGCCGCGGGACGTTCGTCAACGCCGCCACATACCTCAGGCACCTGGACCCGCAGTACCTGAGGTATTACTATGCGTGCAAACTTGGCCCGGGGACGGAGGACGTGGACCTCTCGAGCGCCGACTTTGTCGCCCGGGTGAACGCCGACCTGGTGGGGAACTTTGCGAACCTGCCGAGCCGAAGCGCGGGCCTCCTGGCCGGGCGACTCGACAGCCGCCTCGGCCGCCTCAACTCGCCCGGCGCCGAACTCGTCGGCCGCATCCAGGCGGCCGCCCCGGACATCGGCCGCGCCTACGAGGCTTGCCAGTACGCCCCGGCCATGCGCCTGATCGCCGCCCAGGCCGACCTCGTCAACCGGTACATGGAAGCCGAGAAGCCCTGGGAAACCGTCAGGGCCGAGCCCGAGCGGGCCCGGACGGTCCTGACGGCCGCCCTGAACGGCATCCGCGTCCTGGCGGCGTACCTGGGCCCCGTGCTTCCGCAGTATGCCGAGAAAGTCGGGCGGCTACTCGGGTGCCCGGTGCCGGCGTTTGCGAACCTCGGCGACCGCGTCGAGGACCGCCCCATCGGCCCGTACGAGCGGATCGCCGAACGGGCCGACCCGAAGGCCTATGAGGCCATGATCGAGGAGGCGCGGGCCGAGCAGGCCGCGCATCCCGCCCAATCGAAGCCGAACCATGCCCACTCCTGAAAAATCGGCCGAGCAGTTGCTCCAGGAGATCCTGGACCGCGACCGGCGTTACCAGCGCGACGCCTACGCGTTCGTGTCGCAGGCACTGAACTACACCGGCGAGAAGATCGAGCGCAAGGGCCACGTCACCGGCCGCGAACTGTGCGAGGGGCTCCGCGACTTCGCCCTCCGAGAGTTCGGGCGGCTGGCCCGGACGGTCCTCGAATCCTGGGGCGTCCGCTCCTCGGAGGACATCGGCGAGATCGTCTTCAACATGGTGGACGTCGGGCTCCTGAAGAAGACCGACGAGGACACCCGCGAGGACTTCGCCGGGGCCCTCGACTTCACCGAGGCGTTCGATCGGGGCTTCCGCATCGAGATCATTGCGGGAGACGACGATGACGGCAAAGACGACGGATGAGCCCGGCGGTCCAGGGCCCGGTCGCCGCGGCGCCGCACCGGTGGTCGCGGCGGTCGTGTACGCCCTCTGGCTGGCCGCCCTCGTGGCCCTGGCGGTGATCGAGAAGACGTTGTAGTGCGGCCATGCGTCGAGGTCATCGTAACGCTGTGCGACCGCCACCAGGGCTGTCGCCGTCCAGCCCGAAGGGCTGGAACACAATAGCCCAGGGCAACGCCCTGGGTAAGGAAGCGGTCTCTTGGTTGAAGCCCTGAAGGGGCGCAACAGAATGGAGCCCCAACCCTGTTTCGCCCTTTCAGGGCTCCTTTGTGAGAAGAGGCATTTGGTGGACCCAGGGCGTTGCCCTGGGCTGGATTCTTGCAGCCCGTTGGGCTGCGGCGACTGCCGCACCTGAAGGAAGACTCTCGAAGTCCTCTTCCGAGGCGCCGATGAAACTCCAGGACCTGACGGCCGAGATGATCGCTGAGGCGGTCCGCCTGTACATGGCCGAAGCCTACGCGGGCGCCTCGCCTCCGGCCGCCGTCGAGGCGCGGCTGGGCCTGGCGGCGGGCGGGACGTTCGCCGACCTGGCGGGGCGCAGACTTCTGGAGCGGTCGCCGGCCGGCGTGCCGCTCGAGCGGTGCGAGCGCCTCCGCCTTCGCCTCGGCAGCCGCAGGCACCCGCACATGAAACTCGGCCTCGACCGCGTGCCCGACACCGACGAGTGGGTCCTGGCCGTTGACACGCACGACGGGATGATCCTGGAGGCGGCCGGCGACAAGGAACAGGCCGCCGTCAGGGACCTGATCTCCGATAACGCCGACACCAAGATGCGGATCGAGCGCCGCTGGGCCGAAGCGGGGCTGCCGACGTTCGAGCGGTTCATCCGCGAGAGGTTGAAGAAAAAAAAGTAACTCCGTGACTCCGTAACTCCGTAACTGAGGTGTGCCACGAGTCGTCTGGCCGGCGGCCGGGTTTCGCCGGCGATACCCGTTGCCGACCGCCTCAGTCACGGAGTCACGGAGTTACGCGGTTACGGAGTTACGGAGTCACGGGGGAAAAGGCGTGAGGCTCGTCCACCAACTCGCCCTGTTCGTCCTCGTGCTGGCCGTCATCGAGGGCGCCCTGATGGGCTCGCTCCTCTACGTCGAGGGCGTCCACCGGCCGAGTTACGTCCTGGTGGTCGCGGGCGTGGGGGCGCTCCTGACGGCGCTGGTGGGCCTGCTGGTCATCCGCCAGGTCACGCGTCCGCTGGCCGAACTCGCCTCGGCCGCCCGCCAGGTCGGGCGCGGCAACCTCGATGTGCCGATCGGCGTCCGGTCGCGCGACGAGTTCGGCCAACTCGCCGACGCCTTCCGCGAGATGCAGGCCCGCCTGGCCGAGACCCGCCGCGACCTGGAGCGCCGCGTCGAAGAGCGGACCGCCGAACTCCGCGAGACCAGCGATTCTCTGCGGGCCGTCCTCGACTCGTCCACCGAGTACGCGATCATCGCCACCGACACCGACTGGACGATCCGGACCTTCAACGAAGGCGCCCGCCGGACCTTCGGCTACGCCCCCGAGGAGGTCCTCGGCAGGTCGCTCGGGCTGCTCGTCCCGCCCGAGGAGGCCGAGGCGGCGATGGGCGCCGAGATGACGAGGGCCCTTGAGTCGCGCGGCCGGCACGAGGGCGAGTGCGACCGCCTCCACAAGGACGGCCGGCGATTCCCGGTCCGCTGCGCGACCACCGTCCGCCGCGCGCCCGACGGCCGGCCCGCCGGCTATACCGTCGTCTGCCGCGACATCACTCAGCACAAGGCCCTCGAGCACCGCCTCCGCCAGTACACCGACAACCTCGAACAGATGGTCGCCGAGAAGACCGCCGAACTCCAGGAGGTCAACGCCGAACTCCGCCGCGCGGGCACCCTCAAAGGCCAGTTCCTCGCGACCATGAGCCACGAACTCCGCACGCCCTTGAGCGCGATCATCGGCTTTGCCGAGGCCATCCGCGACGGCGTTGCCGGCCCGGTCGCGCCCGAGCAGCGCGAGTTCGCCGAAGACATCCGCCAAGCCGGCCGGCAACTCCTGGCGCTCATCAACAACATCCTGGATCTGGCGAAACTCGAGGCCGGCGCCATGAACCTCGACCTCCAGTCCTGCGAACTGGGGGCCATCGTCGAGGAGGTCTTCCGGGTGGTGCGCGGCCTGGCGCGGCCCAAGGACATCCGCCTGGTGAGCGACCTTTCGCCCCGGAAGATCGAACTTGCGGCCGACCCCGTCAAACTCAAGCAAATCCTTTATAACCTCCTGTCGAATGCGGTAAAATTCAGCCATGCCGGGTCGGTCGTCACGGTGACCGGCCGCCTCGAACCCGAGACGGTCCTGGTGCGCGTCGCCGACACCGGCATCGGCATCGCCCCGGAGGACCTGATCTGGATCTTCGAGGAGTTCCGGCAGGGCGACTCGACCCTCGCCCGCGAAAGCGGGGGCACCGGCCTCGGACTCTCGCTCGTCAAACGCCTCGTCGAACTCCACGGCGGCGACGTCGTCGTCGAGAGCGAACTCGGCAAGGGCACCACCTTCACGGTCGCCCTCCCGAGGGACCTGGCGCCGCGGGCCGACGCATGAATGGGGAACGCCATGCCTGAACCTTCCGGAAGCGCCGGCGCACGGATCCTCATCGTCGACGACTACGCCGCCAACGTCAAACTCCTCGAGCGCAACCTCCGCGCCGCCGGGTACGACACCGTCGCGGCCTACGACGGCGAGGAGGCCCTCGAGAAGGTCGAGTCCGACCGGCCCGACCTCATCCTCCTGGACATCATGCTCCCGAAGATCGACGGCTTCGACGTCTGCCGCCGCTTGCGCGCCAGCGAGGCCACCGCCGTCATCCCCATCATCATGATCACCGCCCTGAAGGAGACCGAGGACCGGGTGCGCGGCCTGGAGGCGGGGGCCGACGACTTCCTCTCGAAACCCTTCGACCGGGCCGAACTCCTGGCGCGCGTCAAGAGCCTCCTGGAGATCAAGTACTACCGCTCGATGCTGGCCGAGCGCGAAAAGTTCGACGCCGTCATCCAGGACCTCTCGCACGGCATCATCATCGCCGACGGCGACCTCGTCATCCACACCATCAGCCGCCGCGCCGCCGAACTCCTCGACCACGCCGGCGAGGACCTGAGCGGCTGGTCGCTCCAGGAGGCCATCGCGGGCTACCGCATCGAGCCGTCGCTCGACGCCCTCGGCCAGGCCCGGTCGCACGCCGTCACGGTGGAACTGTCGCGCGAGGCCGACGGCCCGCCCCGCTACCTCGCCGGCCGCTACACCCGCATCGTCGGGCCCGACGGCGAACTCTACAATGCCGCCCTCGTCTTCCGCGACATCACCGACCTGCGGCGAAAGGAACAACTCAAGCGCGACTTCCTCAGCCTCGTCAGCCACAAACTCAAGACCCCCCTGACGATCATCGGCGGGTACCTCGACCTGGTGGACAGCGGCAAGTACGGGGCGATTCCCGACGAGGCGGCCCGGGCCGTCGGCATCGTCCGGACGAAGGTCCGCGAACTGGCGGACCTCATCGAGAAACTCCTCGCCTACGCGGGCTTGACGGCTACGGAACTCGAGCGCGCGGGCCAACTCGTGGACCTGGCGGAACTCGCCGCCCGCGTCCGCCGCCGCGTCGAACGCCGCTATCCGGGCCTCCCGATCGAGTGGAAGATCGCCATCCCCGGCGACCTGCCGCGCCTCCGCGCTCCCGAGGAACTCCTGGCCGTCGTCCTCGACAACCTCCTCGACAACGCCGTCAAGTTCAACACCACCGGCCGGCCGGTCGTCGAGATCGGCGCCTCCGAGATCGAGGACCGCCGGATCCGCGTCGCCGTGACCGACAACGGCCCCGGCATCCTTCCGGAACACCGCGAAGAGATCTTCTCGGACTTCCTTCAGGTGGACGAGGATTTCACGGGCAGCGTGGCGGGCATCGGCCTCGGCCTTTCGACCGCCCGGCGGCTCGTCGAGTCGTGGGGCGGCGCGATCGGCCTGGAGTCCGAGATGGGGCGCGGCTCGACGTTCACCTTCACCGTCCCCTCGGAATTCACCCCCGCCGGCGACCCGACGGCGTAAAGATTTTCGATTTTCGATTTGAGATTTTCGATTGGCAGGACGGCGCGGGCGCGCTCGTGCCGTTTCATTCCGCATTCCAGGCTTCGTCCCGGCGCGCCGGGACTACGCCGTGGCAGGCCGCGTTCCGCGTTCTGCGTTTTCCTGCGGCGGCAGCGCCTTTTCCATCACCACGGCCTGGCCATCGCGGGTCTGCCGGTCAATCGCCCCGGCGTCCGTGAACTCCGATGGGACGAGCGCCTGCGCCTGAAGGTGCTCGTTGACGAATGCGACGCCGTCCTCGCCCGCCGGCTCGAACCGAAAGGCCGCCCGCTCGCCGTCGAGGTCAAACAGGAGCGTCGCCGGCGGCGCGCCCGTGTGCCCTGCGGCCCAGTCGCTCGCAGCGGCCGCCAGGCGGAGGAGCCCCGACCGAAGCGCCTCGACCGTCTCGCCCTCCAGGGCCGTCTGGCAATAGAGGGCCGTCACCAGCGCGCTCACGGCCTTCAGGCCCGCCACCGAGGCCTCGAGGGCGAACGCCATCGAGACGTGGGCCGCCGGCCGCGCAGCCTCGCGGCTCCGCTCGATCGTGTCCTTGAGGCGCGCAACCAGCCCCTCCGGGCTGAACGGTTTGGTCAGGTAATCGTCCGCCCCCGTCTCGTACGCCTGCTGGCGGTCCTCGCTCCGGTCCAGGGCCGTCAGGATGAGCACGGGGATGGCCCGTGTGGCCCGCGCGGCCTTCAGTTGGCGACAGATGCCGTACCCGCTCAGGCCCGGCAACATGAGGTCCAGGAGCACGGCGTCGGGCCGGTGCTTCTCGATCAGGCGGAGCGCGTCTTCGCCCGTGAACGCCTGGATCACCTCCAAGCCGTAGGCCGCGAGGACTTCCGCGAGGAGATTGTTGATGTCGGGCTCATCCTCGACGATGAGCACCCGGTAGGTTTCGTCGGTCATGACCGCCCAATCGCCGCACCGTCCCGCCGTGGTTCTCGGCCGCCGCCGGACCTATGGTCATCCACCGCCGCGGGGCCCTCTTGGCCTATCGCCTCGCCACGGCCAACCCCTCATGCGGTGTTTCACACTGAGAATCCGTCATAAGACGCTCACGGGCCGACCGGGTTCCAGTTGAGCCGCAGAATGGCCACGTCGAGGGAATCGACTTTCCCGTCGCCGTTGAAATCGCCGTCTTGCCACTTCGCGTTCGTGCCCGTGGGGCTCCAGTGCAAT
>Ga0315284_10008147_pt1 | contig 14948 bp, 11 predicted proteins | sample YL17G09_16_MG_FD_203696 | JGI IMG/M metagenome (GOLD analysis project Ga0315284, IMG submission 203696) | Sediment microbial communities from Yellowstone Lake, YNP, Wyoming, USA - YL17G09_16 | ecosystem: Environmental > Aquatic > Freshwater > Lake > Sediment | place: USA: Wyoming | collected... | reverse complement strand
TTTTTTTCGGCGTTCCTACTTCTCCTGAAAGAAGGCGTCGGATCAATACTTTTCCAAGCGATCCTGTCCCGCCGGTAACGAGAATTGTTTTATTGCTGAACATGTTTTCCCCTTATTCTTGCATAGGGTGTGGGATCCCGATACATCTGGTCTATCATATATTCCCATGATGGAACCTTAATGTTTGTTCAAGTGGTGAATTTTTGCTATGATGTGGTTAAGAACATTGATGACCTTCATTAACTATTGTCCAAAATTTGCTCGAATTTTTTCTGTGCCATTCGCAGATCATAATCTTCATTTGCACGTACATATGCATTTTCTGATAGTGTTTGTTGTAACTGCGTATCTTTAAGCAGACGCTCAATTGCCTTTGCAAGTAACTGTGGATTGTCTTGATCAACAACCAGCCCGCAATGATATTTCCTGAAATACCATGATACGAATGAATCTTTGGGAGCATGTACCAGGATCGGTTTTTTTGATGCGAGGTATTCCCCAATTTTCCCAGGGGATGATGTTTTTATTACCTCTGGAAATTTGGATCTAAACGCTAATGGGAGAAAGAGGATATCGGCATTCCTCTGGATTGCAGACATTGTAGTAATTGGTTGTGCTTCATGAACAACCAATAACCCTTTAATAGTATTTTCGAAGAGTTGGTGTTTCGGCTGTGGTGTGTAAAGATGAATCTTGAGGTTTGGCATTCCGAGTGAGTGTACAGACGTAATCAAATTACAGAATGCATCATATTGTGCATCATAAATTGAACCTGTGTATACAATCGTTTTCTCATTTGGGTTATCATTCTTGTTCTCGTAAAAATTCTGTGCCTGTTTTTCATATTCGACAAGATCAACCGGATTATGAATTATCGTTGGAGCGATTCTGTATCGCTTGAGATATTCTTCATACATGTATTCGTTAGGAACAATGACATTTGCTGCAGCCTGTACAAGATCCTGTTCATACTTGGTAGCAAATGAACGTAAGAATGGATCAACCCATTGGCAGGAGTAGTAATCAAATGAATAAAGGATGAAGGGGATGCCAAGCTCTCTACTGGCAGTAAACGCTGCTGGTGGATCAAAAAGATCGCCAGTACAGGCCATGATAATAGCGCACTGCTCCTTTTGGAGGACTTTTTTAATCTGGTGTGTGCGTATTTTCAGGATAAAATTTAGTATGGCTGTGGATTTCAACCTAATTGCGGCTCGCGTCAAAAATGAAATTATCTGATAATCCGGTTGTAAATAGTAGTAATTTGCAGATAATTGAGAAAAATCACTGGATTTTGTTGTGTACTGGTGAACATTTTTTTGGGTAATTAAACAATATATCTGCGAATCAATTTTTTTAAGAAGATGAAATAAGACCGTGGACTGCCCCGACATTGAAGGAGGAAGCGATGTCGAAATAAGTGCAATTTTTTTCATATCGTGCAAGATGTTATCGAAATCCCCAGTTTTTTAAACATTGGAATCCGAGAGCATTTTTTTATGACTGCTGTGATAATTGTTTCATTTATGAATTTTGAACATGCTTTCCATTATAAGAAATACTGTACCTCCAGTTACAATGAGGGTTTTATCGATGAGTATGGTTTCCCCTTATTCTTGCATAGGGTGTGGGATCCCGATACATTTCTTCTATCATATATTCCCATGATGGAATCTTAATGTTTGTTTTTTTCCTGAATTTGTCCGCATTCAAACTGCGATCATTTATGACGGTTTCATCCGGTTCGATTATGATGTTCATGCTATAGATTTTTTTCACCAGATTGAGAAGATCAAACTTGCTGATAGGTTTGGATGCAACTTGCAGGACACCGTCTAGTTCCGGATAATCAGAAATGATTTGACCGATGATCTCTGACAGCGCTATTGTGGTCAATCCGGAAAATATTGCTTTTTTATATCCCGATATGGTTTTTCCTTCCTGGCTCAGGAACCATTCGATGAGTCCGTGGCCGGTGCTGAGCTCCCGCCCGATTATTGATGTACGGATAGTCAGGCAGCCGGGGTAAGCCACTTCTCCAAGAAATTTTGTTTTTCCATAGAGGTCGTCTGCATCAGAACGATCCATCTCGGAGTAATTACCACTGTTTCCGGAAAAGACACAATCTGTGCTGATGTGAATAAACCGTACGTTTCTTTGCTGGCACATTTTTGCCAGCTGATGAGGAAAGAGTGCGTTAACTGCAATGCTCTGCAATGGGTCCTGTGCAGCAGGTAGTTGCTTTACGATGCCGATGCAGTTGATCAGGACATCCGGTTTTGTTTTTTTCATTCCATTCCGGATACCCGTAAGATCATCGGCACTGATATCTCCATTAATGTCAAATCCGGAAAAAACCGGGTGATTGGCAAGGTCTGATGCGTTTCCCCGTACGGTTCCGGTAACGGTATATCGTTGCGAGAGCACCTGCATCAGTTTGTGACCGAGCATACCGGTAGCACCGACAATTAATATTTTCAAATAGAAAACTCTCCTTTAAATAAAATATTATGATCTATCTATACCTAATTTTGCGTAGAATTTAATTACTTTTTCTTTAATCACCCAATAATCGAGATATTTTTTTGCAGTTGTTTCATTTATCCGTGCAGCGTTGTCAACCAGACGATCATCACTGATTGCTTTACGAAGTGCAGACGCAAGGATTTCAGGATATTCCGGTGGGACAATAAAGCCGCTTTCACCATCAATGATCCACTCATCTGCGCATGATGTATTGGACTGGATGGGAAATGCACCCAGAGCAATCGATTCAAGCAGCGATGTACTGATGGCGTCGGAAATACTCAGGCCGATATAAATCCGTGCTCTGCCGAATGACCGTAATATATCGTCGTGTGCTGAAGGAGGCAGGATGGTGATAGGGATCCCAGTTTTTTTAGCGATTGATGCAGCGTATCTTTTCACTTCACGCGAGTTGCATGAAAAAATGACAACCTGATAACCCTGGAATTCCAAAGCGCATGATTCAATCGCACGGAGACCGACCAAAGCTCTCCCCGCCCAGCTCTGATACCCTTTTAACAGAATTGTGCGGCGTTCGGAGGTGTTGCCCGGCTGGCGGAATTTTTTGACAGCATCGAGATCAAAACCCCCTGCATTGGGGAGGACCGGTAGGGTTTTTCCTTTCAGTCCTAATTTCCTGGCAAGAAGAATATCTCTTTCACATTCGCAGGAATAATAATCACATTGCTCAAGGATTTCCTTTATTTTTTCTTTATGTTCGGAAAATCGGCTGAAATAATAGATATCACTGCCCCAGTTCGTGGCAATCCAGGGTGGGAACTGATCGGGATCCATCTTTTTTACCTGTAATGTCAGATATCCCGCACCCTGGAATTCCAGCGAATGGATAATATCCGGCTTAAATTCAGAAATAACCTTTTTTAACTGTTTTGCACGGCAATTCGGAAAAAAAATTTCATTAATTAACCGGGCGCTCCATGCAATGATGTTTGAAAAGACGGGATACCCGGAATAGTTTACATGCGTATTCTGATTTTTTTTCACGCCATAGATTGAATGATATATTGTTACATTTTTCAAATCCGGATGTGTGGCTCCATAATCAATACTGGGGAAGAGGTGAATATCCCATCCCTGATCGGCAATCTGGTTTATCCACCGTGCAGTATGGATGCTATCTGACATGGCGATAAAAAGAATTTTCATTTTCTTTTACTCACTATGAATTTTTATTTGCCAAGACCTTTGATATAATTGAGTAATTTTTAATAATTGTCCATTATTGTTTTCTTCGGATCCAAAAACTCCCACTGATTGATTTGTGAATTTCTTGAGTGTAATGAGGGAATGATTTTTTAAAATCTTCTGCTTTTTCTGTCATTAAATAATTCATTCCCAATAGTACTTCAAAATATGGATTTAGCGAAAGGAATGCCTGTAACAAATAAGATTCTGTCCAGAAAACCCTGAATGTAGGATTTATAAAATATATTTTCGGATATTCATACGGTAAGTTTATATCGTGGAAATGTATGATTACTCCGGGTTTGAGATGGGGTAAAATCTCCAGAATCAGGTAATTAACATCTCCTCCGGTTTTGATGGCATGGCCTGAATCGATGAACAAAATATCATTTTCAGTGAGGTGAGAAAAAATGTTTTCATCAACATTTTCTACTTTTTCAACAATTACCTTTGAAACTGCCGGCAGATTCTTCTCGATTAATTCTGACGGGAATGGATCGATAATGGTATATTCCGCTTGAAAATTGTCTGCATTATTTTTATTGATCGCTTCAGCGATTACCCGGGAAGAATTTCCTGATCCAATCTCAATAATCCGTTTTGGTTTGTAATTTCGAATCATTGAGTGCAATATCGCAGCGCAACCAAAACTGAACGAATTGTTGTTAATATAAAACCGGGCTGGATCCTCTGTGGGTGACAATGGCCATTTGCATTCCTCCCCGAATTTTTCTCCCAACCTATGCAGTAACGTTACCTGGTTTTCAATCTGAAAATCGATCCCCTTCAACTGACTTTTCTTTTCCCATATATGTCGTCTTTCGAGGTCATCAATATCCGGAATTGGTGAATAGAAATGAACCGGCAGGGGTAAACATTTATGATGAAGGCAGCGGTTGGTCCCCGCCCCGGATTGCGCCATTTTGGAGATTACAGGGGCGGTGAAGATGCTGGAGAACTCTAGGCATGAGTACAAACCTTTGAGCAATATTTCTTTTATGTTCATCAATAGTGATTTTCACTTTTTTACTGATGTAGGTATCTAATAAGGAGTGACTTGTCTCGCAAAAGTTTATGCGACTGCATAAAATCAATTATCCTTGACTGTGAAGGTAGTAATTTTTACCCCCGTATAAATGACGCATATGACCCCTATTATACTACTCATAATTAATGTGATAACATGGGTTGCTATGGCGAAGCTCAGCGCTGCATTTCCTGTAATACCGATTAACGATAATGCAGCCAACGTAAAAAATTCGTATGTCCCAATGTACCCCGGCGATGAGGGAATGATCGTGCTCAATCCTGTGACTATCATAACAAAAAGAATACCCGATAGTGTTACGGGGATATAAAATGCCCATGCCATGCATAGTAAAATACCCAGTTCCATCGCCCAGATTAGTGTGGTTAATGATAAAAACGATAAAATTTTTTGGTTTTTTCTCAAACCTGACAACCCGATTATAAATTCTATGCCGATATGGTTAATGGTGTCAAGCCAATGTTTAGGAAGGAAACTCATTTTTTTTACCAACAGGGTAACCATCGGCTCTCCTTTGAAATTGAGGATTATAATAAAGACAAATGCAACGAGGGTTATCGCAGACACCAGCGCACCTGCATTTTGAAGCCATTTTGGAAATGGAAATAGTAATAATACGAATGATAATAATGTAAGCGCCATTAAGAGATCACAGGTACGTTCGACTACAACCGTGGCTAACGTGAAGCTTTTTGATATCCCCTCTTGTTTATTCAATACGTAAATTCTGGCGAGTTCTCCTGCCCTTGCAGGTAGAATATTATTTCCGAGATATCCAATCATCAATGAAGTAAAAAGACTGGTATTACTCGGCTTTTTGGGGCCAATGAACAATAACCCCCACCGGAATGACCTGAGTGCAAAACTTAGAACTATAAGCCAGATAACGGGAATCAGATATCCATAATCGGCAGATAACAAGGAAGAGACAATATCTGCAAAATTAAAATTCCTCGCAATCCAGATGATTGATATTATGCTGATAATAATCCCGATTGCAATTGGGACATATTTTTTAAGGTTGATCGGATTATCCATTATCTATCCTTCTGGTCAGAAACCGTACGCAAATATAATTGTACTGTCCGATCACAAACGCTGTCCCAAGAAAAAAAGCGTTCTATTGTCTTTGAGGCATTATTCCCGATTATCTTACACCGTATTTCATCGTTAAACAGTCCGATTATGGTTTCGGCGAGAGCATATGGCTCACCGGTATTAACCAGAATAATATTCTCTCCGTTTCTTAAAACATCTGGTCCATATGTGTCCGGATTTGCTGCAGCAAGAATTACTTTTTTTGAAGCCATTGCTTCCAATGAAGCGATCCCCAATGAAGTATTCTCGGGGTTATCCTGATTTAACCAATGCGCTTCAATTTTACCCAATGATAAAATTTCGGGGATGTATTTATGCGAAATCGTACCCGTAAAAATTATTGCATGACCAACATTTAATGATCGAGCTAATTTTTCTGGAGTAGATGTAATTACCGCTCCTACAATTAACAAGATTGTATTGGGATATTGTTTTAAAATTAATGGCATTGCGGTTATCAGATCATGCCTGTTCCGAATTTCATGCACATGACCAAGAGAGATTATTACATTTTTATTTTTTAGGGAATATTTGTTTATGAAGCAGTCTAAAATTTTAGGATTGATGTCTCTTGATAATTCAACCCCATAAGGTATAATACAAAAATGATTGCATTTGAAAACCGTTTTAGCATATTTTTCAATATTAGCATCGGGACAAATTATTTGATCACTTTGGTTAATGATCAGTCTTCCTAAAAAATATTTGTCCAATGGATGTAAAATCAGATTATACCAATTATTGCTATGTTTTATTATTGTATGCAGGGTCGTTATAAGGGGAATATTGAATTTTTTATGCATCAATACTGCACTAAAACTTAAATCAAACATATGATTATGCAAATGAATTATATCCGGTTGTTTTTCTTGAATTATTTGTTGAATTTTTTTGAGGTTTTGAGGAGTAAATGTAAAGTTTAACCAGGGAAAATTTAGAGCAATGGTAAGTTTTGGAAGAGTCACTGATGGCAAACGGTATACATCAACTCCATTAATATTTTCATAGGTTGGATTCTTTGGATTAATCTTGGCGGTAATTATAAAAACGTGATGCCCTTTTTTTGTTAATGCTTGGGAAAGTTTTGAAACATGTGTAGAAGAGCCAGTTGAAACTGGAGGAAAAAGATTACTGAACATACAAATTTTCAATTTCTTCCACCCTATCAAATGCGACTGAATTTTAAAAGTTTTAACGTAATTATGATGCAATTGGAAATTTTTTCATAAATTTTTATGAAGTATATTATGTCATTTGATTATTTTCGCATCCTTAAAATTTTTGCTGGTACACCTGCAACAACTGCATATGCAGGGATATCCTTATTCACAACAGATCCGGCGCCAATCTGGGCGCCATTCCCAACTTTCACCCCGGGTAATATTATTGCGCCTACTCCAATATCGACATTATCTTCAATTTCAACTGATGATAATTCTAATGGCTGATGAATTATTGGTTTATCAATTCTCTCATCGATATGTGTTGATGTAATTATTTTCACTCCCGGCCCAATCCCTACATTTTTACCAATTAGTAAATTTCCGGCACTATGGAAAAAACATTGCTGCCCAATCCAAGAGCCCTCTCCAATCTCCATACGATTTTTAAAATAGCCTTTTAATATCGTATAATGTCCGATGTAGACGTTATTTCCTAAAATAATATTTTCTGGGTGAAATATAAGCACACCGGGTTCAATAATAACTCCCTCCCCCAAGTGAGCGAATTGTTCCCGCTCAAATAATCCTAAACCGTGTGAATATGGGAATTTCATAATATTCAATTATTTAATTTTGATAACAGTTTCTCAACAACAGTATCCTGTTCATCAATTGACATTTCCTCATACAATGGTAACGTAAGTGAACGCTGTGCGATATCATCCGTTACAGGGAAATCCCCCATTTTGTATCCATATTTTTGTTTGTAGTACGTTGTTAAGGGAATATGGATAGTACCAATTGTTGTTTCAATACCAAAATCTTTCATTTTTGCTATAATTTTTTTTCTGTTATGTGCAATTTCTGCAGGTAAGAGTGTCACATAAGACTGAAAGATAGAACTACTGCCGGAAATTTCCTGTGGTGCCTGAACATTTGTTCCATCAAGTAATTTTGTGTAATATGATGCAAGTGCTCTTCTTTTGGTATTGATCCGGTCAATTTTTTTCAGCTGGGATATTCCCAAGGCTGCCTGAAATTCAGTCAGCCGGTAATTATAGCCGGGAATTATAAAATCTGCCTCTGGGGAATCAGGGTCAAGGCCATGATTCCTCAGAGTCCTGATATGACGTGCCAGATCACTGTCATTTGTGACAATGATGCCTCCTTCCCCAGTTGTTATCGCTTTCCGTGGATGGAAGCTGAAACAGTTTACTGACCCCCATGTGCCGGCATTTTTGCCTTGTAATGTCGATCCCAATGCACATGCAGCATCTTCAATTACCGGAATACCATACTGATCAGCGATTTCCATTATTGCAGGCATATCTGCAATTTGTCCAAATGTATGCACGGGGATAATCGCCCGGACTCGTGTTTTGAGGATTGGATTTGACATCAATTGTTTCAGTTTTTTGGACAATTCTTCGGGATCCATATTAAACGTATCAGGTTTTACGTCAATAAAAATGGGGTGGGCTCCGCACAATTCAATAACATTTGCTGTTGCTACCCAGGAGTAATCTGTAACAAGGACCAAGTCAGATTGCCTTATTTTTAAGGAAAGGAGTGATAAATGAAGTGCGGATGTACCGTTTGATACGGCAATTGCATATTTACATCCAACATATTCTGCAATTTTTTGTTCGAATTCCTTTACTTTTTCTCCCTGCACAAGAAATCCTGATGAAAGCACTTCACGCACTGCAGTAAAATCTTCATTATCGAGTGAAGGCTTGGTTAATCTAATCATACATATGGCCCTTGTAATAGTCAGCGGTTCGTCTAATTCCTTCTTCCAGATCTATTTTTGCCTCAAATCCAAGTAATTCCCATGCTTTTTTCACAACCGGTACACGCAGTTCAATATCCACATAATTTTTCTTTGAAAAGACAATGGGTGATTTGGAGTTTAAAACTCTTAGTACGGTATTTACCAGTCCATATATCGTTATAACTGCTTTTTGATTTCCGATATTGAATGATTCGCCAATTGCTTTCGGGTGACTCATTGACAGTAACAGGCCATCGATCATATCATCGATATAGCACCAGGCCCGGATCTGTGTTCCATCCCCGTGAATTTCTATCGTTTTGTCCTGAATGGCATTTTGAATAAATATGCGCATTGCCCCTTCACCAACCTGTCCCGGGCCGTATATGTTAAACGGACGAATAACTGTTGTGGGTAAATTCATCTCTTTATGATATGCTATCGCAAGATGTTCAACTGCCAATTTACTTACAGCATAAGTCCAGCGTGCTTCACCTACACTTCCCATGATTGTGTTATCCGTTTCTTCGGCTTTGAATGCATGAGATCCGAAGACTTCACTTGTTGAGAAACAGACCACTCTTTCACAATTTTTGATTTTCGATGCTGCTTCAAGAACATTTGCCGAACCTATCATATTCACCCGCATGGTCGAAACAGGTTTTTTAATTACCGTATCAATTCCTGCGATTGCTGCGCAATGCACAATTATTTCTGAATCCTTCATCGCTGTTTGAAGTTTTTCAGAATCCATGATATCGCCGGTGACCAATGAAAGGTTGGGATGATCACAAAACGACTTGTTTTTTATCGAGTTTCGTGTAAGATTGTCGTACAGACAAACAGTATTATTCTCCAGCAGTCGGCCTGCGAGGGCCGATCCGATAAATCCGGCCCCCCCGGTAATAAAAATATTCTTATCTTTTATCATTGAATCCTCTCCTGAATAGCTCGATATAATTATGATCTGTCGTGATATATTCATATTGTGACTTTTAATTTGATTATCGCGACATCACGCACTATTGTTGATCTTAAACACAATAACATTCCCTTCTTCAAAAACCCGGCTCATTTTTAAATTCTGTGAATTGTTTTCCGTGCTGTAATTTTGGGAGACGTTAGCGAAACTTCCGTCAGAAAAAATATATTGAAATTTTTTATTATGTAAATACTCTACTCTGTCATCCGGGGATTGAAGAGCCTTTTGTACGTATTCTCGCTCTTTAGTGGTTGAAAGATTCGTGAGAAGATTATCGTTCAGCCAATAGGAATAATAGCCAAGGAAATATATTCGATCGTCGTTGTTTGCCTGATTATTGATCATCTGGGAGGCATGACAGATAGGTCCGATTATATCGCATTCACCCTGCTTCAGGGTTGAGTAAATACCGTACGATGAATTGACCAGAGTTGCGAGTAGCAGCAGAACGGTAAACAGCAATATTAATTTGGCGATTATTGGATTTTTTGAACTATTTATAATACAATATTCTGCAGCTTTTGCGGGAATCAGCATTAACAGAATCAATGGTACCAATAAATAACGAGGTGCAAATACATAGGGGGTTACAATTATTGAAATAATTACACAAAGAATTGAACAAAATGCAATTTTATTGAAATTTGTTTTTTCTATTGATTCTTTTGTCGTTATTAAGAAAAGCAGTGGAACCAATGCAAGAAACAGGGGGGAAATATTTCCCCCCTGCATTGGGTATTGACCAAATACCAACGCAAAAGGGAGTGTAATGATTATCCAAATTGCATTTTCCTGAGTGTACCAAATCTGAGATACTCCTGTGGGATAACTCGTTGAGATAAATGGTGCAAATGGCTGATTGAATAGTAAATAATTTTTTATTATATTTAATAAAACGGCGATGAAGACGCTACATCCAAAAATTACTCCTGTCTTCATTACGGATCTGATATTTTGTTTATTAAGAATATTCAGCGTCTTGATGGAGAAGGAAAATTTCGATATATATTTCCAATAAATTAATATCACAACGCCCGGTAAAAAAGTGTAGATATAGGAAAGTTTTGCAATAATTGCGATTCCAGAAAAAAAACCCGCAAAAATGAGAAATGAATTCCGATCGTTTTGGGAAAATTCCAATGCCCAGAAAAATGCGGCCAGTCCAAAGGCTGCTGCAAACCAATCAACAGTTCCACCAAAAATTATTCCTGTTAATGCAGATGAAGTCAAGAATATTGCCAGCAATATACATTTCCCATACAGCCCCAGACCCACTTTTTTTCCGATCTGGAATAAAACCAGTACTGCGCTCAGAAAAATGAACCATACGAAAAATTTTGCTGCGAGGGGTGTGCCCAATGAGATTAATGCCGCATAATGAAGTTCTCCGAAAAGACTTATCTGGGTAAATGCTTCGTATCCCGGTAGAAGTGCAATATACTGTGAGGACGCAATCAATTTGGGCAAAACCATATAATATGCAGCTGCATCTCCAAGCGGTTGAAAAACCAATGCATGAATGCCCTCGATGAAGAGTAATACGATGGTCAATGTAAATACTATCTTGAGCATCAGTGGTTTTTCAGGATAGGTAAAGCTGAAAAGATCTGAAAAAATATCTGAAAAAAATTTTCGCAGATCCGGACTCAAAAAAAATATTCCGTAAATCAAAATCAGGCACAGCAGTGCAATGAGTATGTGTTGTGAAAATTGTTTTGATAACCCCAGAAATAAGAGAACGCAAGTGAGAATGCCGAGCCCGGTAAGGAATGCATTTGCCAACCTGAAATATGCGGGATGCTGTTCATGATCCTGTGTGTACTTTTTTAACCATTTCAAGACGATTAAACCCAAAAAAGTACATGAAACTGCATATAGCAGACAGATTATTACGGGTATTAACCATTCCAGCATCGAATTTCCCCTCTCTCAATAAACATATGGTCGGTAAAAAAAATTGGCTATGAATACATGAACCTCCTGAATAAAACCCATGGAATTATACAGTCTATTGATCCCGGGGATGGCAGGATTGGTCATAATCCACAAAAAAAATATTGCGATAAACCAAATACTGACAAGAATGGTAATAGTTTCTTTGTGATATTTATTCAGAAAATCGTTCCCTGAAAATTTTTTCATAGTATTATTCTCCTTACTGCTCAATATAAAATTATCAAAGAATCACCATTATGTGATTAAGATTATCGTTGGTGTTTTCTCTTTTTGTAAACTTCTGTATATAATGATATAATCTGGGGATGAATCACAGAATTATCGATCCTATTTTGGGCAATCCGGTAATTAACTTCTGCTGATCGGTTGATCAGGTTGTCATTTTTTACCGCAATACGGATCGCCTCTGCCACACGATGGGGATCTTCTGGCTGAACGATAAATCCATTTTCACCATTGATAATCCATTCATCCGCGCAACTGGTGTTTGATTCGATGGGAAATGTACCTAACGCCATAGATTCCAGAAGGGAGTTGGGGACTCCGTCACTAATGCTTAGGCCGATAGATATCCGTGCCTTACCGTAAATCTTCAATAATACTTCATGGGGTTGGGATGGAAGTATGGTGATCGGAATGCCCAGATCGTGGGAGATCAGCTGAGCTTTAATTTTCACATCTTCTGTTGCTGAGTAGACAACAATTGAAAAATCTTTCAGGACGTCACTACATAATTCGATGGCATGAAGTGCAACAAGTGCTCGGTTCATTACTCCTTGGTAACCCTTTACCAGTATAATCTTTCTATCCGAGCATCTTCCCGGTTGCCAACACAATCTTAATTTAGTAGTGTCCAAGCCCCCGTTCCCTGGTAATATTGGGAGAAATTTTCCTTTGAATCCGCATTCTTTGGCTAATCTGATATCTCGTTCGGATTTGGGGGCGTAATAATCACAGGCAGCAAGCACTTTTTCAATTTTACCTCGATGATCCGGAAGACGCCCAAAGAAGTAAAGATCACTTCCCATGGGTGTGTAAATCCAGGTGGGGAATGAATCCCCCATTCTCTCTTTTGCATGTAACGCAAGATACCCGGCATGTTGCATTTCAAGCGTGTGTATAATATCCGGTTTGATTTTTTTAATTACGCTTATTAAGTGCCGTACGCGATATCCACCGTCATTTGATTGGGACGGTTCGAAATGATCCCGCAAACGTTGTAATACAATATTTGCCTTATCAGAAACGTGGGGCACGGTAAATGGAACCCCCCAGGCAAATCGCACATTTTCGTTAATATTCTCCGGTCGAAAGTCGACACCATGAATCGTGACATTTTTTATTGCCAGGTGTATTCCCCACCCTTGTGAGGGAAACAGGTGAACATCCCAATTCAAGTCCTGAATTTCATTCAGCCATCGGGCAGTATGCACGCTCTCTGTCATGGCAATAAAAAGTATACGTGGCATTTCTTTTTTGGCTCCCATGTTTATGAAGGTGAATACGAATCCAAAACTTCCCGGCCCCAAAGTTCAAGCATCATCAGCAACCATGGCTGACCCCATCCGGTTTTCCTTTCATAATACCGTTTTTTTATCGTTTGAACTTCATCGGGTTTGAGCAATTCTCTTTCTTTTACACAACTACTGGAAAGTGTATCCTCCAGAACGGTATTTAGCGGTCCCAGTAACCATGAGTCAAATGGCATGCTGAATCCTCGTTTGGGTTGTAAGTCAAAATCCTTAGGTAAAAGTGGGCGTCCCACATCAATCAATATACGCTTCGCTCCGGACGAACGATAGGTTACACGAGATGAATGCTTGAATCCCCTAGGATTCCCCAGTTTTGCACTGTCCGGTAAGGAAAGGGCAAGGTCAGCAATTACCGGATCAAGGTACGGTACTCGGACTTCCAACGAATGTGACATAGATACTGCATCAATATCCCTTAACAGCTGATTATTGGTGTAACCCCGTAAAACAAGGCCTGATACCCGCTCAACTGCTGAACCATGTGATAATTCATCAATCGGTTTTAGATCCCGGCATTCCTGCTGCCCTGCCTGTGAACTATCCTGTAATGCCGGAGGAATTAATGCCTTTGCGCATTTTGAGCCAAAAATATAATAATTTGACGCATATTCTGTGAGGAAACCGTCCGGATCGCAGTCGATATCTTTTTCCGGACGGTCCCGTTGTAAACTCAAATCGAGCAGGTGACGTGAAATCTGTTTTACCGTCTTCATGTGTCGATGCATATTCCAGGGACTTTGATTGAGGGAACGTTGATATTTCTCCATTGAGATAAACCATGGATAGCCGGCAAAGATTTCATCCCCGCCCGTCCCGGATATGGCAACCGTGACCTGTTTTCGTGCTGCCATGGATACAAAATAGGTATTTACCCCATCTACCGACGGTTGATCGAGACCTGCGGCAATATGCTGAATGCGTTCACAAACCTCTGAACCTCTCACTAACACATGCGAATGATCGGTACCGATATAGCTTGCAGTCTTTTTTGCATCATCGCTCTCGTCAAGATCTGCACCTTCGTTTTCAAAACCAACAGAAAACGTTTTTATTTTATGGTCTGCCACGTGTGCCATGAGTGCAATGAGGATTGAGGAGTCGACACCGCCACTGAGAAATGCCCCCAGTGGTACATCACTTACCATTTGCATCTCAACAGTTTCCCGCAACGCGGAATCCAGAAGGGCAACCTGCTTCTCATAGGAAAGAGCCCGAACTCCCGGCATTCGATCGATGACAAGCGACCAGTAGCGTTCGATGCGTTTCTCTTTGCCGTTTTCGAGGATTAACCGGTGAGCAGGGAGAAGCATCTGAACTTTTTCCAGTATTGTAATAGGCTGGTATACTGATCCAAAAGTGAGGAGAAGACGTAACCCGACTGGATTGATTGTGGGAGGGACAAGCCCGCTTGCGACCATCGCTTTGATCTCTGATCCAAAAATAAATGTTTTCCCGGATTCTGAGTATAACAGGGGTTTAATCCCAAATTGATCCCGAGCAAGAAGGAGGCGTTCACGTCCGACCCCTTTTCTTTTGTCATAAATTGCAAAGGCAAATATCCCGCGTAAACGAATTAAAAAATCATCACCATAGTGCTCATACATCCGAAGCACAACTTCCGTATCTGAAGTAGACCGGAATGAATAGCCGAGGGATTCAAGGA
>Ga0315284_10008146_pt1 | contig 14950 bp, 18 predicted proteins | sample YL17G09_16_MG_FD_203696 | JGI IMG/M metagenome (GOLD analysis project Ga0315284, IMG submission 203696) | Sediment microbial communities from Yellowstone Lake, YNP, Wyoming, USA - YL17G09_16 | ecosystem: Environmental > Aquatic > Freshwater > Lake > Sediment | place: USA: Wyoming | collected... | reverse complement strand
ATCTATTAAATCTCGTTCAACATTAGATATTTTCCAATAAGGCTTATCCATTTGATCTCTAATAACATCGGCTTCATGTTCGTCACCTCTTCCTGTCGCCATAAGAACATTAAGATCTAATAACAATCTCAGATATTTTTCAAATGGTTTATTCATTTTCGTCCTCAAAAGAAGTTAGAGCATCATGGTATTCATCGCGCTCTCTTAATATTTTTTGCGCTTTTGCCAGACCTCCATTGTCTGGAAGCAAAGCTCTCTTAGGATTTGGCAAGATCATCGCTAAGTAAAACGCTTGTTCCTCGGTTAATTGACTTACTTGGCAATGAAAATAATGATCGGCGGCTCTCTCAATTCCGTATACATCACTTCCGAATTCGATTACATTTAAATATAGCTCAAGAATTTGTTCCTTGGTCAAACATTTTTCGAGAGGTATCGTTAAAAATATCTCATGTATTTTTCTGAGCAGAGTTTTTTCTCTGGTGAGCCACAAATTTTTTGCTAACTGCATTGTAATTGTGGATCCGCCGCGCATAAAACGACCCAATTGTAAATTAGCAATGAGCGAATTTTGAATTGCTGAATCCAAAACTCCATTGTGTTTATAAAATCCTCGGTCTTCTAATGTAACAAATGCATTAGTTACATAAATCGGAATGTATTGTAATGGCAACCAACCTGTTCCAGCTGGATTAGCATCATTTCCTTTGATAATTAATCTTTGGTTGCGATTGCCTTTAGAGTCATAGGCCATATAGCTTACAACATTTTCTTGCAAGAACAACCCGTTACAAGTTTCCCAAGAACATTTATATCTTGGAGGCATTGTAATCGGAGGTTTAGAACAAGCGTAGTCACATTTGTTCTTCAAAGTAAATATAGGTTTTGGTTTTATTTGAATCTCAAATGATAAATCACCAGAGTAATTTCCAATCGTTTGCTTTAAAGCGTCCGGTAAAGGCTCTGGTAATATGGATACCCATGTGTTGCAACTTTGGGTTCCGCTTACATGATAGTTAGTTAAATCGATATCAAGATGAACATAATCTTCTGACCAACCTAATACAGCATCAATTTTATTTAATGATTTAATAAATGTGACAGCAACATTTTTGAATATCACCGACTCAGTAGAGATCCACGGATGATTTATCGTTAAAAATTCTGATTCAAATGATATGTCAGAGCCATTTTTAACTGCTGTAATGTTTTTAAATTCAGCTGGTCCTAATTTAATGTTGCCAGCTTTAATTAATTCTGATTCCTTGTGTGCATAAAAATTATTAATAGTTATCTTTTGATAGCTATCTATCTTCGGAAGTTTGAAAGGAATAGTAATATCTGTTTCTAATTTTGAAATTCTAATAGATTTATCATCCTTAATTATATTTCCATCGAATGCTAAAATATGTTTGCCGTGGTATATAATATCTGCGTCATCAAAATGAGCAATGCCATTTAAATATGAAACGTTATGAAGAGTAGCTTTGTCATCTCCTTTTATAATGTATACTTGAAAATTAGATACAGTTATATTATTTAGAATGGACGCCTGAGTTGTTCCACTTTTTGTTTCACCTGGGTTGATGAACAAATTAACTCTGCCATCTATTATGGAAATTGGATTATAAAAACTGATAATAACATTAATTGCTTTGGCATTAATGTTATTACGTTTAATATCTACATTTTTAGCAGCCAAGCAAATTAATAAGCCTGGATCATAACAATTTGTTGTATATTTTATTTCCGCTATTGATACTTTATATTTGTTCTCAATATATTTTTTAGCAAGCGATGGCGCAGCGGCTATTAAACCAGCCGTCACCAAACAACTTGCTATGAATTTCTTATTCATTAGGCATCAATTCTTTTAGCTCTTCAATTAGCCCACTAGAAAGAACAGGCCAGCGGCACCAAGTCTTTGGGTCAAGATTCTCGTCATCATAATGAAAACTTACAGCATATCGTTCGCGCTTCCATTGGTTTCTACACCACAAAGTAAAGAACTTTATAATCCATTTCCTAGCTTGCTCATCAGTCATATCACCTGACTGCATAAGTAAATAGAAAATTTCTACCGGAGATTTCTTATCTCTAATAGCAAGCTTTTCAATCTTATCCAAAACAGGATATGGCATCAAATCATCTTCATCAGACTGTTTCTTATCTGCTGGACGAAGCTCTGCCGTTGGAACAAGCTCCTTAACAACGGACTTTAATCCAGGCCACTTTCTTTCATTTATATATCCTCGCTCGCCTCGTTCGTAAACATAAGATAACCATTCAAGAATGAACGCTTTATCAATACCAGCGATAGGGCTTAGACCACCGCAAGTATCCCCATCCATCGTAGCATACCCTACAGCCGCTTCGCTTCTGTTGCTTGTGGATATTAGGAGTGAGCCATTGATATTAGCAAGCATCCAAATGCCAGGAGCCCTTGCCCGAGCCTGAATATTTTGCAAAGCAATATCATTTTCTTCCCAATTCAATTGTTTACCAGTAGCAAATTCAATCTTGTCAGTATAAGATTTAATTACATCATCAACCGACCAGTTAATAAAATTGGCCTCAATACTTTCTGCTAAGCTCTTTGCGCTATGGAAAGTATCTACCCCGCTATTCTTTGTCCCTTGATATACGCAAGTTAGCATCTTATTGAATTGCACTTTATGCAAATCGTTTTCTGCTAACTTATCATACATCATTCGAATAAGAACTGCGCAAGCCGAAGAATCAGCACCTCCACTTAATGATAACATGAAGCCACTCGAATGTGACTTCCTCATATAATCCCACAAGCCAAGAGTTGCGGCTTTAGCAAACTCTTCGTGCTTAGAAAAGCTTTGACTCAATATTTTATTACCAACTGCTTGCTTTACACTCCAATGTTCCTTAAATCCATTTACACTTGCTACTACGCACCCATCACTAAAGACCGGTTTGAAACTGGCAAGCTTTGTTTGTAGAACCCTTGTTTTATCTATGTCAACTACTGCTGCGCACAAGGTGTAGTTTTTGAAAGAAAACCTTTCTCCGCATGCAACAATTTCTCCGGCAGAACCAATAATAGTATCACCTTCGTATATTGCTCTTCCTGCTTCGTTACCAAGCAGGTTTGAATATACATATGTTACATTTTGAGAACGCGAGCCTTCAAGTACGAATCGCTTTCGAATCTCATGCTTTCCAAATGCAAAGTGAGATGCGCTGGGGTTTAAAATGATATCAGCGCCACGTCTTGATAGATCAATACCTGGACGATCTACAACCCAAGCATCCTCGCATATTTCGAATCCAACAAATATTCCGCCAATATTAAATATCAAATCACCAATAGGCGGAGCACCAGTAGTAGAATCTAATATCTGACCCTTTGGCCAAGGCTTAAACCATCTTGGCTCATAATGAATTCCATCGCCAGCAAGATGTTGCTTTGGAACGATGCCGAGAATCTGACCACGATGAACAAGTGCTACACAATTATAAAGTGCATTCCCTATATTTAATGGGAAGCCGATAGAGAATATTACATCAAGATTTTTTGTTTGATTAACAATATCTGTTAAAACAGCCTGGGCCGTATCCTGAACGAACGGGGCTTGAAAAGCGTCTTCGCAGCCATATCCAGTAATGCAAAGCTCTGGTAAACATAGTAAACGAACGTATTCCCTTTCTGCTTCGTTGATAACAGCCAGAATATTCTTTTGGTTGCCAGCCCAATCAAGAGGGGTTTGATTCAAAGCCGCAGCAGCAACTCTAATCCTTTTCATAATGAATTCCTGCCATGGATAGATCGTCCATATTTGACCAATTCCATTTGGCCGAGTCTTTCATAAACCGTTTCATACGCCTAGCTATAAACTGGCCATTATATCCCTTAAAGTCAAGTAGCTCAGGTAAAATTCTTTCGATACCCATTTGATGATTAACTACGCTGGTATCGGTTATTATCTTCTCTTGAAAAGAATGAACGCCATCAGACGTTGTTAGAATTGTATGATACCCTTCTTCACTATCATCAAAGTAACCATCTTCAATATACGGGTTTCCATTTGTATCTATAACTGGATTTGATATGGATTCCCAAGTTAAAGACTGATTAAAAATATATTTAGTAATGGTTCTTTCTAACCCATATGTTTTGATATAACCTTTTTCTCGTTCACGATCAAGTTTATATGAAAGATAATACGGGGCTCCAGATTTATATTCTATGTCTGTCATTTCTATTTTATTGTCATTGCGAATCTTTATTATTGTTCCGTCACCGATACAAGACGCATACCATTTGCAATGCTTACCTGTATCAAACGCAGTTACTTTTAAAAGAGTAGCATCTAAACAAGAGCTATTCAAATTTAAATCAAAACAAACTTTCGCGGCGCTATCTATTTCATTGGTCAAAGACGAATAAGGAAGAAGTAATCGCTCAGCAACTTTGGCTAAAAGTCTTGCTCCAATATCTGTGTCTTTAGAAGAAGAACAGCCGTCACAAAGAATGGCATAAACATAGTTAATCGGATCACCATAAGCAATTGAGCCGGCAACAGCAAAATCTTCACATACATCGTGAGTTTTGCCTATGTAAAAATAGCGATCTGCGTTTAACATATTTATAATCCTAACAACGCTGATACGGTCTTAGCAATTTCTTTTAGATTGAAACATCCATCAATCTGAGAGGGTCTGTGAGCCATAGTATCCTCAGCTAGACAACGATACGCAATCCAATGATGGTCAAAACCTTTAGCCATCCATGGTTCAGAACTATCCTTTAACTTTGGTTTTGGCTCTGAGGTAACCAGAAGAAACAAATGATCCAAAGGAGCCGCTTGAATAAGTTCCACGGCTTGCCAGTTGGTAGTTGATACCGCTGCCGTAGGCCAATGCCGATCAAAAAGAACTACATCTCTTTTGTCTTTCAAAGCAACCTCTAAATTTATATCAATGATCCGACGCACTTCACAGGCGGCTCGCATCGGATTCGTAGCCCATAGGTGATAGACCTCTATGGCTCTATAGGGAGCACAGATATGAACAAGCATGCCTTGATTAGCAAGAGCGTCCGCCACCACGGCAAGGCATGGAGTTTTCCCAGATCCATCAGGTCCGTCAAATGCGAAGATCTTCATAAAGCCTCGATTCGACAAACAAACTCTCGCCAACGTTTCAGGACAAGCTCCGCCGTCTTCCCCTGACGCCAAACATCTTTGTCAAGCTCCTTGCCTTCATAACGAAACCGTGAGCAATCTGGAGACAACTCCCCAAAAACTATCTCACCTGTAACATCAATGAACAAACAAATATCCACCAGCTCAATACCTACCTTGTCGAGAGCGCTACTCAAAGCTGTCCAGCAACGAAAAGCGGTTATCCTGGCCTTGCGGACATTAATGAACTCATCTGCAAGATCTTCGTGCAGAACCTCATCTGCAAGCCGCTCACCTGTCTCGGGATGCTTCTGAGGATTCCTCCAATCAAACCGGACATGAGGACTACTATACCGTTCACCCACTCCGATGGACTTTCCAGTTCGGGTCGGCCAATCAGACAAGCCATAATATCGGTGCTTCGGCGTACCTACATGACGCCCTTTTACAACTACCTCAATCGGAGGTGGAACTACCTCCCGAGCAATCACTCGATCAGCGGAGAAAGATTCGTAAGCATGAGATATTCCAGCTTTAGCTAAAATGCCCGTTAGAATTTGACTCGACCTAACACGAATCTCAGCGGTACCAGGAATAACCCCTGAGCGATTAGCCGAGAAAGAATAAACAGTAGGTAAAAAACGAATCTCGACTAAGCCTTGACCGATACGAACAACTTCTTTGGACTCACCACGAATGAGAATTGAATTCAGCACAATGCACCTCTTGATGTAATGTGCCTTTAGGAGCTAAGCAGTGGATCCTGCCGTTTCCACCATCATGGTGGCCTCAACCTCTGGCATTGTATTTAGTATTACTACTGATTTTTGATTAACCCTTTAAATGTACTTTATCTAATCGAAATGGAGCCATTCCGATACATTGTATCATTGCCGCCATTCTTATTCTGCCATCTTCAGTTTTTATTAACTCAGACACTACTTTTGCTTTCTCAGGATCTTTAAGAGCGGATTTTCTCCAGTTCTTTATAATATTGAATCTCCATGCTTTGGTATCACAGGCAAAACCAACACAATCGATATACGGCCGATCATATACCAAAACGCTTTCACCTGTTTTGGCTACATGATCTGCTATATCGTCAATCATTTCCCAAAGACTTGCATACTCTACATCGGCCGTAGAATGTAATTCATTAGCTTTGGATAAAGCTTGAAATACAAATCCAATAAGACCTGTTGTTAATAGGCCCAGCAATGTTCGTCGTTTCATTTTAGAAGATTTCTGAATCAGGAATCACCGTCTGGAACTTCGACCTCGCTCCAAATCTAATTTTCCCAATCTGCTTATTTTCCAAAAGCCATCGCGGAGCAATCTTGCGATCTTCTAAAGGAAGATGCTTTACAAGATTAGGCTTATCAGTAGAAACCGCAAGCTTCAAAGCCTGCACGAAAACTTCTCGAAGCCTCTTGCTATCTGTGGTTGCATTAAACTTCAGAACGCGAGCCCCACTATTAGCAAGCTGACTCAATGTTCTTGTCCTAGCAAACTTACTACTGAAGTTATCCAGCGGAGAACAGAAAGAAAAGGCCGCAAGATATTCGCTAGACTCCGAATTCCTTGGAGGACGTTTCAAAGCTACGCAAACTCGGCCACTACCATTACCTTCATATGTAGGAATATGGAAATATCCAAAAACAATATCCCGACACTTTACTTCATTCACAAGAATTTCTTTTTCGTTCATTTTGATAACCCGTTTCTTTATTGTTTCTCGAAAAATTACAAGCGCTACTAAAAGAATAATAAAAGACGTAAACATTAAAAGGTGGGAAGCTGTTGTGAAGCCCCTCCGCTTCCTAACGCTTGAGATGTTGCCGAAATACTCTTGCTAATAAAACTCGCCAACTTAGCAAGGGTCTTCTGAGAAGCGTCCTTTAACTCAATATACTTATCAAACCCGGCTTCCGTTTTCATCTTGTTCAGATAATCAGAGACTGTTGGATCCGTAACATTTACCCCAACAAGAATTGAAGTAATAGACTCAAGCGATTCACTCTTTAGTGCTAACTGAATCTTTTCTTTGATCATATCAACACCAAACTTGGATTCGTTATCCACCCCATCTGTAATAAGAATGGTAATGGCATTAACATCCATATCATTCTTTACCAAATCCTTAGCATACTTAGTAGTTGCCTCGATTGAATTCAGCAAAGAATCATAGAGAAGCGTTGTTCCACCACACTTCAGAACGCCAGTATAATCATCCAGGTTGATATTCTGGAGAAGCTTGAAGCCATGAATCTCATCAAATACCCGATTGAACCGAATCAATCGAACAAGGAGATTATCAGCACGAGGAGAAAGCTGACAGGCTCGCACAGCTTCCTTAAGCGCGTTCTCTAGGTCCGACTCAAAAGGAGCAACACTAGAACTTGCATCAACAAGAATGGTAGCAAGAGTATACTCTGCTGCGCCAAGCTGATCTATGCGAACACCAGAGAAGTTATAAGCTCCGGTAGTCTTACCAAGCTCGTCCATTGTAGCATCATTTAGTTTCGGCATTTGCTTTTCTTTCTTCTTCAGCTAGCTTTGTTGAACAGGAATGCTTCATCAAGATAATTAGGGGTAACATACTTAACCACCCTTATTGGTTTCTTATCAAAACGGAAGGTGCCGTTGTTAGCAACAATATTCTCCATAATCAGACGCATCTTTTCGCTTGGGGTTTCAAAAGATGCAAAACATGATGCCTCATATCCTTCGTCGTGACCCATACTTACTGAAAGATGTTGATCATCCATTATTATTGAAGAGCCTCCACTCGTATAACATGATCCTGCGCCACCCTCAAAAGCAAGTTCAATTAAAAATAACTGCTTCTTATCAAAAAACTTTTTCATGTAAGAAAAAACATCGTTGCCATGAATTGTATTTTTTTCTTGATCATGATTGAAATTTAGTTTGCCAACCTTCAGTTTATTAGCGCGTTCTACTGCGCACATAAACATTCCTCCGAGCGCACAACCATAACATTCTTTGCGCTTACCAAGGATGTCTTGAAGTTCAGCGTTCTTCTTTATCTCACTATCAGAAATAAAGCTAACATCATCATCTTTATTTGCGCCAAGCCATAGCCTATGAGCCGCAATTAACTTGCCGGAATTCAATTGAAAGAGAACATCCCTTGCAATCTGCACTCTCTTTTCGGCGGGCTTCATCTTTTCAAAAGCTTTATTGCTCTTGTTTACCACTTTGTTATGAGCGGTAACGGCTTTCTTAAGAGAAACCTTCTTTGTCTTTGACACTTTTGCTACTGTTGCCATTTTTAATCCTCTGGTCCACCCGGTAAAATACAGTGCGGCCTGTATGTTTTAGGAGCTTGATGATGTTCTTCGGTAAGCCAGCCGATAGTAAACACTACTGCTAGTGTTATGACCATAGCATACGCTGCTTATTGAATGTTTTTCATGTTTAGCGAAAGAACTTCTCTGTTGTGGAGAACTCTACGTTCTTCGCCTTCATTTCCTTGAAGAAATCTGCCTGAAAATTCTCAAATCCAGGCACCGGGCTCATCGTATCTTCTAGAATAACAAGCTTCTGAAGATATTTTTCATCACCAAAGGCTTCTGCAATGTCACGGGCAGTAAACGCCACACAATGAGAGCTTGCTTCGCCGGAAATGAGAACCTTGTCGGCCTTCAACAATGTATCAATCAAGCGAGTATTGATTTGCGTACTGGGATCATCCGGTCGTGGAACGTCTGCCTTGATCGCAGAGTAATGTTCGGTAAAGATGTTACTTCCCTTAGTAACAAAATTCACTACAGCGAACTCTTCCTCCCACTCCTTAAATGATTTGAACAGATCAGTAACAACTCCGTGACCATCCGATCCGATCAAACAATGAGGCGGCCACACACAAAGAACGTATCGATTATTCTTTGCGAGAGTACCGGTATACTCCATGGCATGCTTCTGCCACTTAGGGTTTGTTGCCATCCACTTACCAGATTCAACATCTTTATAAGAGATGACAGTGAAAGGACTCGGATGATCACCACTGCTGTTCTTCCAGAATAAAGGATTGGCAATATGAAGAAGATGATGAGAATCTAATGTTACATGAATATCATCCAGCTTGCTTCGATTCTTCTTTACGAAGGCGGCAAGCCGAGCCATATCATCCTTGGCTCCGGGAACATGCAACGGGGCACCATCAAGAACGAAATCGTTTTGCGGGTCAATTACAAGCAGATCTATTTTCATTGGACTCTCCTGTGTTTCTGAAACTTAAGGCGTAATTTGGAAAAATCAAGGGCTTTTTATCACTTTTGGTACGATTGGGATCGAAGAAAGAATTCTAAATACTTCTTTATAAATCTTTTGTTTTGTAGCATATTTAATTTCTTTTATAACAAACAAATTTATGCCAAGCTCTTTACATTTAAGATATTTAAATTCATCTCTTTCTTGTTGAGATTTTACAGAATCTGTAGTACTTTTAAATATTGGAACAACATTATAATGTTGTGCTCCATTATATTCAAACGCCATATTTAATTCAGCACAATATCCATCAAGCTCAAGATTGTAATTTGTTTTTGGGCTCTTTAGCCAGCTTGGTCTAATTTTATGAAATTTGTTACCAAGTATATTCTCAAACGCAGATCTGCAATATCCTTCTGCTGTATGTTCTATACATATTGGACACCACCCTCCTCTTTTTACAGCATCTGGAACAGCGCTCCATGTGTGTTCTTTTTTACATTGCCATAATAATTTAGTTTTCGCATTTATATATTCTTTAGATAAACATAAACCATCTCGTTTGGCTGCTATTAAATTCATTTCTTCTATAGATAGTTTGTTTTTTCCAAAGCAATTTGGGCACCAATGTCCTTTTTTAACATTAGTAATTAAAGCAAACCATTCATAATTACAAAGACCGCATTGCCATTTTAGTTTTTTACTAGCTTTTTGATATTTTGAAAGACATTTTCCGCCACGTTTTTCTGCAAGTTTAATAGCTATTTCATTACAAGCTTTGCCAGAACATATTGGGCACCAACTACCATTTATAATTGTATCTGGTAACGCTGTCCATTTATGCGACAAACCACACTGCCATTTATATAATGATCTTGTAGAACAAAATTCATTCGAAATAAGTTTTCCACCTTTTTCTTCAGCTAAATTTTGTAATGATATTAATTTTTCTAATTTGATACATTCGTAACACCATCCATTTCTATTAACTTCAGCAACACTTTTAATAAAAATATGATTTCTTTTACAAGACCATACTATTTTTTTTAAATTATCAAAATTAATAATATTACCACCAAAACTTAATGCTAATTTATTTATTTTGTTATAAATTAATTTTCTTCGTACATTTGTTTTGCACTTGTTGCACCAATGTTTCTGTCTAATATAATTGGCGTTTGCCAACCATCTGTGACCATTAGCGCATTCCCATTCTAAAAGAGAAGAATCGTTTTTATATTCTGTTGAAAGACACTTCCCGTCATATTTTTCTACTTGGTTTTGTAATAATTCAATAGTTATTTTCATATATAATATGAATTTACATATTAATTATCTCGACTTTATTTTGTTTCTTGTTCCATTCAGCCAAAGTTTGAGGCGATGGAGATTTATTTACTTCATCAATAAAATGAATTGGTACCCCATTAATATCAGATGTTTCTAACAATGGCGGAGAAACATCCGATCTTGCTCCAACAAATTCTATTAGAAACCGATGCAACAATTGTTCATCACCCGAATATTTTTTGCCATTAAATATAATTACGCCTTCAGAATCTATTTTAGCTCTCATCACATTAGTAATAAAACGCTCAATCACAGTAGTTGCCATCATAACAGAATATCTATTATCATTAATCCAAAGCCATTTGAAAGTATTAAGCGTAGTCAAAGGTCTGCTTTGTAGATACGGTTTCTCCTCAACATCTGGTAATGCTTTTTTATCAGGCTTAGACTGTGCTTTTGGCACTGATTTCTTTGGGCTATTTTCCTCTTTCATTTTTAGAAGCTCAGCCTCAGCTTCCGTAATATCAGAAGTAGAAACTACAACCTCTTCTGTTGGGGCCGCTTCTGCTTTATCAGCAAGCTCAGAATGACTTAACGATAACTTTGCACTGACAGGATCAACAAGACGGACTCCACCATGTTTGCCACGAACAATTTCGAATCCGGTAATCTTTCCATATTTAATAGACCAACTAAGAGCTTCACAGAATTCCGTCTGTTCCATCTTAGATATCTTATCAGATATGGCAAAAAACACATCGCTACGCTTTATGCGTTTTTCAAAATTAGTAATTGCGCTTAATAGATACTTCTGGGTCGTTTGCAAATCGTCCGAAGTGAATCTGTTTTCTGGAGCTATTTTCATAATTAACCTTGTGAGTCTTGTGAGATTTTAATGGACGAATCTTATTCTGCGTCACACCCCTCAGAACAATACCAAGCTTTAGTATCTGAGGCATATAATAATGTGTTGCCACAAGAGGAACAATATCCTTCATTGGGACGAACAATTTTACTCCACCTTTCACAAAGAGTTCCTTCTTCATTACAGCCGGAATTATCTCCATGAACAGGGCATATATACCAGAACCAATCAGATTGTAACTTTGTATCACGAACAACGCTCTTTGGCTTTTGTTGTACAACGTGTATTAACAAAGCTTCATTAATTACTTTATTAGCAAAAGCTTCATCAAGCAAAGCTCTACAACTTTCTATATCTACTCCGACTCCTTCCGTTCCGGAAATCGAAAGACATTTTTCTGAAAGTTTTTTAAAACCATCATCTCCAAGACGCAAACCAGCTATGGCTACAAATGCTTCACGAGTGACAGCATACATTTGCCATCTATCCCTCATGCCTTGTAAGTATTTCAAGACCTTCACCATTATAATCTAAACACTCGGATCGAAAAGTCAAGTCCCTAAAGCCAGTTTATTGCGCACTATCTCTTTAGATCTCCAATGATCATCCGTTTGCACATGATTTTTTCTTACCAACTTACTAACACTTGAGGCGAACGCAGAATCTTCAAATCCATAAACTAAACGAACTACAACGCCCTCTCTTTCCGGACCATAAAAAGAAGGCTGTTTCATAAATGATTCGGTAATTCTTTGTAGTTCTTTTTCCGTTTTAACTGTAATGTTAGCCAATTCTGGAACAGTATATAAGCCAAGTTTATTCGCCGTTTCTTTTACACCGTTCCAGCCTAACCAATAATGAATATTTGGTTCAGTATTTATTATTCTTACTCCGAACATAAGAAAATAAGCAGGAAGTTTATCGTAAAAAATCGAATGTTTAGCTGCTACCCATTCTCCGAAAATTTGCATATTTATTGGTATATTATGTTTTATAGAAGTATGCAAAGCTTTAAATTCATTAAAGGAAGGATGATTTGGTGGTCCCGAATGAGTACGAGCATAACAACTATCATGCTGTAAACATACGTTACTTCCGTCTATTTTTTCTAATAGAACAAGTTCATGTCCCAAAAATGAATCTACAGATGATAAAATTTTGTCATCTGATGTTCCGCTACTCCAAGGTAAATGAAAAGTTCTGGGATATTTCATAAATTTACTACGTTGGCATGAGCACTAAAGCAGGTTGTCCGTCATCACCATCATAAAGATCTTCTTCAGAGTATCCCTCTTCTAGATCCTGTATGCTTAATTCACGTATGTAAACGTTCCCAGACCAAGCAGAATTTGGCACGTAAGTAGCTTGCCAGCAATTACTGAGCGGGCTGTAACGGTTGCCCTCGGCGTCCTTGGATAGAACTACCTCATCGTTATCATCTGCGTCTGCCAATAGTGCTTTTAGTTCTTTTACTTTCATAGCTGAATAATTTTTACAGGTTTTTCATCTAGTCTGGACATTGTGAACAAGCTCCGGCACTCATTGGAACACTGTCATGGAGACAGTGGCAACCAATCTTGGACAGCGGACTCTCGTAAGCACCTCTCGACAGTATACCGAGCCATATGAGCTGCTTGGTTTTCCATAGCACTCTGATCACGTCCGAAGTTCCCAGCCAGACCCACCTGACATCGCGCCATGCTGGCTGCTAGATCAGGGAGATTGACCCACTTGAACTTAGGCCCTCGGAACTTGGGGTTAAGGAACATCAGAAAGTGACTATAGGCCGTGGCTTCCCCTAACCCACTGGCAATGCCGAAACGTCGATTGGAAAGCACGGTTTTAATTTAACTCACCTAAAGCAAAAGTCAATAGCCAAAAGCTTTTAATTCTTCATCAGATATAGGAATTGGTATGCGATCAGATCTTCCTACAGTTCCTTCTTTAATTGGAATAGCTTTAAGTTTGATTCCCAAAAATTCTGATAATTTATTTAATGTATCTTCTTGATGAAGAACAAAATCTTCGAATTTAATATGAATAAAATTCTTTGGCTTGGGAGTTGCTGCTACTATTTTCATTTGATACAGCCAGCTTTCTACCCTTCGTTTTAATATATTTGGTTCGTAACTTAATTTTGTACGCACATTAAACGAAAAAATATTATCAGTAAGATGAGCTTTTAATAAAGCGTCCCGTGGATCCCTAGTCCAATGTATATAATAAGCATCAGGAAACATTTGCGTAATCCAAGGATAACATAAATTAGTTTCCGGTAATTTCCATCCACGATCCCCATTATGAGTTAATATATTAAGAAGATATTTATTTACTAAAATTTTAAATAAGATTGTTGGCTCTTCTTTAATTAACTTAGAGAAGTTCCAATCATTAATACATATAGATTTTACATAGGCGCCAGCAATTCTAGCAGCGTGATACATATGCCTTGCAGGAACTAAATCCCCTGAATCATTTGTGGTGCCCATATAAACACCACTCTCAGATAGAGTTTGACTTATGGCTCTAGTGCCGCCATGCCCTCTTCCAATTACTATTATTAGTTTCAAGTCTTTATTAAAATAGTTATATAGAAGATTTGTTATTTTCAGAAGGCTTGTTGCTTTCGAAAAATTCATATAGACGCTCTACTTCGTTTAACGCAGCATTCAATACTGTAAAATGGCCCTTCGAATATAAAGCATATAACGCACTAAAAATTCCTACAGGCCCACTGTCAATATATTGTCTTGGATCTTTAGCTCTAATATTTTCCATACGTTTACGAAAACCTTCAATCATTTCTTTTGTTATAGGAGAGAATTGAGATTTTGGATCTGGTTTATAAACAGTCGTTATTTTTTCCAAGGGATTGCATCTCTCATGTTGTAATCATAAATGAACACATCTTTGGTAATACATTTCTGTATAAGCTTTTCAATCTCTTCCCAGCTTCCTCCAGCAAGCCCGCATCCGAATCTTGGAGCATGCATGGTAGCATCAAGCTTAATCAAATAAACATTTAGTTTATTGAGACAGCTTTCTACAGCCTCATATCTAATTGGGGGTTGGTATTGATATTGATCTTGATTTGATTCGCGATGTTGGAGACGATTGCTACTTCCGTAACCAACTTGTCCAATCATGTTGGTCACCCAAACGCCAGAAGTTCTTTTAATAGGATCGCTTATAAATTCTTGCTCTGCAAATCCAGCCTCAACAACATTTATTAGCTGAATGTTTCCAAGAGCGAATGGATCAATTTGAGTTTTGTATTGCCCTTTATACCAAGAGCGATATGCTTTTTCTGGCTCGGACCATTTTTTTGATACTGCTATAACAAACCCAGCGCCCCAACCACCGGCATCATTACAGACATGAGCAATGATTTTATTTCCTTCCCCAA
>Ga0315284_10008144_pt1 | contig 14952 bp, 14 predicted proteins | sample YL17G09_16_MG_FD_203696 | JGI IMG/M metagenome (GOLD analysis project Ga0315284, IMG submission 203696) | Sediment microbial communities from Yellowstone Lake, YNP, Wyoming, USA - YL17G09_16 | ecosystem: Environmental > Aquatic > Freshwater > Lake > Sediment | place: USA: Wyoming | collected... | reverse complement strand
ACCTGTATTTGAGGTGAGAGACCACAGCTGCAACGGTGCTTCGGAACAACCCCACGTTGGCCATGGTAACGCTCTTCAGCGAAACTTACTACTCTTGGAACGTCGACGACTAGTGGAGAGTTTCGTGCCGGACTTCTTAGGTGGAGGAGTCTCCTCTTCCTTTGCCTTCTTGTTGAGCAAGAACGAAGCGACGTCATCGTCGTCATCGCTGTCCTTCTGTGAGAAGTCAAAGTGACCGCCCCCGGCGACGCCGAGCTTCATCTCTTTGACGACGCCTGCGATGAGATCTCTAAGCGTTTCGTTCACGGGCGGATTTTCGCCCGCGTGTGGACACTTCGGATCATGCTTTCCAGGAGGGCCACCGCATTCAGGGCACTTTGTTCCGTCATCCTCGTCTTCGATCTCGTCGACACGATGATCAGGATGTTTCCATTTCGGCGGTGGCTTGTCTGCAGGACCGGCCTTACCCATCGTGCGAGCCGATGCGTTAGACGGAACATTGTCCATGGAAAAGTCTTTCCCGGTTGCGATCTTTGCACGGCGTACAGCTGCGCTGTACCTTCCAAAGTCATCTGACGTTGGATCTTCATCCTCGTCACGCACTTCACAAACGATCTTCATGATCGCGCGTCTAAGCACGCTCTCATTTGCTTGCTTAGATTGCTTGGCTTGCCACTTGAGAAATTCTTGGCTAGGTCCGCCTTTTTTCTTGACGCTGACCGATGGTGTGAACACACCTTGCGGTCCACCAACGTCCTTCATCGCCAACTTCTTCACCTTGGAAGCGATGTGACTCAACCAACTTTCGTCTTCATCGGCTGGATCGCCTTCAGTCATGGCACATTCGCACGTGCCTTCGTTCTTCATGCCGCCGCAAACTTCACATGAGAGATCTGCTTCACGTTTCGGTTTTGCGACGATGAAGTCGTCTTTGGACGGAAGCTTCCCGTGTGGACTATCGTTGAAAGCCTCAGGATCAAGGTAAAGGTCACGGATGTCTGCGTCATCCTCATCAGCCCACACCTCTTGCCCGGTCTTGGGATCGATCCAACCGTGTGCCTCATCGATCTCGTTAGAGGCGTCCAGCTTCATGTCACCAAGCAATGGCGACAGCTTCTTCGCGTCGTCAGGTTGAGCGCGTTCAAGCGCTTCCCTGACGATCTTTGCAACTGCTTCATTCAAGTTCATGATGAGAACCTATCAGATCTGCGCGCCGGCGTTGGTCACGACGAAGTCAAGTGCAACGTATTCGATCGCGTGAGTGGGTTGGACCCAGATCTTGCCACGAATCGTGTTGTTCTCAACGTCAGCCTGGGTGGTTGTGCCTGTGTCGATCTGAACCTTGTAGCGTTCAACGCCGAACTGCTTCTGGATGCGTGAAAGCCGAGGCTCAACGGTTGCTTGGAAGCGTGCAAGCGTGCTCTCACGGTTCGGCTCGAAGACGAACGTGAGCGCGATGTCTCGCACCTGGCGACGCAGATCGATCATGAGGCGACGAACGTTGACTCGATCCAGCGAGCTGGCGAACGCTTGCAGCGTGCGCTGACCCCACACAACCACTCCGCCTTGCGCTTGCGTGCCAGCCGGTGTGTTCCCTGGGAACGCGACGAGCGGGTTGATGTTCGCGTCGTAGAGCGTGTCCATGTTGTCCTTAGACAGTTTGACCTTCGTCTCGAGCGTGCTAGCAAGCGCGCCACGATCGAAGCCGGCGGGCGCGAACCAGGGGTACGCCTTCGCGTCGTTCAACGCGAACGCACCGAGGACGACGACGCTGGAGGGGACCATCACATTGCTCTTTGTGGTGGGATCCGTGATGACGACGTCAGGGTAATACGCGGCGCCGAACGAGTTGTTGAGCGCGCGTGTCTTGAACTGCGTCGTCGTGTTGATGACGCTGGGGACCTGGATGCTTCCCGTGATGAGCGAGCCGTTCGTGTCGTACTCCTCGATGTCCATGATGTACATGGCGTCGAAGCGACGTTCAACAGACTCGATGGCCTTGTCGGTGACGATAGCATGCCTGATGCCGGGGATGGCGAGCAGCTGGATGTCAACGTCGGTGCGCTCAGACATGATGTCGATCGCCTTGCGGTAAGCTGCGGCCGACGCGCCTGCAGACTGGCCGCGTGTGGAGTCAGCCATGTCGGCCGTGACAGCCACGTTGGAGATGGCGGCCTCCTCGCGATCGAACATGTTTGTGCCGTCGAATCCGCCTTGCGTGAGCATGGTGAACTTGAGGTACTTGCGGTTTGGCTGCGTGAAGTCACCGATCGCGAGGGCTCGCGTCTTGTCAGCAGCGTTCGCTGCGATGTTGCCGTCACGCACGTAGACAGCGGTCGACCATTTTTGAGGATCTGCCTTCGCATCCGAGCCGGTCATGACACGGATATTCTCAAGTGTGAACTTGTTGTTGCAGAAGCGATCCACGTCGAGAATGCCGTTCGAAGCCGAGTCAGCGACGCCGACAGAACCCTCTTCCAAGAAGTTCAGGTTGGATGTCTGGAAGTTGGGAAAGTAGAGAGTGTAGCTCGCGAGCGAGTCGTTCTTGACGCTGGTGGCGTTGGGGTTGCTCACGCTGATGACCTGCTCGAACTGAACGCCCCAGTAGAGCGACGAGTTGACAAGCGCTTTGACGCCTTCGCCCTCTTGCAGGCTGAGCCTGAAGGGGACCGGGGGCTGGACGACGCGCTTGAGCGCGTCTGCCACGATCAGATCCGATTGCCCACCGATCGAGGTGATCGCGGCGAGAGGGGCAGAGCCGGACGTCACCAGGTGAGCGATGCCACGGAAGCCAATGGGGAGAGCAGTGGAGTCCACCTCACCGTTGACGACGAGATCATCGAGCTCAACGCGAACGTAGTTGGACGCGTTCGGGTAGTTGCCGTCAACGACGAGCTTCTGGGACTGGGTCGTCTTGTCGAAGTCGTAGAAGACGTTCATGTCGCCGATCGACTTGGCGATGTAGCGATCCGCCGAAGGGTTCAGGGACAGGCCGCGGTACTGCTCGAGCGTGCGAGGGTTCACGTCTGTGTCGTTCCACTCACGCACAACAACGTCGAACGTGCCGTATGGGTTCTGACTGTCAGACGAAGGCGCGATGTTCTCGATGGAGATCTTGACCTTGTTCGAGTTTCCGGCGCCGTCGTCTATCATGTGGAAGCGGAAGAGCGCCTTCGGCGTGCCACCAAATCGCTGCGAGAGAACCCAAGGAGACTTGGCGTGAGAGAAACGATCCTCCCAGTTCTCGTAGTTCGGAGTAGAAGCGCTGCCGACATCACGGCCAAGGCTGCCTGTGAGGATGAACGCCGCGGACTCAAGCCCGGCGGTGTTGCCAGCCGAGGAAGCGCTGCTGATGAGGCCAGATCCAGTCACGACTGCGAGCGCGGGATGGATGTCCCAGTACGCGTAGAGGTAGTGACCAGCCTGCTGCAGCTTGTACGGATCGCTGTTGAGGACGTTCTTGAAGTAGTTTGGAGCCGTCGAGTCGAAGCTCGCGGTGTACACGTTGGGGTACGCTGCGTCAGTGCCCTTGTGACCGTTGAGCAGCAGAACGAACTCCTGCTTGCCGGAGGCGAGGACAACCGTGCCAACAGGCGAGCCACTAGAGCCAACGTTGGTCGCGACGAGGGTGGACGCGGGAGCTGCCGAGGCTGTGAAGGACGACGACAGCTTGACGATGACACCCGAGGGAGCCATCAAGACGCCGCGGAGCATGGGAACCGCCGTGGAGACGCCTGGCGTGACAGAGCCAACACCTTGCAGGCTGGCGGAGCTGAAGATGGACGAGCCAAGCGACTCGCTCATGAAGCAGCCGATCATGTACACGCGTCCAAGCGATCCGCCGGAGTTAGCGTAAGGGTTGGAGGTTAGGATGCCACTGTCGACGTTTGGCAGCTGCTCGCCGGCGACGAAGCCTGCGTTGAGCACACGGCCAGCGTTCGTTCCGGTCTCACGCTTGAGGCCTTGACCCACGCCGAGGACTCGAAGGTATGTGACAGCCTGCGCGCTACGCAGCCACTCAGTGACAGCAAGCGGGCCAAACTTCTGCCCATCGGTCTTGCCGAACTTGGCGTAGTAGTCCTCGATCAGGCCAACGGTGACAGGGACGAAGGCAGGACCTTTGAGAGAAGTTCCGATTACACCACACGGCGTTCCGATTGGCTGCGCGCTCACGGGGCCGGAGAGGTCTATCTCTCGACTAGTAACACCAGCACTTCCAAGTTTCACGTTCGCCATGTTTGGTAACTAAGCGACTGTCTCAATTTCAGCTCTCGAATCTAACTGATAGGTCCTCAGTAGCTAGCATCATAGCAATGGGACGCTCCGGGCCGCCACGGTTAGATCAAGATGTTGTTATCTCTCGTATGAGATCAATACACGGCGACACGTATGACTACTCGAAGTTCGTCTACACAACTTTGCGAACCAAAGGTGAGATCATCTGCCGCGAACACGGGAGCTTCTTCCAGAACTACGGCAATCACTTCTTCAATCGTTCTGGGTGTCCAACGTGTGTTCATCGTCGACTGACACTTCAACAGATCGAAGCACAACGAGCTCCATCAAATAAGCTCGCCTTAGACACCGTCGTCGACAGAATGCGTCAAGCTCACTCGACGCCTTTCGACTACACCGCTTTCGAGTACGTTGAGATGAAGACGCCGGGGAAAATCTCATGTCCAACACATGGACCATTCTGGATGTCGCCTAACGATCACGTCAGAAGTAAGACAGGCTGCCCGGAATGCACGAACGAACACCTTCGCGCGCAGCGTGCTTGGTCGTTGGACGAGGTTGTGACTCGTTCGCGAGCAATTCACGGCGACACGTACGAGTATCCTCCGCAGGTCTACGTCAACTCCTCGACGCCGTTCACAATCGTCTGTCGCAAGCACGGCGCCTTCCAACAGTGTTACGACAGTCACGTTCATCAGACAGCCGGATGCCCACAATGCTTTGGCTCGTTCAAACGTACGCCCGATGAGTTCCTTGATGCAGCTAAGACTGTTCACGGCGAACGTTACGACTACTCAGAAGTCAAATATGTGAACAACTCGACTCCCGTAAAGATCGTCTGCTCTGCCCATGGATCCTTCTGGCAAAAGCCAATGAAACATATCAACGTCGAGCAAGGATGCCCTCGTTGCGCCGACAACGTATCGAAAGCCGAACGGAAATGGCTTGCTGCCGTCGGCGTGCCGGACGACCCTGATCATCGTCAAGTGCGCATCGTCGGCAGTCGAATGAGAGCCGACGGCATGATCAACCACACGGTCTACGAGTTCTTCGGCACCTACTGGCACGGTGATCCACGAACGTACGCACCCGACGCTCTCAACACAAGGAACGGCCACCGCATGGGCAGTCTTTACCTCGAAGCGCTCGAGAAGCAACGACGCATCATCGAGCTCGGCTACGAACTCAAGTACGTGTGGGAGCTAGACTACCGTGCGGGTCAACTCTTTTCAGAGAAGAACCCGCACGGGTGGCTCACACGAATTCCACGCCGGCGTTCGTGATGATGAAGTCGATCTTGATGAACTCAATCGTCCTTGTGGGCACGATCGTGATGCGTCCGTTGAGTTTGTTCTCGTCGCGGTCGCGGTCGGTGTTGTTGGTGTCGTCCATGACGACGCTGAAAGACTCCACACCGGCTTGCGTCTGAATGAGGCCGAGGCGTATGGACGCGTCGCGAACGAACTGATCCCTGACGGTGGGCGTGTTCTGCTCGAAAGGCAGTTTGAGAGCGATGCCAGTGACCACACGCTTGACTTCAAGCAGAAGGCGACGCACGTTGACACGATCGAGCGCGCTCTTGGAAGCTTTGCACGTCTTCTGCCCGAAGATGACGAAACCCTGCTTGGGGAACGTTGCGATCGGGTTGATGCGCACGTCGTAGAGCGCGTCGCGGTCAGCAGCGTTGAGCCTCACTGCGATGTTCTTGACGAAGTCAAGCGCGGCACGGTTGAAGCCGGCAGGCGCGAACCAGGGGTACGCGATCCGATCGTTGTAGGCAAGCGCTGCGAGAGAGGCCACTGAAGCTGGCACCTTGACGCGGCGCTTGTTGGTCGTGTCGTCGATGAAGACGTCGGGGAAGTAGACAGCCGAGTAATCGTTGTCGATCGCGCGTCCGTCGAAAGCCTTCGCCGTGTTCGTCACGTCAGGACGGCTGGTTGAATCGTCGTAAAGCCGTGTGTTCGTGTCGTCGTACGTCGCGATGTCCATGAGGTAAACAGCCATGCCGTACTCGCGCGTCTTCTGCGCCGCGTAGTTGGTCAGGTACGACTCACGGATGCCTGGGATCGCCAGGATGTTCGTGTTGATGTAGAACTGGTTCGTCATGATGTCGACGGCCGTCTTGTAGGCCACAACGCCGTTGTTGCGCGTCGCGGTGCCTGCTTGATTCTGTGCGAGTCCTGGCGAGACGTAGGAGCTTTCTGCGCCACCGCCAGCATCGAACGACACAGCCTTGTCCTGCATGCGTCGAGCCGACTTGTCAAGCATGTTCACGCCGTCGAATCCGCCGTAGAGGAACGTTGTGAACTTCGCGTACGGAGAGAATCGGTTGAACTGAACGCTCGACGTCGCCGCAGCGAGAGCTGCAAACGTGAGTCGGCTAGAGATGGTGCCGTCGTTGACCGTGTACGTCGTCGGGTTGACCGTCGCGTTACGCAGGTACGAAGCCTCTTTCATGTGCGCGTCGATCGAACCCGTGAAGTCAGCAAATGCGGTGTTCGCGAAGGCAACACGTGCGAGGCTGAACTTGTTGTTGCAGAGGGCGTCGGCGTTCGTTCCAGTGACAACCGCATCAAGCTTGCGGATGCCCGCGAACTGCGTGAGGGTCGCGATGAGGCTGTTCTGATCGGTCACCGTGTTCGGGTTGAGCGGCGTGGTGTTGCGCTCGAACTTGACACCCCAGTAGAAGTTCGGGGAGGCGAGCTCAGTGGGGCCAGGGTTGCCGACGTAACCCGCGGTCGCGACCTCACCCTTCGTCACCTTGAAGCGGAACGGGATCGGAGGAATGACAGAGCCGCTGAGCATCGCTCCGATTGTGTTGCCAGAGACGTTTGCAGCGAGGCGAACGAGCGTGGCGACACCCGGGCGATCCGTTGTGCCGTCGTTGGTCTTGAGAACCTCGACGCCGCGGAACCCGAAGGGCAAAGACTTCGCCGGTGTGAGCTTGCGCTCAACCTGATCGCTCATGACGACGCGAATGAACTTGGATTGGTTGGCGTACCGACCACTGCTCAGAAGACGACGCTCGTTGAGATTCTCGCTCTCAAAGTTGAACGTGACCTTGCGATCGCCAACCTTGCGTGCGACGTAGTTCTCAGAATCTGGGTTCAGATCGCACTGCGAGAACTGCTCGAGGATGTCGGGGGTCGAGTCCGTGTCGTTGAAAGCACGCACGAGCAACGAGAATGTGCCGTAAGGGTTGGCAGGATCACCCGAGATCTTGAGATCCGCGATAGAGATCTTGTAGAGTCGGTTGGCGTACTCGCCATCGTCCAACGCCTGAACAGAGAAGAGATCGTACTCGGTCGCTCCAAAGGGTTGCGAGATGATCGACGGGGACGCGGGCGCGCTGTACTTCGTGTCGAAGTGGCCGAACGTGTCGCGGAACTTCATCGAAGTGTCGCCGGATGCCGTGGATGTGTTGTTCGAACCAGAGACGATCGCGACGGTGGTTGCCGTGGCGAGCTCGTCGTCGACCGCGTAATCGGCGTACACAAGGTGCTGTTCCGACGCGAACTTCTCAGGATCGCTGTTGAGCAACTTGGCGAAGTAATCCGAGCTGGATGGATCGAGAGATGCTGTGAAGATCTTGACGCCTGGGTTGCCATCGGTGACGCCGAAAGACGTGCCGTTCGACGAAGAAAGAACAATCTTGAACTTACCGCTGGAGACGGTTGCAACGTCGTCAGGAGTCGTGAGACCGAAAGCGCCTTGCGCGCTCTGGTTGCCGTCCAACACCATCATGCGAGTGCCGGAGGCAAGCAGTACGACGCCCCGGACAAGGTTTGCGACCGATCCGGCGAAGGACGAGTTGTTTGTGAACATCGGCATGCCGAACGCCTCGTTGGCACGCAAGCTGTGTTGCGCGACGAGGAGCTGGACGGCGCCCATGTGACGACCAGTCGAGTCGCCGTTAGCGAGCGAGCCAGTGACCACGAAGCCTGCGTTACGACACTGCCCAGTCGACTGAAAACGGAGGATGTCGCCGGAATTGTCGAGAGAGCCAGCGCCAAGGACGCGGAGGAACGTGAGAGCTGTGCGGTGCTTGAGGAACTCGTTCGCGGCGTAAGCCGACGGGTAACGGATGTCCAGATCGCCGAATGTCTGCTTGTAATTGTCGAAGTCACGGACCGTGACAGGCACGAACGCGGGGCCTCGGGTAGAGGCTCCAACGAGACCGGCGGGTACGCCAGCCGGGCCCAATTCTTGCCTTACTGAGAGGTCAGTCTCAGTCTCGAAGAATCCGGGAGAACGAAAGGTCTGCTCAGCCATGCTTAGATGTCTCCTGCGCGTTCATACGACGTCGTACGTAACTACGCGACGCGAGGTAGGAAGTCGTCTCGATGGTCAAGACGAATCACTTTGGAGAGATGATACGCAACCCGATCCCATCGTCAGGAACGATCACAGACTCCCCAGTCGCGATGTTGCGACTGATTACTCGCGCATATTCAGGCTCGCGACGACCTGTGAACGGGTTAAGCACTGTGTTCACAACAGCGCGTTCTGACGTACGAGCAACGTGTGTTTGCGGGTGTTGACTCGGATCTGTGAGAAGGTACTGACGATCTGGGTCGTCGGCTGCGGTATACGGATCAGGATCGGTGGGCATGCCATTTGTGAGGAAAGTGTCAACGCCTTCGCCACCGATGGCGAACGCGATCTGCGGAGCCGAAACGAATGTTCGCAAGCCAGAAGGAGTGCCAGGCGACGCGGACTCTACCAAGTACCCAGGAATCTTGACTGTTAACTTATATTTGCGAATCAACTCCTGCGCAGACGAATCGTTTGCGTTGTCGTCTGACGAGTAGCCTTCGTCAAAGTACGCGACAAACCAGTAACCTTTGTCTGTGTCGATCTTCAGTGTGCGATTGCCAGTCGGCAGATACGACACCATCAAACGTTCAAGCATCTGATTCATGTGAACCGTGTACTGGGCCCAGATCGTGATCTCGTACGTCGCGGTGTAGAACTGAGGTGTTGGAAGCGATGTGACTTGCCACGCGTTGATCCCCAGTTTAGGGGCGAGCAACCCGCCAGCACGGATGTCGGCGTCATTTTCGTTTGCACGTGTGCCATCACGTGTCGTTGTCAATGACCCTTGCTCGTCAAAAAGCCGATCACCAGGCACATCCTCGGAGTTTGGGATGCCGAGCTTGTTCATGATGTTCTGGTAGGTGCGATCACGTGAATCGAGCTTCGTTCGCACGACAATCTCGCCAACGTGTTGATTCATGCCACGACCCGTGACGTCAATCGTCGTCTGCTCCACACTGACGCGGCGCATGGTGACGAGCGGAAGGATGAGGGTCTTGTTTTTATCACGTAGAGCTCGACCAGACTTGAGCATGCTCCACTTCTCTCCAACGGCGAAGACGATCGGCACGTTCTGCTGCTTGCCAGGATCGTCTCCTACTTGGAAATTGACTTCGTCACGCAACGTCTTGAAGAAAGCCCTATCAAGATCCTCAAGACCACAACTTGGCACAAGCACACTGTCGGGGGTCGTGTTACCCGCGTAACCTGAAGGCACGCCTCGAGGATCGCCTGATTTGAAACGGGTGGTCATCACTTTTCTCCGTAGAAGTCAGAGCCTGTGGGATCGTCAACCGTCTTGGACACGCCCGAGATAGGATCCTCTAAGACGCCGTTCTCGCGTAGATCACGTCTGTCACCAGTTGGTTCTCCGCTTTGAACTTTCTCGCCGCGCGTCTGCTCAAACGTCTTTTGAACAGCATTTGGATCCGAGTAGCCGATATCAGACGGGCCGATCTGCGGTGCGTCGATCTGGCCTTTGCGAGACTGCACACATGAGAGCTTCATTCCGTCTAGCTGCTCTGCGTGACCATAGATGTTCCGCATACGTGAGACGTTGACGATCTCGTAAAGTGTGTCGCCCCAACGCACGAAGTCGCCGGTACAAACGTCGATCCCAACGTCGATCATGTCACGGTAATGCAGGAACACTTCAAGTTTTTGAAGTGTTTCAGGACCGAATATGTCGGTACGAACCTCAGTCTCTGGTGAACCCACAAGCGCCGGCAGCTGCACAGGGGTGTCCCAAACTTTATCGGGAGATTCGTTGTACATCTCGTGAGAGCGCGTCTTCACCTCAGAGATCGAGTAATAATACACGAACTGCCCTGCCACGTCTCGGATGAGCTCTTTAGTGAGATCCGAGATGAGGTTCTGCTCTCGCTGCCCTATGAAAAAACGTGACATCTTAGACGCGTCTAAGTAGGTCGAGCGAACTAGGCTTCGACCACATGAGCGTAAGCACCATGGCAAAAGCAAAATCCAAAGACGTGATCGTTGAACGTAAGATCGAAAAGAGCAATTTGCTTCCGATCGACTCAGGAGATGTCAAGTACTACGACTTCAGACAGAACAACAGCGGTGGAAGTTTCGATGTGAGCGATAACTTTGGCCAGAACGTCATCATCGCCGCGCGCGACATGAGAGAGGCCAACCGACGCGCTGAGGAAGTTGGGCTCTACTTCGATGGCTGTAGCTCTGGGTTGGACTGTGACTGTTGTGGAGACCGTTGGAGCGAGCAGTACAGCGAATCCACTGACGTCAAGCCGGCTGTCTACAGTAGAGATCCAGAGATGTACCTCCTCGATAGTGACAGCTGGTCTAGCACAAAGATCGTGATCTTCCACGCGGATGGCACACGCGAATCGCTCACAAAGATCGGTAGAACCAACGCGGTGTGAGCAGGTTCAACGACAAGTTGTACGCACGCGTTGGATGTAAAGGTGAAATTGCGTTCGTTAGGTTCAACGATACGATCAAATTTGGCCCAGGCATCGAATTCGAGGTCATTTGGTCTTGCGGAGGCGATCGGTTGCCAACAGGCAGCACTGGGTTTCTGTGCGAGAATGACATCGACGAATTGATCGTCGAGGGCATGCTCTACGCGATCGTCACCTGATCGACAAGCCTTTGCCGAGCGGCATCGGCATGAACTTCATGATGCGCGCGAGAGCCTCAGCCTTCGCCGCCTCACGATCAATGACTTGATCGTACGTCAACGCGTTGAGGAACTCGAGGAATCCTGTCTTCAACTTCTCCATGTCGTCGCGTGCTTCCTGGATCAACGCTTCTCCGTCTAGTTGCAGATCACTGCCAGGAATGGGGACCGTCTTGAACTTGCTGCGCACGCGACCCAACGTCTCTTTGCAGATCGCGAGCATGTACTGTCGCACCCACTGTCGACCAACCTCGTTGATCGACGCTGGAGGGACAACGGTGATCGGCACTTGCCCGGGAGTGGCGATCTTCGCCGCCTGAGCCAGTTGGTTGCCGTAGCCGTACGGCGCTGAGGCTGGATTGAAGGAGCTGTAGTTGTCGAAGTTGAGGGCAACGCGCATCCACAGTCTCCCGGACGGCGAGTAGCTGCCAGAGCTTGGCGTCGGGAAGATACGCAGGTTTCTGCCTTGGATCTTGTACGTGTAGTTTGAACGGCGAACACGATGTGCTGTCTCGATCATTCCACGACGCAGGATGTCCTCGTAGACAGGGAGCACGTAGAAGACCGACGTGTTGACGTACGACTCGTAGTTGAACTCGGTCGCCAAGAAGTTGGTGATGTTGCTCGCGTTGAGCAGCATGTTCTGAGCAGCAAACGGCTCGAAGTGGAAGATCTCGTAGACACGGATCTTGCTGTCCATCGACGCACTTGGGACGGTGCTCAAGAACGGTTGTCCGCTCTGCGTGCCTTCGCCTCGCTTCGTCTCGGTGTAAAGGTTGTAATCCTGTCGGCCACCCACCAGGTCAACGTACAGGACGTAGGTGTCGTAGACACCGCCTAGACCAGCATACGCGGCGTAAGCGTCTGCCTGCCGCATGAGGAAGTCGAACGATGTCTGAGGGTACAATCCTGTCATCGAGTAGGATGAGGACAGAGTGCCGTTGACAACGCTTCCCGAGAACGCCTGGGCGATCCCAAGGAGAGACGCCATCTGGGACGTGATCTGATTCTGACCCACGAGTCGACCGTACTCGAGGAAAGACTCCTCCAACGCTGACCACACCTGGCGTTTCGTGAGCTCAACTGTGATGATGTCGTCGCCGAGCCTACGTCGCACCCATGTGAAGGACGCGTCGGCCTCCCACGCGAAGATCGGATCTGCGTCAAAGAACCCGTACGGGGTCGGGTTTGGAGTGGAGGTGAACGTGGCCATGTTACTCTGTCACCGGTTTTCCATCGCGCATGACGACGTTTCCGCCAGCGTCGATCACACGCTCAACTTCAGCCTGCGAACGTGTCAGCCATGTGCGTCCACGGAGCTCCACACGCACGGGAGGTCCAAGTGGATTAAGCATGACAGGAGCACGTGGTGCCAACCCACGATCTCGGTCTGTTAGTTTGAGCGTCTCTCTGATGAGAGCACGCAGCAACAGCTCGTGTTCCTTCGCCATGTGGGTACGTATCCTTGGCCGAGAGTCTAAGATCACGTTCATGTTCAGCATGATGGGATACGTCCCCGGTTTGAGCGACGTTGACATGGAAGATACCGTCGAAAAGCCTGATTGGGACGATGACGTCATCGTCGTTGGAGACATCGTGGAGGTTGCCACGTTGTACGGTCAACCAGCGTTGTCAAGAAGCGAGAACTTCGACACCAAGGCACAGCTGCGTGTCCTTGGTGCAGCCCAAGGCGATCGCACGGTTTACATCATGCTTGTCACAGACGCTGACACCAAACACATCCTGCCAAACACACGCGTTGACAAGCGTATGGCGAAGGAGTTTGGCATAGAAAGTCGCTTCATCGGCGAGTTAGCCATCGCAATCAGCGATCTTCACACACGTCGCATCGTGAAACAGCAACGTGGTCGGTGGTGCGAGAAGTGCGACGAGTACAGTGAGGACGTCAGGACGGAGTACACCGAGATCTACTTCTGTTACGCATGTCGCGAGAACCCGTGTCGCTGATCAGCGAGAACGCTGTTTCACAATTTCGTGCACTAGTTGTCGCACACTCTCCATCAAGGATCCACGCACGATCTCCACAACTGTCGCGATGTCAGCTGCCCAACGTTTTCTGACGGCGGGAACTAGAAGATCAACCGCGTTCTTACCGTGTGTACCGTTGGTCCTAGAGAACACCGCTGCTCCTTGGTTCTGCAACTTCTCAAGCGGTAAGATCGCATCCTGCATCCCACTCGCAGCAGCGCGGCTAATGACGTCAGACATGGTGACAGCCCACTGTTGAATGTTTCCACTTCCTTCAAGACCTTTGACAGCGGACATCAACGCTGCCACTGCTCGCTCGGTACGCTCGCCTGGATCATGCTCACCAACACGTTTCACCATCACGTCCTTCGATAGACGTTTGTTAGGACGTGCGTCAAACTCAAGATGCGACTCAAGATCTTGTGTGATCTCATGCTCACGTCGATCCTGTCCGTCTGTGAAGACGAACCGATCGCCAACCTGGAGCTTACTTGCGGGTCCGACTTGGTCGATCTCTAAGTGCTCCAGGTTTGCCACAGGGCTAACTACTCGGTTTTGCTAGAGTCGTCTGTTTTGTTGGTGTCGTCAGGCGTTGCACCAAAACCTGTCAAGACAGCAAGACCAACGAACATCTGACGCACGATCGTGCTGGCAGTTTGAGCAAGAACCGTGACGATCAGGATCGCGAACGGAAGAGATGCACCCGGACAAATGAGCATGCCAGCAATGCTGAAGACTACTGCGAGGCCGAGAACGATGTTGAAGAAGTGGCTGAGTTTGGATTGCATATCGAGAACGTAACACTCTCAGCCGTGTTTGAGTTCGTTCTGTGGCTAATATCGTACCTAGAGACATGTCAGCACGCCTAGAAGCACTAAATGAACAGCTTGAATCTATCAAGAACCAGATCGTCGAAGCTCGTCGCCTCGATCAACCGACAGATGAGCTTGTTGAACAAGAGAAAGCCATCGCGAAGCAACTCACGAAGGCTCGGGTTCTGCTCACCGAGAACACGTCTGTCCTGAAGGGTTGAATCAGATGTCTCCGCGGCCGCTTGTGGCTCGACCTGTCTGAGGGTCGATCCCGGCGCCGCCGTGTGTGGCCGCAGATCCAGGGCCAAACCAACGATCGTTGCTGCTCGTGCTGAAGCCGCGTGTCCTCTTCACATTTGGGCGGTTCGCGAGCGTGAGGCCGTAACCTTCGAGTTCCTTGCGGATCGCGTTGATCGGCATATGCGTGCGGAAGTTGAGCGCAGTCAACTCCTCATGTGTGTACGTTTCACGCTCATCATCAAGTAGGTGTTGCACGAACGTCTCGATCGAGTCGAACTCGGGGTCATCCATCTCAACGCCTTCTTGCATGAAAGGGTCGTTATCCTCGTACGGTTCGACAACGTACGGAGGTTCAGCCCCGGGTCGTTTCCCGTGTGCGCCTTTCATGGCAACGCTGTTACGCACGTCAGCGATGGCGCGTGCCTCTTCTTCACTGCGTTGCGGGCCGTACAACGTGTACCCGTCATCCTTGTGTTTGACGATCCAACGAGACGCTTCAGCCAGCTCATCCACTGGCGCTTGCGGGTTGGAGATGCGACTGGCCGAACGCAGTTCGGCACGTAGCCTACTGATCAAGCGTGCGTAGTTCGCACGCGCTTCGCTTCCACGACGCTGACGGTCTCGCCAACGTTCCAGATCGGCGATTCGCATCTCAAGATCTGTGACATGTTCAGGCGACCCAAAGGCCACGCGTGAACCATC
>Ga0315284_10008143_pt1 | contig 14956 bp, 9 predicted proteins | sample YL17G09_16_MG_FD_203696 | JGI IMG/M metagenome (GOLD analysis project Ga0315284, IMG submission 203696) | Sediment microbial communities from Yellowstone Lake, YNP, Wyoming, USA - YL17G09_16 | ecosystem: Environmental > Aquatic > Freshwater > Lake > Sediment | place: USA: Wyoming | collected... | reverse complement strand
CCTTAGAAAAATTTTAATAGATTTACATTTAATCTAATGGAGTATTTTTTAATTTCTTATAAGTTTCAGACAATAAATATTCCATTAAAACGTCTCGAAACTTCGCATCGTCCATAATTTTCGAGAAAAAAACTGAATTTTGATTAATTTTATCAATTATTAAATTTATAAAGGATTTATTAAATGCAAACTTGAAATCGTCGATTGAATTAATCTGTGCTTTTTGTTTAAGATCTTCACTGGATAAAAGATCTAATATTATTTGCTCTAAGAATAAGAGATCTCCCTTGTTTAGATTGATTCTAAATATTTTTTTTAAATTCTCAACGAGAACTTTTTTATCCATGTCTTTTTTTCTATATAAAGTTATATAAACTAAATTATTTTTAGATTTGAGTACAAAAAATAATTAGAAAGAAGTGTTTCAAATAGATTATTTAATTTTTAGTTTTTCGTATATCTCTGGTAATAAATATCCCATAAACACATTTTTAAATTCCTCGTCGTTGATAATTTTCTTAAAAAAAACCTCGTTTTGCTCCCTTCTATTAATAACAATATCATTAAACGCCTTATTATAGGCATATTTAAAATCTTCAATTGCATTTACTTTGGCTTTTTCAATTAATTCTTTATTGCTTGCAAAATCTTCTTTTATTTGTTCTACCGATAGGCGATCGGCTTCCGTAAAATTAGTCCCAAATCTTGCGTTTAACCTTTCTATTATCGAAGAAAGCGGCGCTTTTTCATCGTCCTTTTTTTTAACGCCCCCACCTACTACGGGTCCTAAGGATTCTGGTTCTCCGGTGGGTTTTAAAGCTAAATTACCTTCGAATATTTTCTCGTTTTTATAATATTCAAGCGCAACTTCGTCAGTCAAATTTAGATTTTTTTCTGTTTCTTTTTTTGGCAATTTTTTCAGTAAAAAGGACAAATACAAATGTAATTTATGAAGATTAGTGTCGGTGAAATAGGTGATTTGAAGAATAAATGAGTATAATCGAGTATATTTTGTTGCGTTACTTTTAAAATTTTCTTTTTCTTCCTCTGTTAAGCGTTTAAATCGCTCGACGCTTTCATCAATATAGCGATTCATTGATGTCCTATCTTTTAATTGCTTTTTATCTTCTGGGGTTAAAAATAATGCGATAAATTTATCAATCTCTTCTTGTAGATATATTCGAGTCTCGTTCAATTTTGTTTGCAAATCGTATAAAAGATTCGGGTCAGTAAAATTTTCTAAGATTGTAGTTTCATAATATGGTCTAAACGCATCTTGAATATCCTCCGCTTTATTAACAAAATCTAATATAAATGTATCGTCTTTACCATTGCATGTCCTATTAATTCTCGAGAGGGTTTGCACGGCTTTTAATCCCCATAGTTTTTTATCCACGAACATTGTATGGAGCAAAGGTTGATCGTAACCCGTTTGATATTTCTCGGCAACGATTAAGACTTGATACTCGTTAGATGCGAATTTGTCTGGCAATTCAAGCTCTTTAATTTTATTAATTTCTTTTTCTGTGTATTCGACCCCTCCGTCCTTTACTGTTCCAGAAAAAGCAACAAGAGTTTTTAAACCAGTATATCCTTTCTTTTTAATGTAATTATCAAACGCAAACTTATATCGTAACGCATGAAGGCGCGAACTGGTAACTACTATCGCTTTAGCGCGACCGCCTATTTTATGGCGAGTTATATTTTGAAAATGCTCTATCATAATTTCGGTTTTTTGTTCAATACTGTTTGGGTGCAAACTAACGAATCGAGCGAGCGCTTTTACTGTTTTTGATTTATTATAAAGCGGATCTTCTTCAATTTTTTTACCTAATTTATAATATGTTTGATAAGTAACATAATTTTGAAGAACATCTAATATAAATCCTTCTTCTATAGCTTGACGCATTGAATATAAATGAAATGGTTTTCCGAGTGGATTTCCAAACTCATCTTTCAAACCGAACATTTCAATGGTTTTTGATTTAGGAGTAGCAGTGAAGGCAAAAAAACTTAAATTTTTTTGCGGATGGAATTTTTTGATCGTTTCGGTTATAACATCTTCGACATCCTTACTTTCTTTTTCCGCTTTTTCATCAATTTTTGTAGCTTCTTCAAGAGTTTTTTCGGCGAGAACGAGTTCTAACGATTCTAAATAACTTCCTGAGAAGCTAGAATGCGCTTCGTCAATAATAATCGCGTAGTTATTATATTTGTTCTCATCCACTTTATCTAATATAAAGGCATATTTTTGAATCGTAGAAATCACAATTCGTATTTTACTTTTTACCGCTTCTGCGAGTTGTTTAGAATCTTCATCAATTTTTTGAACGACGCCGGGTTTATGCTCTAATTGATAAATACTATCTTGTAATTGTTTATCTAATACTTTTCGATCAGTAATTACGATCACCGAATCGAACACAGAAAGATCTTTTTCGTTGTGAAGGTTCGCAAGTCTATAGGCAAGCCACGAAATCGATAGCGTTTTGCCGGACCCCGCGCTATGCTGAATTAAATACTTTTTACCTGGACCATTTTTTTTGGCGTCCTCTTCTAACTTTCTAACCGCATCAAGTTGATGGTACCGTGGAAATATTAAAGTCTCTTTTTCTATTTTTTCTCCTTTCTCGTTCTTTGTTTCCTCCTTTAAAATATACACAAATTTATGTAAAATATTTAATAGACTATCTTTTTCAAGGATGTCTTCCCATAGATAGGCCGTCCTATATCCATTCGGATTAACGGGATTTCCTTTTCCGCCATTATCTCCTTTATTAAAAGGTAGGAAAAAAGTCTTTTCACCTGCTAATTTAGTTGTCATGTACACATCGTCTGTATCGACCGCAAAAAATACAATTGCCCTTTTCTTAAATTGAAACAAAATTTCTCGAGGATCTCTGTCCGTTTGGAATTGTTTAATCCCGTCTAAGCACGATTGATTTGTTAATTGATTTTTAAGTTCAAATACTGCGATTGGCAAACCATTTAAACAAATGAGCATATCAATTGTCTTTTTATGCTTAGAACTGTATTCAACTTGTCTATATATTGAAAAGATGTTTTTATTATAGCGCTCCAAAGCTTCTTTATTTAATTTACTTGCAGGTTTAAAATATGCGAGGTCAAGATAAACGCCGTAATCTCTTACTTGATGTCTTAAAACATCAATGGTACCCCTGTTTTCAGAATCAAGCTCGGAACAAAAGCGAGAAAGTATTTTCTCTTTGTATTGATCTCTATATATCTCCTTCAGTTTTTTCAATTTTTCTGGTTGAGTACATTCTAAGAAATCAAATAAAATTTTTGTATCAATTGCGTTATTTTTATTGTAATTATCAATATTCCCTTTAACATAACCACTATTTAAAAAGTAAAATTCGATATATTCCTCAAATCCTTTTTCTGTCAAGTCTTTTGGCGTTTTTAACATTTTTAACTTCACCATTGAATTTTATTTCATATTGTAAAATTATTTAAAATAATAGTTTATGCAACTAATACTCTTAAATCTATCTTTCCTGTCACAGCTTCAGATATAAGGGCTTGGCGATAATCTTTTATTTGCTCGATTTGTTCTGCTATATTTATAATAAATTGATCTATTTCAGAAGTTTTTTTCTCAAGAAAATTAGCAATTGCCTTTTGTTCTAATAATGGCGGAATTAAAAGTTTTATTTCTATTAATTTTTCCCGCGTTAAATGCGCAATACTAACTCTATTTGCAATAGATTCGAAATAACCTTTCTTTCCATAAAATAAAAATAAATAAAGAAAATATTTTGAATCGTGATTTTCATTAAAAGTTAGTTTATGGACAGAATTTTGAATATAACATTCTTCAATCTCATTATTCCATATAGCGGTACGACCAACTTCACCGCCCTCGCTTACTAATAAATCGTTTTTATTTAATTTGAATTTTCCAATTTCATTCTCAGAAAACCACATTTCTTTCAAACTTGATAGATCAACTTTTTCCCAATAAATATTTTGTGCTCTTAAATACGGTTTAAGAAAATAACCACCTTTATCTTTATTGGTTAACATTTTTCCTAAAACTATATTTGCGATATATTTGATTTTTTTAAATTCCCAATGATGGGGTATTTCTCCAATCCATTCTATTCCTGAATCTTTTAACTTAACTTCTTTATCAATTCCTTTTGTTATCACTTCGCTGATAATCGCTTGCCGGTATTCCTTCAGTAATTCAATTAGTTTTTCTTTGCTTGCAATGACATTATCAATTTCTAACGTTTTTTGGTCAAGAAATTTAACAATCTTATCTTGTTCGTCTTTAGATGGAACTATGAATAAAATATTTTTTGTTTTTGTCTGGTTTAAAATAGCTAATGTACTAGAATTTGAAAAACTAACTATAACATCAGAAATTGATGTTAAATAATGTGCGCCATAATATGGATTATAATTACTTTTAAAGAGGATTGCATTAATTTGTTGATTTGAACTACTTGGTTTTTCAATAATACCCACTTTACCTAATGTAGCTCCAATTCCAACAAGTAACACAGTAAATCTTTCATATAAAGGTGCTACTTTTTCTTGAATAGCAATTTTAGATATCTTTCTGTTTGAATTTAATAATTTTAAATTTTCACCAAGATCACCTGGTGTATACCAATCGAAATCATCATCCTCAAAATATTTTTCTTCTTTTGTAGGAGGAGTTAAACCTGTTTTTACAGCATTTGATATATATTTTAATTTTTTTATTTCCCACTCTTTTGGAACATTTCCAATCCAATCAATCTCAGATTCTTTGTATGAATTATACATTAAATATTTCAATCTATCATCAACTTTTCGATTTGATTTTGAATTTTTTTCTCTGTCTCTTTTATATCAGACATTATTTCTTTAGAAGTTCTTAAGGGTCGGAATTTATAGAAATAACGCGTAAAAGGTATTTCATAGCCAATTTTTGTTTTACTTTCGTCGATCCATGCGTCTGGAACATGCGGTTTTACTTCTCTTTCAAAATATTTGTAAATTTCTTCCTTAAAAGGAACATTTTCGTAATCTCTTAGTTCTGCGTCTGGCTCAAGATTACCTTTTGGATCCACGCAGATATCTGCAGATTCGTCTCGTTCTGATAACGCTCTTACGATTGCATTGAATGGCGAACTATTCAAGACGATTCCGTTTTGATTAAATAATTCTTTTAAATCTTTTACGAATTCTTTTCTATTTTTGTATAATTTGGTGAAGATAAAGTTTTTTGCGTCATTTTTTCCTGTAAACGATGTTATATCTGTATTTTTCGAAGTTTTTTCGCTCCTAAGCAGTTTTAATACTCGTTCTTGAAGATTTTTGCCTTCTACAGATTCTCTTTTTCCATTCTCGCCTTTCTTTTTTGATTTCGCTAGGTTTTGAAACGCAGATTCCTTAAGGATTTTATTTATTCTCTCCTCAGAAATTTGAAAGATTAATCTTAGCGGTCTTTCCACTGTTATTTGATGATATCCAAACTCATCATTGTCGAAAATTTTACAATATTCGTTCTCTTTGAATTCACCATATATTCTTGTAATGTCAGCAATTTGATCGTCGGATATGTAATTTCGTTTATTACCATAGCTTTTCGGCATTTTCTCAAAGAAATTCACAGCGTTCACTAGCTGAACCTTGCCTTTTCTTACCGGTCCTTTCAATAGATTTTCGTTTTTTCTATTGGTAACAATCCAAATATATGTCAAAATACCAGTATTATAAAACATTTGTTCCGGAAGCCCCATTATACCTTCTAACATGTCGTTTTCGATGATCCATTTTCTTATCTCGGACTCTCCCGAACCCGCGTCTCCGGAAAATAAAGGACTTCCGTTAAATATTATAGCGATTCGACTTCCTTTCTCGTCTTGTTTCATCTTAGAAATCATATGCTGTAAAAATAGTAGCGATCCATCGTTGATTCTTGGATAACCTGCTCCAAAACGGCCTTCAAAACCCTCTTTTTCGTATTCTTGTTTAATAAAATCTTCTTCTTTTTTCCACTCTACGCCAAAAGGAGGATTAGCGAGTATATATCTGTAAGATCGCCCCTTATGACCATCTTCGGTGAAACTATCGCCAAATATAATATGAGAATCATCTTGTCCTTTTATGAGCATATCAGATTTACATATTGCATACGATTGATCGTTATATTCTTGCCCAAAGACTTCTACTTGCGCGTCCGGATTAAGTTGGCTAATATAATTCTCAGAAACTGATAACATCCCGCCCGTACCACACGCTGGATCGAAAACGGTAGTAATAATCCCTTTTTGCGTAAGATCTTCTGTATCCTCGTTAAATAAAATGTTTACCATCAACTTAATCACTTCTCTCGGGGTAAAATGATCCCCCGCTTCCGCGTTTTCAGAAAACCTTCTTATTAAATTTTCAAAGATATATCCCATCTGATAATTTGGAACTACATCGGGATGTAAATCGAGTTTATTAAATTCTTGGATTACTTTATAAAGAAGATTATGTTTTTCCAGATTAATAATTTCTTCATTAAATTTAAAATGTTCTATAATATCTCTTACATTTTTCGAGAATCCGTTAATAGAATCTCTTAAATTATCGGCAATATTGTCTGGATCAGCCAATAGTTTTTGAAAATCGTAAGGACTTATATTATTGAATCCTTGCTTAGCAGCTTTATTAAGAATAAGATCCTTATTTTCAATTTTAGATTTTTTTAATTCTTCGTTTTTTTTAAGAACTTGATCTTTAGTTGGAGCAAGAACGCAATCAAAGCGCCTTAATACACAAAATGGTAGAATTACATCACCATAATGATCTTTTTTATAAGGTCCTCTTAATAAATCTGCTATACTCCATATAAAATCGCTTTTTTCTTTAGAAACATTATTAGAAAGAAAATTCATAAAATAATCGATATTATGATTTTAATTGGTATATTTTGTAATCTTAAGATAAATTATAGTAATGACAATTTTATTGGTTTTAATTTATTAATTGTCTTTATTCTTATTTTAATTTTTTACTATAAAAAGATTTATTTCCTATTCATTTTTCATTAAAATTGTTTAAACTAGTTAAAATTCAATTTTCTTTTATTTTATAAATCATGGAATTTTCCAACCGAAATCTCTTAAAAATTTGTTCTTAAAATTGTTTCTTAAATCGATGTTGCTTGAAACTAATAACCGAGAGATATAATCATCAAAAACCTTTACTACTCTTTTAAATAAATTTTTTGGATTTATCGTAATTTGAATTAAATTTTGCTTTTTATCCCAAAGTTCCTCGTTAAAAATTCCTATTGGACTTCTATTAATTCTCCCAAAGGGAAGTATCATCGCATTATGCACAATCCCATTTCTAAAACCAATCCAAAAAGCATCTGCACAATCAGAAATTTCAATGCAATTTACTTGAAAAGTGTTGAAACCAGGTTTTTTTGACTCTATTGTTCGAGAATTATAAAACTTGATGAATCCTGAATTTTTAAATGATTTATTAAATTTTTTAGAAATTTTATCTCTTAAATAATTTTTAAATTCACTCAGTTTATCAATCATTAGTTTATTGTACGAGGGAAAAGTGGATTCCATTTCTTACTTTTCATATATAAACAACCTATTGTATTATTTGGAATATTCCACTCTAATACTACTAAATACTCTAATCCTTTTTCAGCATAATTCTTTCTGTATCCATCCCATCTTAATGGGTGTATTTTTTTAAGATACTCTTTTACCTTTTTCAGATCATCTTCATTATCCCAATTTTTCGGATTAAATGCTCCCTCATCTTCCCTAATAATTCTCGAATATCTAATGTGACTTTCAGATAAAAGTGTATTTTTTGAAATATTATCAATTGAATTTTCTGAACCGATACCAGCTATTAAATAAAATTTAAATTTTTTATTTTTTTGGATTTTCCATTTTAAGTATTGACCATAGAAGTCGCTTTGATAATATTTTAAAAATTGTGTACCTTTGCCAATAACATCATCAATAAAAATCAAGAAAAGTCGATTTTCTTTTGTATATCTTGAAAGGTATTTTGGAATTTTATTTGATTCTTTTATTTCAATTTTATGTGATGTAAAATCTATATAATGTTTTATAAAATAACTCCAGAAGGCTGAACTTTTAGTTAATAGTTGATTTAGAACAATAAAAATAAGTTCATCATTTCCTCTAATCGGGAGTTTCTCTATTTGTTCAACAATTGCTTTAGTCATATCTTCAAAAGTATAATAATAATCCTTAACTCGAAGTAAAACATTTTTTAAAAAACTAAACCTAAGTTCCGCATCAATAATTTGATCTAAAAAGAGCCTGAAATGGAAGGATTTATATATTTTGTCTTTATACTTTTTTATTCTAGAATTGATCTCGTCAATCATTTGCGCCTCTAATAATTGAATATCATAATGAGTGATTGGAATATTAAGAGATAGAGAATAGCCACAAATATTTTTCTCAGTGATAATTATTTCAACAATTTGTTCTCCCTTGAAAGATGATGGTGCTCTTATCCATAACTCAAAATCAATTCTTCCAGCTTGTCTTTTCTTATCCTCACATCGAATCTCTATGTCTAATTTAGGTTTATATGTAATGTTAAAGTCAAAAATTTTACCCCTTTCTTCAAATTCTAAGCGAAAATAATATTGTTGCCAGCTATTCGTTAGTAATATCGGTTTATGATTAATTATTTTCTCATTCTCTTTTTCCCACTTCATTATGATTTCATGTTTGCTATCTAATAAACATTTTTTAGTTATATTAGGTGGAATTGGACAAAACTTAGTAGGTATTTCACAAACTAATTGGGAAGACAATTTTAAATCCGAATCAAACTTTAGGTTTGATATATTTTCCAAAAGTCTCTTCATTTGAATATTGATCTTAGGCTGATCTAATAAGGGATTTATTAGTTTTTTTTGGATAAAATCGATGAGTTCTTCAAATTTTTTGATTTTTGATATTTCGATTATGTATAAGTAAAAAAAATGTGATATTTTCCACAAAACATTAAAAATTTCTTTAGTATCGGGTTTAACATCAGTATTTTTCAAGTTTTTATAAATTTCTGATGCATTTTTGAAAGCTATTTCACTCTTTTGATAACATTTATCTTCTAAATTGGAGACACCATCATATAAATTGATACGAGCTTTATAACTATTAAACTTAAATTTAAAATTTTGTAAAAGGGTTGGATTATGATTAAATTTATTAAAATCATCTTCTATTTCTTTCAAATCATCTAAACTTTCAGACACATCAAATTGAGAAGAATTGATAATACTAGATTCTATTTTTACCAATTGATAATCAATATAAGAATTTATACTATAAGGTATTATAATCTCATCTTTTAGAATCTGTTCTATTAAATGCTCTGATAATGTAAATTCTCCTAAAAATGAATAAATCTCTGCTTTTTTATGGCTTAAAACTTGATATTTAAGTCGATTCTTAACTTTCTCTCGAATTTCTTTATTGTTACCACTTTCTCTTAGAATCAATTCTAAGATGTTAATAAATTGTTCTGATTGTGAATCATTTTCGGGTTCAAAATCTATTATTAAATCTAAAAAATTCTCCAAATGTTCATAACCGTGAGAAAGTAAAAATTCAATTGATGACAAATTTTTAATGTCAATTAACTGATTTATAATATCTTTTTGTAATGATTGTTCAAGTTTATTAAAGTTTTTAGCTAATGTAAAATTGTAAATAAAAGGAATATCTTTTTTAAAAATGGATTTAGAAAGGAAAAATTTGTATGTTCGCTCTAATAAACTGATATTTGATTCGGGTTTATGATTAAACTCGGGATAATCTCGATAATAAATCCTTAAAAGTCCGTCTATTTTGAAGAATAATCCTCTTTCAATTGAGTCTTCTTTTAATTTAATGTTTATATATTCTTTAATTATCTGTTTAAATTGATTAATTAGCTCTGGCTGTTTATTGAAAAATATGAGTGTTAAAGTATCAGCGGGTAAATCTTTATATAATAGTTCTTTAAATATCTTTGCATAATCCTTAAAATCAAAATCATCATAATGCCACTGTAACAAATCAAGAACAAAGGAACTCAAATTTCTAAATATAAAATCTTGGGATTCTTTAATTTTATCAGGAAATTGCCCGTAATAGGTTCTAACAGCCTGTAAATGTCCAAGTCTCACTAAATCTTCTAAATAATCCTCAAATAATTGACTTTCCTTTTCCCATGCTATATCAAGTAAAATTAAATGTATCCAAGGATGTTCATTTCTAATTCCAAAATGAGAATAATCAATCTTTAGCTCTATAATCTTTTTTATAATTGCCTTGAGTTCGCTTTTGGAATATAAATCAAATGTATATCTAAAGACATCCTCTGGATTTCTCTCAAAAGATTCTGAATATAGTGTCTCTCTCGTATAATTTATAAATTTCTCATAAAACTCTTTTTTTAACCGTTTACGGTTATCCTCCATTATTTTTATGAGATCTTTATTTTCCTTTTCTAATAATTCTCTTAGAGAATAATATTGCTTTTCATAGAGAACAATTTCCTCCAAAATTTTTCTCGTTTCTGAATCATATTGTTTTATTAATTCATTAAATTTAATGATCAATTCATAGCCTAGTCGATATAATCCTTTTGAGACAATCTTTGGAAAAAATCCAACAATATCTTCTGGTTTTTCCTTATTCAGATATTCTAATAAAAATAAATGATTTATAAAGTCATTATAATAGTTATGACGAATTTCATTATATAAATTATTAATAAATTTTTCAATTGAAGATATTCTATTTCTTTTATCATTTAAAAATTTTGTAATTTTGGGATATAATATTTCACACAATTGATACTTAAATTCTTGACTGAGAAAGTCTTTTTTAAAATTTAACAGTTCAAAAATTAAGTGAAATAATTTTGTAAATTTATAATACACAAAAGGAGCATTAGGATCATCTTGAGAATTGGTTTCATTTATTATTTTCTCTACAGGGAATTCATTTAAATCTTTAGAAACTTTAATTTTATCCTCAAGTTTTGGCTTAAAAAAATATATCTGCTCTGGACATATCTGGAAAACATGTAATATTTCATCCCAATTCTCATTTTCTATTAGTTTTACTGTCTTTTGATAAATTAATTTCTTCAAATCTGAATAATTCATTTTTACTTTTTCATTTTTTTTTCAATTCATACTATGTGATTAGTTCTTATTAAATTGTAATATTAGCATTATTTTAATAATAATCTGAATTTCCTGAAGAGTTATTTCGTCAATTTTATGAAATTATATACGAATTTGTTAATTATCAAAGCGATGAATATTTTAAAGATTTAGAAATTTAAAGTTCAAAAAGGCGTTAAATTAATTTTTAATACGGTCGAAAAATTATATTTTTTCGTTGACATTTTAATTCTCTTTTTAACTTCTAAAAAGATTTCTATTTTAGTCATTATTATAAATATCTCAAAATAAACAAGAGATATCGTTGCTTGAATCAATGGAGGAAAATTGTACTCATTTATTGTTCTTTAGAACAATTTTTGTATTCTTCTTTATTTTCTTGAAACTTTTTTATTAATTTGTTAAAATGAAGGATATTAGGATTTGATTTATTATCCTCTATAAATTTTAAGCTTTTGTTTAAAGATTCTTCTAAAAATGATTTATTATTAATAATTTTGGATAAAATAAATGCTCTCATTAATGATATGATTGTATTATTTAAGTCATTATTAATACTAAAAAAATCTGCATTATTTAAATAAGCGTCTATACCAATTTTAACTATTTCTGGATCCCTTATATGCCATTCTTCTACTAAGACATCACAATATCTTGCCTTAAGAACATTATTATTAGTTGATTTCGCTCTATTTACATAATATGACATATAATTCTCTCTAAAGCCTACCCAAGGTTCAGAGATTTACTGAAATAATTTTAATCGCGACGAATGGCTTATCAAAGGAATGATTGCTTACTATTATTTTTTTAATCGTCGTTATTGGAGTAATTTTATCGTTAATTAGGAAATTAACGATATGCTTTAATTAATTAAACCTTATAATTTTAAAAAATTTATTTGTAAAATATTTTTGAAATTAACTAGATATTTGTTTTATCCATTTTGGAATATCTTCTTTATAATCTTTCTTAAACAATTTGATAGCTTCTTCAATTGAATTAATCGTCTCTCTTATTAATTTGTTCATTTGTTCTGCAACATATTTTAAGTCACTTTCAGTTTCATACCCATTTTCAAATAATACTTCTTTAAATTTTACAACCTTTTTCTTATTTTGATATGAAAATAACTTTGGTTTGTTTTCTCTGAATTCCTTTTCAAAATTCTTTGACAATTTTTCTCGAATATTAAACTGTTTACCTTTATTTTTATCTTCTTCGATATGAAATTCAATACTAATGTGTAATCCATCATCTTCCCAAGAACGTATTTCATAATGAATAAAAGGATAATATGGTCTATAAAGTTCTTTAAACTCTTCCAACCATTTTTTTTTAAATGCTAAACACATTTTTCTAGTGGGATATAATTCCCATTCATCATCTAGAAAACCAACTAAATAATCTTTTATTTTTGTAATAAAATCAGGTTTAAAAGAGACAATTTTATCTATTGCTTTGTTATGACGTTTATAAATTTCTTCGCATAATTTTTGAATTTCTCCTTCATTCAAAATATTTACCTCTAAATTTTGTATAAATTGTTTAATTAAAAATATTACTTCATTAGTTATTATACTTTTTTTAGCTTCTAGAACCTGAATTAATAAGTTTTTAATATCAAAATAGTTAATATTTATGAATTCTTCTGATTCTGCCTCATCATCAAAGGGAGTTAAAAATAAAAAGATATATTTAAAGTTTTGATATTTTCGCTTACATAATTTTGCATAGTTCCGAGTTTGATCTTCACCTTCTGTAGCATTTATTTTATTTTCAATCAAACAAATAAATTTTTCTTCCTCATTCTTAATTGTTATATCGACTTTCTTAGATTCAAACGATTCTTCTGTCTTTACAATACATTCTTCAAGATTTAATAAATCAATATTGATAATACCAAAATTTTTATTTTCATTTGCTCTGTTAATTGTCTCTTCGTTATTTTTAATAGATTGTATTAAAAAATATTTCAAAAAATAATCATCTAATCCATGGTTTTCAGAAGGATCTAAAATCCAAGCAAGAAATGAAGATATTGAAGGTTCAAGAGTTTCTATATTAAATATTTCAAAAATATTAAAAATTTTTAATTTTGATTCGAGTTCTGCTAATTTAGGATCTGCAACAAATTCTTCTATAATGGTTTTTTCTTCTGAAATGATAAATTCAACTATCTTATCAAGATTTTTGAATTAAAGGTCTATTAATTATAAAATTATATTAAACATTTATTTTTAATGCGTGTTTTTTGTTTTTTTTTTTTTTTTTTATTTTTTTCTTTTGAAAATAATTTATATAATAAGGTTTCGATAAGAAAACAAGAGTTAGCTGGATCACTATATTTTTTTTCAAGTTCAGTTAAATTGTAGAAATGAATATCTTCTCCGTTTATGCATTTAACGATATTTATTTCGTTATTATCGTTATCTAATACTAGCCAATTACTTTCAAAATCAAAATCCTTTAAATCGTTTTTTAATTCGGTAAAAAGCTTATTATGATCAGTTTTCGTTATTTTATTGTGATAAGCAGAAATTAAGTCCCTATCTTGAATTTCTCCTATTTCAAGCATTGTTTCAAGTTTTTTAACTCTCTCTACTGCTTTTTTCTCTATATCCTTTTCGTTAGTTGCATCCTTTTTATCAGTTTTAGTCTTTTGTTCTACTTTTTTTTCTCTTAAATCTGATAATTTAGGCATTTTTCTCCATCTCCTCTTTTAATTTTTTTAATCTTTCAAATTCCTTTTTTATAAACAATTATTTTTTAATTTGGTGAAGATTATATTTTTCTAGAAAGGCTCTTCCGTCTGTGGTTATTGAAAAATTTTGTGTCTTATTAGGTATTGAATGAAAACGGCTTTTAGATATTGAAAAAATCTTTTTTAAATCTGAAGAAGAAATATCTGACGGATGATTTTTATTCAGAGTCGTTAAAGCAATTGAATTTTTAATTTTCTTATTATTATAAGCACGTTGCATGGCGTAAATAAACGCAATTTCGCATTTTTCTAATTTAGGATCTACTTTTACTATTTCCTCAATGTAAGGTGGTTGAGATTGCGACAAATTAAGTTGATCATCAGGTGGATTCTCAATTAATTGCGTTGTTTGGGTTTGATTACTTAAGTTAGATTCACCTTCAGAATTTCTTGCTACAAACGTATTAAGATCTGTTTGAACAGGCTCTAATTCTAAATTTTCATCAATTATTTGTACGCCTAATTCTTGTTTTTCTTTTTCGACGCCCGATTGAATTAGACGTAAATCTTCAATATAAATGTCCCACGGTTTATTAAAAATTATTTGAAGGAGACTTTTAGTTTCGATAATTGTTAGAGTTCTATTAAATAGTGAATTAAAATCTTGGAAACATATCAACGCAACTAATTGATGGTTATTTATAGGTTGATAACTTATTATACGCTCTTTAAAAGGTTCTAATTTTTTTTTAATAGATTTGGAAAGTGGTATAGTGGTAATAATGTGGAGCGCGTCAATACTGTGATTTGTTAAAAGTTCTATACTACTATCAAGTTCACCGCTAGGAACTTCTTTGTTTATTAATTCTGATTCGCTATACATTTTTACTTGATATTCTACTAATAAAGTTTTAATTGGACCTTCGTTTTCAAAAAAAGGAACTAAAACATCTGGACGGCGTAATTGAGTTTTTTGACGATTGTGCTTTGCTTCTCCGATCACTTGAGACACATCTTGCTTTAATAGTAGAAAAGCATTCCATAGAGCAACT